>Ga0247611_10005916_pt1 | contig 15887 bp, 10 predicted proteins | sample 177DNAGHGhighgp2_FD_192422 | JGI IMG/M metagenome (GOLD analysis project Ga0247611, IMG submission 192422) | Sheep rumen microbial communities from Palmerston North, Manawatu-Wanganui, New Zealand - 1770 DNA GHGhigh gp2 | ecosystem: Host-associated > Mammals > Digestive system > Stomach > Rumen...
CTTGAGGCAGGGGATGACGTGATAGGCGTCGATATGGTCATTGTCCGGGCCGAACAGTCCTCGCGCGTACGCGCCCGCCATAATAGAGGTAAGCAGCGGGTCCTCGCCCCAGGTCTCGTAGCAGCGGGACCATGTAGGCTCTACAGCCAGATCCATGCTCGGACCGAAACACCAGCGGACGCCGGCGGCGCGGGTCTCGTATGCGTTCATCTCGCCCAGCTCGGCAACCAGCGGGGTATTGAAGGTCGCGGCCATTCCGATCTGCTGAGGGAACATCGTGCCTCCTGCGATATACGTAGGGCCATGGACCTGATCCAGCCCATAGATCATCGGGATGCCGCCAAATTCCATCGAGGCCGCTTCCATCTCGGCGATGCTCTTCTGCCAGAGCTCGAGCGGGGAGGCTTCCTTATTACCTATCATATTGAGGATGGATCCGACGTGGAGGTCTCCGAAGACCTCTTTCATCTTCTCGCGGTCCAGCTTGAAGCCGTCCGCAGTTCCGAGATCGATCGAAAGGCTGTAGAAGGGAAGAAGCGAGTTCCAGTTCTCGGGGTCGCGGTTGCGACACATCGCCTGAGCGTCGTATCTGTCTCCCAGCCTATATCTGCCGATAAGTTCGGCGAGCTCGTCTGGCCCCAGTTTGACTACATTATAGAAATCGAATTCGGGATTCTGCCAGGATATCTTGGAGATTTCGATCTGGATCATCTGACCGATCTTCTCTTCGAGGGTCATCCTGGAAATCATCCTGTCTATGTCTTTTTCCATCTTTTTGTCCTTTGCTTCAGCAAACGGAGCAAGCCCAAGGACAATGAGGACCGAAATAATAAGTCGTTTCATCAATAAATGGTGTTTGTGTTTTTTGAATTCTCTTCCAGCCATTTTGCATTTATCTCGTCAAAGGGTTCATACTTAATCCAGTCGGCCTCAAGCATATACTGGTACTTGGGGGCCTCGGTTGAATTGGGAACGGTCTCCACTGACCAGTTGTTTGTATGCCAGAAATTAAGGAGGTACTTTGTGGGGCCCTGAGGGATGCCGGAGAAATCCGGGGTTGAACCACGGTAGTCCCACAGAACTACTTTCTCTCCGGTCTCAGGGTGTTCCATCCACCACCTCAGGCGGTCGGGGTACCAGTCGAAGCCATAGATATGGAACCGGGACGAAGCATCGTAACCGGGGATGGAAGGGATTGTACGGGGCTCAAGGGCTGCATCGTCGGTGGGCTCGAATTCGTGATAAGGAGCCTCATAGACAAGGGCGGCGTCACGGTAAGAATAGTAGTTGGTTTTCAGAACTTCACCCGTTTCCACGTTCACTATACGGCCTATCCTCTGGAGCTTATCAAGGTCGTCGGGATCACTTGTCCATGTGCCGATGTAGATAAGCCTGGGGTCGGCCATAAGCCATTCAAAGTCAATCTCCGCAAGGCCGAAGCCGGGGACGAACAGGTAAGTGAAAAATCCTGTGACAACGCCGGCTTTTGGCTGGACCTCCGTCAGATCCGGCATCTTGAGACGAGCAGAATAGGTACCGAAATGCGTGAGCCGGGGGGTCTCAATCTCCGCTCCGCCGTTTGCGGGTCCCCAGGGATCAGATGGGGTGATGGCGAGCAGCATAACGTCCGTGTTTTCCTCCGAGAGGGAATGAACGCCGCTGTAGTACCTCAGAGGCGAGCGCTTGGTGAAGAAAAACTGCGGCTGCGGTGTGCTGAAATCCTCTGTGAAAGCCGGCATAAAACGGTTGTCGGCATTTTGGGAACAGGACACCGCCACCGCTGCGAAGAGTATCAGTAGATGCTTTTTCATGCTTACTTTATATCAAAGACTTTGGCGTTAAGATTGTCTGTGGTAGCGGATTCCCAGCCTGGATTGCCGGTCTTTGCAAAGGAAGTCCAAGCATCGATCATACGGGCGCTGAGCTCGTAATCGGCCTCTGTGAAAGGACGCCAGCAGCGGGAAAGGGTGCCGAAGGTGTACCAGAGTTCAAAGCTGTGGAAAGCTCCGAAATCCATCTCGCCTTCCGCTTCTCCGGGAAGGTTGCGGTTGAAGGCATAGACGTAGATGGGCCTTTCTGCCGAACGTGAAACCAGTAGATTTGCAAACTCCGTGACGGTTGGCTCCCCAAGGAATTCAGGGTCTTGGGCCACCCAGCCCATCATAATGGGCTTGGAGTCGAAGCATCCTTCCTGAACCTTGCCGGGGATAATCTCTCCGCCGGTTCCGGCCGGAAGAGAGGGATGCCATGTCATATCATTGATGCCGCCGCCGGACTGCATTATAGACCTCACGAAAAGGTCCTTGGCCTCAGGGAACGTGTGTAGGTATTTGCAGCTGATTGCGCCTGCGCTCTGGCCGAAGATGGTGACATTGGAAGGGTCTCCGCCAAAGGCAGAGATATTGTCACGCACCCACCTCAGGGCCGAAATCTGGTCCTTGAAGCCCAGAAGACCATTTTCCTCGAAGCCAATCTTTCCAAGGCGATAGGGAATGGTGACAAGGATTACACCCCGTTTTGCCCACTCTACTCCGTCCATCTCTTTTTCGAAGCTGAATCCCTGCTGGAAGCCACCGCCGTGTATCCATACGGCAACAGGAGCCTTAGAAGAGGTCTTGCCAACACCGGCTGCAGGAGCCCAAATATTAAGGTACATACAGTCTTCACTGTACTCCGGTTCAGCATCTTTATAGAATTCCCTGTACCAGATAGGATCATTGGGATCTTTGGCCGACTGGAGTGCGGCGGCGCGGAAAGTATCGGCCTTCAGGACGCCATCCCAGGGCTGCACTGGCTGCAATTCCTTTCCGCGAAGGTAGCCGACAGGAGGTGCTGCAAAAGGAACGCCCTTATAAACAATTACGTCCTCTTCCTGAACTCCCTGGACAAGTCCGCCGTCTACCTTGACGACAGGATTATTACTGTGACCGCAGGAAATAAGCGCAAATACTGCTGCTGCAATCAAAACGATCTTTTTCATAATAGTATAGTGTTTTAATTAAAATCAGCTAAAGAGCGGGCTGCATCCTCGCATACGCTAATATAATAGGCCTTGAAATCTTCCCACTTGTAATATGGTGAAAGGCTCTGGTCCTCAAGGGGCAGGACCAGGTCTTTTTCATTGTACATAGCCCTGACGAGGATGTCTTCCTTTTTCCCACGATAAAAGACCAGTTGGAAATTGGATGCCATAGGGATATTCCAGCTCTGGAAGTGATATTTCCACCTGTCCATTTCTCCGGGGAGGGGCTTCCAGCCCTCTACCCCAAGAAGGACCATCAGGGGAGCCACTACGGTGTCGTGGCCAAAGCGTAGACGTACCTGACAGTCACCTGAGACCAAATCTGAATCCGCCTTGTAGATGATATCTTCCAGAAGAGTATGGGCCTTGGCGGAAATGAGGCCGTTGGTGTATGGGTTGTCCGTGAACATAAGCGCGGCCCAGAGATTGGAGCTTTCCCATACGAGAAAACGTTCGTCTTCCGTGAAGAGGTCGTCCATCCTCTCCTGCGTTTCCAGGCATTGGAGATTATATGCGATCTCTCCGATTACGTTCAGGAGTTCTGTCGGGGTACCGAATTCCTCAACGGCCGATATGTCATTGAAGTACCTTTGAAAGAAATCTTTCGGATCAAGGGACTGGCCGGCATAGTATGCGGAATAGGCCTTCCCAAGTTCCGGGTTGGCATAAATCTTTTGCCAGGATTTAGTCGCCTCGTTCTGGTCCGGGGAAGAGGCGAGTGCGGTAAAATAAAGGTCTGAATTGTCTGCGGCATAACTGATATCCATCCACGGACGCAGGATGCGGAGTTCGTCGCAGAAACTCATCATAGAGACGATAGCGCGTGGAACGATGGTGGCTCGAGCGTCCACCTTAACCTTCCTGCCGAACACTGAAGGGTAGGCGTCCACCATCCTGCGTGCAAGCTGTCGGTGTTGATACTGGCCGGTTGCGGTAAGGTCTCCGTTGTGGCCTCGCAGCATAGGATAAAGGTCCGAATAACGCCTGTAAAAATCTTCTCCCGCAGGAGTCAGGACTCCTTTCTTGTGGCCGTTTTCCAGAAGGTTCCAGATAAGGTCATACTTTGAAAATGTGGTAATATAACGGGCTCCGTGACGACCGTAATGGCTTATGTAAATGGGCTTGTAGCCCTTTGGGGCAGGAGCTGGGTTATATTCTGAGAAGGTATAATTGTAGTGGTTGCCCCCCGCCTTTTCAGGGTCGTTTTTCAGGATGGCCTGAAGCTGTGCAAGGGTAAGTGTGTCTGCTTGAGCAAAAGCCGCAAAAAAGGCCAACAGGCTAAGCGTAATGAGGAGAATTCTCTTCATAATTAGTGTGTGGTTTTAACTATACAAAGATAAAAAATTAGTATCTTTACAACACTATCTAATAACACACAAATGAAAAAACCACTTCATTTCCTTAATCTTTTCTTTGTCGTGTTCCTGCTTTTCGCAGGCCCTCTCGCGTTCGCCCAGCAGATAAATGTCAAGGGCGTTGTCAACGACAAGGACGGCTCGCCGGTGATGGGAGCCGGAGTGTTCCAGAAAGGAGCAAAATCAAATGGTACTATTACCGACCTCGACGGACGTTTTGTCCTCAGCGTTCCCAGCGGCTCTGTCATCGTCGTTTCCAGTATCGGATTCAAGGATGCGGAGCAGCCCGCTCAGGCAAACATGACCATCATCCTTCAGGAAGACAGCGAGCTTCTTGAGGAGGTTGTGGTCGTAGGTTACGGCGTACAGAAAAAGGTCAACCTGACAGGAGCCATTTCGAGCGTAGGTTCGGAAGACATCCAGGGCCGTTCGATCTCCCATTTGGAGCAGGCCCTTCAGGGTAAGACCCCGGGCGTAACCCTCATCACTACTTCCGCTCAGCCTGGCGCTGTCCCTACGGTCAGGGTGCGCGGTATCGCCTCGAACGGTACTTCCGATCCTCTCTATGTTGTAGACGGCCTTCTGATGGAGGATATCAGCTCCATCGATCCTAACTCTATCGAGAGCATGGAGGTTCTCAAGGACGCAGCCTCCGCGGCAATCTACGGAGCCCAGGCAGGTAACGGCGTTATCCTCATAACTACTAAGAAAGGTTCGAAAGGCGAGGGAAGCATTACATACGATTTCCAGTATTACCTGACCACTATGGCCGTCAAGCCCCGTCTCCTCAATTCCCAGGAGTATATCCAGCAGGCGATGGAGGCCAATCCGCTCTTTACAGACGACGATGTCCTGGATTTGATCAATGAGGGTGTCTGGGACGGCACTTCTTCTACGGACTGGCTCGACGTATCCTTCGGAACCGGTATTACAAAACGCCACACCGTCAGCGCCCAGGGTGGAAACGAGCGCGGCTCGTACTACCTGACCCTCGGCAGCTACGATGAAAACGGAGTGGTGAAGCTGGATAAAGACTCCTACAAGCGCTTCACGGCTACCGTCAATGCAGACTACCAGATCAAGAAATGGCTCAAGGTGGGTACTACTGTTGATTTTGCCAATTACAATGTCTCTCCTATGGTAGACGGAGTTCCTCTGGCAGGCAGCGGAGTGCGTTCCCCCAACATTTTTGCGATCGCGATGGCTACTCCTCCATATATGGTAGACAGGTATGCTCCGGACAACCTCCCGGAAGAAATGTCTTTATTGCTCGCCAGCGGGAAGAAGCTTCTCACCGACGAAAATGGTAACTATTACACCGTTGTGACAGGTCTGGTCCATCCCGAGGTAGCAGTAAAATCGGCAGAAAGAAAGAATTACGGAAACCGTTTCTCAGGTACTCTGTTCGCCAACTTCACCCCCATTAAGGGCCTGGTGGCTACTTCCCGCCTTGGATACAAGATTTACGACGACAATACTTATTACTTCACCCACGAATATTACGGCGGCGAGAGCTTCCTCAACAACGGGGATATGCTTTCAGTTGAGAGGACACATACCTCCACCACCTACTACCAGTGGGAGAACTTCGCGAACTATACCCATACTCTCGGCGACCATACATTCGGAGTCATGGCAGGTATGTCGTTCAGCTACAATAGCCGCCTCTTTACTACCTCCGTTATCTCCAGCGCCGCCAAAGACGACCCCCTGTATGCTGATGTGAGTTTCCCGTCCGGTACTTCAATCCCCGGAGCGACGGGTCACGAACTCTATAACGCAAAGTTGTCTTATTTCGGCCGCTTGAATTACAACTATAAAGACAAGTACCTTATCGAGGGAACCGTCCGTGCGGATGCCGCAGACCTCTCAGTTCTGCCTGTGGAAAACAGATGGGGTATATTCCCTTCGGTTTCTGCCGGTTGGGTAATTTCAGGAGAAGACTTCTTTGAAGACATCAAGGAGACCGTTTCTTTCCTGAAACTGCGCGCCAGCTGGGGCCAGAACGGTTCTACCAGCAACCTTGCCGGATATCTTTACTCCAACAGTATCAATACTACCTCATCCGGTTATAGCTTCTCCAACTCAGCTACTACATATCAGACCGCTTTCAGCCCCGCCCAGCTTTCCAACCCCGAACTGAAGTGGGAAACTTCCGAGCAGCTTGACTTCGGTCTCGATTTCCGTATGTTGAGCGACAGGCTTTCTGTTACCGCAGACTGGTTCAAGAAAGACACCAAGGATCTTATCATCCAAAACATCAACGTTCCCTTCGAGGCCGGCAATGTCTCCGCTCCTGTAAACGGCGGTAATATCAGCAATACAGGTATCGAGCTGGAAATCAATTGGAAGGATCAGATCGGCGATTTCTTCTACTCAGTAAGCGGAAACATCGCAACCCTGAAGAACAGGGTGACCTGGCTCAATCCCAATGTAAGCGACAGCCGCATTATGAGTCCGACCAGCATCAACTTCATCGGCGCCGCCTCGGCGTTCGAGGCCGGTTACCCGATCTGGTACTTCCGCGGTTATAAACTCGACCACCTCGACGACAACGGCAACCCGGTTATCGCAAATCTTTCCGGTGATGAGGAGGGTGTGATTGATGAAAGCGACAAGACTATGATAGGAAAGCCGCTTCCGGACTTCACCTACGGTCTTACCGTTTCCCTCGGCTGGAAGGGAATAGACTTCACCCTCTTTGCCAACGGTTCCCAGGGCAACGATATGTTTATGTGTTACAACAACGCCAACCTCGCCTACAGTCTTAAGAACGTGTACGATCAGAGGTGGACTCCGTCAAACACCAACACCCGTTTCGCCCGTCCTCAGGCCCGTACGGAACTTATCTCCAAATACATTCTCTCAGATGCATTCGTGTTTGACGGATCGTATTTCCGCATCAAACAGATCCAGCTGGGTTATACTCTCCCGGCTTCCCTTACAAGGAAAGCTGCGATAGAGAAGCTCAGGGTGTTCGCATCCCTGGACAACTACTTCCTCTTTACATCCTATCCGGGTCTTGACCCCGAAATCTCCACCAATGCGGTCAACGCTATCGGTCTGGATCTCGGAGCCTATCCGACCTCGAAGAAGATGGTTTTCGGAGTAAGTGTAACATTCTAATCTCCCGGCATTATGAAGACATCATATAAACTTATCGCATTATTTGAAGGTCTTTTAGTACTCTCTTCCTGCTCCCAGAAACTTCTGGATATTCCCCAACTGGGAGTTCAGAGCGAGGCTAACTCCTACATCACAGACGATGATTGCGACGCCGCAACAGCTACTATTTATAGAAACTGGCGTCACGCCTGGTCCGGTAAGGGCGACGAAGGTGATTCCTATTACTGCAACCTTCTCTGGTTCAAGACCCTTATGTCCGACGAGGCTCTGGCCCCCGGCCACGCAGCTCAGCAGGATATCAGCAATCTGTGTATGACAGACGCTAACCCCTGGCTGGCGGCAATCTACCGTTTTCTGTATCAGACCGTCTACGCTGCCAATATAGTCCTGGATAAATTCAAACCTGAGAGCGAGACAAAGATCAGGGACATCGCGGAAGCGAAGTTCTTCAGGGCTCTGAGCTACTACGAACTCATCACCCTCTGGGACCGCGTCCCTCTGATCGATCACGTTATGACTCCCGAAAACAACTACCAGTGTGCTCCCGCTACTCAGGAAGAGCTCTGGGCTTTCGTTGTCAAGGATCTCACCGAGGCTATCGAGTCCGGCGCCCTTTCCCACAAAAAGAACAAGGACGACAAGGATATGGGCCGCATTACCGAGGAAGCAGCTTATGCAGTGCGCGGTAAGGTATACCTCACTATCAAGGAGTTTACTAAAGCACGCTCCGACTTCGACAAAGTAATCAAATCCCAGCTGTACGGACTGATCGACAATATGGGCGACCTTTATCATACCGAAGCCAACGGCTGTAAGGAATATATCTTCGAGAATATCCGTCACTGGGACAGCAGCAATCTCTATGATCAGGATGGCTGGCAGGGCCTGGAAGACAACTGGCTCTTCACTTATGGTATGGACGCTCCGGACGACGCGCCTTACAAGTTCGTCAACTTTATGGGCTGGGGAACAGTCAATCCTACCAAGAAACTCTACGACGCATTCATCGATGAGGAGGGTGCCAGCAGTTCCCGTCGCAAGGCCTCTGTATTGGGCCTTGAAGACCTCCCTGCCCTTCAGGTTACGATCAACAGTACCCTCAACTGGACCGGTAATGAAGGATATTTCCGCTTCAAGTGGCTGGTCAACAGGGACGACGAACGCTTCGACGCCTGGACGGGCCGTCTGAACAACACTCCCTGTATGCGTTATGCCGATGTCCTTCTTATGATGGCTGAGGCCTGCGTAAGAGATGGTGAGAGTGCGGATGAATATATCAACGAGGTCCGTACCCGTTCAGGACTTACTCCTCTGTCGGGCGCCACTATCGCCGATGTGAAGAAGGAGCGTTTACTCGAGCTCTGCTTCGAGGCAACCCGTTGGCAGGATCTCAAACGCTGGGAAGAGTTCGAAGGCGATATGCACACCGAACTCGCAGACAAGGGTAAGAAGATCCCTACCCTCTACGGCCATGCGGACGGAAGCGCTACTGTTACCTACGTAGACAACCCCAACCCTGCAGCAGGCTGGCAGCCCAGCGACATTCGTCTGCCTTATCCTCTTGTGGAGATTCAGACAAACAAGCTTATCACTAATGAATAAATTCAGAATCATTACGGTGACGGCTGCGCTCTGCGCGGCCGTTGCCCTTTATGCGGAACGCGGAAAACCTCTCCCCCGTTCGGAGCCTACACCCGAGCAGGCTCAGGCTTTCCAGACCTGGCTGGATGTAGTAGATTCTTCCAAAACTTTGCCGCCGATGCTCCAGGTAATAATGCACAACATTATGGTCCTCAAGGATGGTAAGGTTGTTTTTGAAAAGAATCTGGATCCTGAGTGGCCTGCAGACAGACCGCAACACGTCTTTTCGGCCAGTAAGACTTTCACTGCTCTCGCTTGCGGCCTTGCAGTCGATGACGGCCTTCTCTCCGTAGACGACAAGGTCATCGATTTCTTCCCGGACAAGTTGCCCGCAAGGATCAGCAAAAAACTGCAGGCCCTTACGGTCAGGGACCTGCTCACTATGCAATGCGGACATAAAACCGATCCCACCTGGGATACGATGGCCGCTTACGACTCCGTTACGATGGAGATTCCCCTTAAGCCCGGCATCGACCTCGCCAAGGCCTTCCTGAAGCATAGATTTGTCTACAAACCCGGAACATATTTCTGCTACAATTCCCTTTGTACCTATATGGTTTCCGCCATCGTCCAGAAAGTCGAAGGTAAGAACATCCTCGACCTTCTGGATGAAAGGATCTTCGCTCCGCTTTCTATCGAAAAACCCGAGTGGGATATGGATGAAGAAGGAGTATGCTGCGGCGGATGGGGTCTTCACCTCAAAATCGAGGATATGTCTAAATTGGGCCAGCTCCTTCTCCAGAAAGGAGAGTGGGAAGGAAAACAGCTTGTCTCGGCCGAGTGGGTTGAAGAACAGACCCGCAAACACATCGACAACTATCCTAACGGACTTTCTGCGAAAAAGCTGGATTCGCCGTACCTGCCTATCTCCCGCAACGACTGGATCGCCGGCTATGGATATCAGACCTGGCGCAACACGGTGGGAGGTTTCAGGGCCGATGGTGCCTGGGGACAGATGATAGTCGTCCTTCCCGAGAAGAACGTAGTCATCGCCGGTCAGGCAAATCTTAAGAACCACCTGGCAGAACTTTGGTCCTACTGGGATTATCTACTTCCTGCATTATGAAAAAATATTTGATAATTCTTGTTGCCGCTCTTGTGGCAGCTTGTGGCCCCAAGCCCGTTCAGAGTCTTGAGCGCGGCGAGGCTTCCCCCGAACTTAAGGCCGGTTATGCCGCGTTTATGGACAGCGTCAAGGCTTCCATGACCCCTCCTATAGACTGGAGAACGTTTGTCAATCTCCACAGCATCCTTATAATAAAGGACGGTAAGATAGTGGAGGAGCAGTATTTCGGAGACTGGAATGCCGACAAGCCCCACGCCATGTTTTCGGTGAGCAAGACCTTTACCGCTACCGCAGTAGGCCTTGCCATCAACGAGGGGAAGATGTCCCTCAAGGACAAAGTCGCAGATTATTTCCCCGACAAGCAGGTTGAGGGCAATCCCTGCGAAGCTACAGTCGAGGATCTTCTCATGATGGCCGGAGGCCACGACATAGATCCGACTATGCAGGTCCTCGAAATCGATCGCAACAAATTCATCTCAAAGATCAAAGACGGCTCTGAAATCGCAGATGTCTTCTTCGCCCATCCCTTTGTCCACAAACCGGGAGAACTCTTCGTGTACAATTCGCTCGGTACGTACATCCTGTCCGCTATCGTAACCAAGGTTACCGGAGAAAGTGTCCTCGATTACCTTACACCCCGTTTGTTCGAGCCTCTGGGTATCGAAACACCTGTCTGGGAAGCAGACAAGTACGGCATCAATGCCGGCGGATGGGGTCTTCAGTTGAAGCCTATGGATATGGCTAAGATGGGCCAGCTGATACTCCAGAAAGGAAAGTGGGGAAGGAAGCAGCTGATTCCCGCCAAATGGGTGGAGGCTATGTCTGCAAAACACGTCGAATGCGCTCCCGCCGGAATCCGTATCGAAGATGCCGAGAGGGTCTGCGGCATTCCCGCCGAGCTCAACGACTGGCGTCAGGGCTACTGCTACCAGATGTGGAGAGGAACACACAACAGCTTCAGGGCCGACGGCGCCGGCGGACAGTATATAATGGTCCTTCCGGACAAGAATGCGGTAATTATTATGACCTCCTGGACCGGAGATCTCCAGCATCAGATGAACCTTGTCTGGAAACTGATTTACCCTAATCTTTAGCAGTTGTTAAAATACAAAAAAAGTCCGACCGAAAGGCCGGACTTTTTAGTATCGGATAGCTGATCTATTACATATTTGCTCCCATGCAGGAGTAGATGTTGGCATCGACAAGAACTTCAAGAAGATCTGCAGGACCGGCATAGGTCGCGTCGATAGGAGCGCAAATGATTGCGGAGTAACCGGGAGACACTTCCTGGCAGTTGAAAACCATGAACTTACCGCTTTCTGCAGAAGGCTTGAATGCGGTCTTGACACCGTGTGAGAAGAAGTAGCTTGCGCCGTCAGGAGCAATTCTTCCTTCGAAAGTGTCATTCGGGGTGTAGTCTGCATACTCTGCGTAGGTGGTGATTACTGCAGCAACACCACCCTGTCCAATGTGGGTCGCAATCAGGTCCTCTTCAGCTGTAAGGATAGTGGTCGAGAGGAATTCAGGACCTACAGTATCAGGATCTCCCTCATTTGCGCCGGGGATACGGTAGAAGAGCTTGATGGTAATCTCATACATATCCTTGACAACCGGAGACTTCACCGTATTGTAGGTGAAGAAGCCCCATTTGAAGAGACCAGGATCCTCGTACTTGGGAGTGATGCTGGACTTGAGTTCGCAGTTTGCAAGAGATACTTTGTGATTGTCTTCGAAAACGAAGGCCTTCTTTCCAAAGCTGGTGCTGACGGTGACCTTTCCGTGGAGGTAAGCCTCGATACCGTACTCGGGGACATTGACCCATGTTCCGTTATCTCCGGAAGCGGGGAGGAGGGTTTCCTTTGCAACCTCGAAAGTTCCTTCCTCAGCGCCGACTACAGCTGCTACTGCGATAGGGTGATTCTCGAGGTCGAAGATCTTGTAGACATTGGCATCTGCGCCCTTCTCGAGGGTGTAGTAGTACTCGGTAGGGATCTCGTATTGGAGGTTTCCGGTAGCATTGAGCTTTACGATGGTTCCGATCTCGTTGTCGAGACGGAGAGTTCCGGTGAGGGTGTAATCTCCGTCACCTGCCATTGCTACAGTGATAGCGCCGGATTTAATGTCAGCCGTGAGAGCTTCAGACTTGATCTTTCCCTGATAGTTGCCTACTGCAGTACCTACGGTGTAAGAACCTGTAGGAAGATAGGTCTTGTCAGAGTAGAAATCGAGCGAGAGTTCAATTCCGTTCTCAGATGCGGTTACGGGCAGAACGTTGACTTCGGCGAGGGTAACACCATTACCTGTAAGGTTAGTAAAGTTAGCCTCGATCTGAGTGGGAACTGAAGGAGTGTCCTCGGGTTTCTCACCACAAGAAGAAATGGCAAACAGCGCTGCGGCTGCTGCGAAGAAATAGAGTAATTTTTTCATTGTTTGTAGTTATGAAATTAGTTGTTAGTGTCTTTCCGGGAAACAAATATAATAAAATAATTGACTTCTTATTCAATAAATACGGCATCCAGAGTATTCGGGTCGCGTTTCCAGTGCTTGAAAAACTCCCACATCAGGGCGGTGCCGGGTACGAAATTCCAGTGGCCGAAGTTTTCGACCGCGACGATCTCTATAACGGCGTGCCCTTCGGAGTCCGTCAGTTCTCCGATTTCCATAGCGTGTCCTTTATTAGTCTCGACCCTGCGCCTGTTCTCCAACGGAAGGCCGAAGAGGGGCCATTTCTCAAGGTCGGTAGGGCCGCTTATCTCGAGGCCGTTGAGCGTCTGATAAAGCCTCCATGAGTCCGTGACCATGTTCCCGGAGGGGGAGTCGGGTTCGTTGAAGGGAACCGCTTCATCGGTCGTGCCGCAGATGCTGAACAGCGGGGTTGTGATGCGGCCTCTCTTCTGGGCTGCCTCCGCCCAGAGGGCAGCAGGGTTAGTGAAGGGGAAACCGAGGTTGCGCGTTTCAGCGTAAACGCCGCCCGAGTGGGCTCCTACAGCCGCAAAGAGATGGCTCTTCGTGATGCCCAGCGCCGTGGCCGTGAATCCGCCGGCCGACAGGCCTTCGGCATAGACGCGGCTTGGGTCGAGCTGCGGATACTTCGCGAGTATGGCCCTTACCGTGGCTTCGATTCCATGGTCGCCCATATACTCGTACTCGCCGGCGCGGCCCTGCCACTCGAGCTCCGCGACCATAAAGCCTTCCTTCGCTCCGAGTTCTACGAAGCCGGAGGTTTCAGCCTGGGTGCGGGGATCGTTGTTGTGGCCGTGGAGAAGAATCACCAGCGGGACGGTCTTTTCCGCCGCATCCTTGATAGAGGCGGGAACATACTCGTACCAGAGAAATTTGTGCTCCGATTTGTTATAGGTAAAGAGCGACTGCTCCACCATCTTTCTTTCTACGCCGATACGCTCGAACATAAGATAGGGCTCGAGTTCGTAGTCTCCGTACTGGCCCAGAAGGCCTCCCGTATATCCCGTGTGGTTCAGATTGCTGCAGCGGTAGTTTGCGCTCAGAAGCTTTTCCCAGGCGTCCGTGAAGGCCTCTTTGAAAGTCTTTGCCTTAGGGTTGACTACTACCTGGAGAAGGGGCTCACCGGCGTTGCAATAGATTTTAGTCTTGCCCGCTTTTTCGGTGAGGACCGCCTTATCGCGGGAGATGTAGGCCTTCGCTACCTTTTCGGCATTCTTGCCGGCGATGTAGGCGGGAACGGTTGAAGTCCCTACGGTTTTCGCGGGAGCTTTCCCTCCGAATGTGAAGATTCCAGCCACCTCGGAGGCAATGGGTGCGATACATTCGTTTACAAAGGTTGCGCCCGAGCCTATTCCTACAACTTTCAGGTTGGTAAAGACGCGGATTTTATCGCAGAGCGCCTTGTAGGTCGCGAAATCTACTTCATTGTCGTAGGTCTTGCCGTTGGTGGGGCTGAAGACTACTATCATCATAACGTAGTCCTTCAGTCCGTCGTTGAGGCCCATCTCGTCTACGAGGACCTCCGCCTGCTCGGCAGTACAAGCACCGTCAGTCCAGATAAACCAGGCCGGAGCCATGAAGTTGAATCTGGAGCTCAGATCGGTAGTAGCGTTGTAATACATCTTGATGTTTTCCGGAAGGGGCAACATCGGATTGGGCGCGAAGGAAATCTTCGCGAAGGCCTGGAGGCAGAGCACCAGACCTAGGAGGGCGAAAATTATTTTTTTCATTTTGTCAGATAGTCTCTGATTGCAGCTGCTGCCTTACGGCCGGCGCCCATCGCGAGGATGACGGTAGCGGCGCCTGTGACTGCGTCGCCGCCGGCGAAGATGCCGGGGCGGGTGGTAGCGCCGTTCTCGTCGGCGACCAGTCCGCCGCGCCGCGTAGTCTCCAGACCTTTAGTGCTGGAAGCGATAAGCGGGTTGGGGGAGGTTCCGAGGGCCATGATGACGGTGTCTGTCTCGATCTCAAATTCCGAGCCTTCGATTGGGACGGGGGAGCGGCGGCCGCTTTCGTCGGGCTCGCCGAGTTCCATCCTGATACACTTGATAGCCTTTACCCAGCCCTTGTCGTCTCCGAGGACCTCGACCGGGTTGGTGAGCATATCGAAGACTATTCCTTCCTGGCGGGCGTGGTGTACTTCCTCGCGGCGCGCGGGGAGCTCCACCTCGGTGCGGCGGTAGATTATATGGACCTCGGCCCCGAGGCGGAGCGCCGTTCGCGCCGCGTCCATCGCAACGTTTCCTCCACCTACTACGCAGACTTTCTTGCCGGCGTGGATAGGAGTAAGGTAGTCGTCGCGGTAGGCCTTCATAAGGTTGTTTCTGGTAAGGAATTCGTTCGCGGAGAAGACGCCGTTGAGGTTCTCTCCCGGGATGCCCATGAATTTAGGCAGACCGGCGCCCGTTCCGATAAAGACGGCCTTGAAGCCCTCTTTGTCGAAGAGTTCGTCTATTGTGACCGTCCTGCCGATGATGACATCGGTCTCGATCTTCACGCCGAGTTTCAGGACTTCGTTTATTTCGTGTTGCAGGACGCTGTCCTTGTGCAGACGGAATTCGGGGATGCCGTAAACGAGGACTCCGCCTATTTTATGCAGGGCCTCGAAGATGGTAACGTCATAGCCCCATTTCGCGAGGTCGCTGGCGCATGCAAGACCGGCCGGGCCGGACCCGATGATGGCAACTTTTTCGCCCTTGCCCACCTTCTCGATATCGGTCGCTTCGGCGCTGTAGCCGTTTTCGCGGCACCAGTCGGCCGTGAAGCGTTCGAGATTGCCGATCGCGACGCTCTCGCCCTTGATTCCGAGGATGCAGCTGCCCTCGCACTGGGTTTCCTGCGGGCATACGCGACCACACACGGCGGGCAGCGAGGAGTCTTTCGCGATTACTCCGGCGGCGGCCTTGATGTCGCCGGCCTTAATTTGCTCGATGAAGCCGGGGATGTCGATCCCGACCGGGCATGCTCCTACGCAGCGCGGGTTCTTGCAATGGAGGCAGCGGGCCGCTTCTTTCTGAGCCTCTTCGAGATTGAAACCGAGGCTTACTTCTTCAAAATTGCGGGCTCTCTTCTGAGGATCCTGCTCGCGTACTTTAGTCCTTTCAGTGATCATAGTGAGAATCCGTATTTTTCTTTATCCTGGGTTTCTTCTGCCTTGTACTGGCCCTGGCGGCGCATCGCCTCGTCGAAATCGACCAGCGCACCGTCGAACTCC
>Ga0247611_10005917_pt1 | contig 15878 bp, 17 predicted proteins | sample 177DNAGHGhighgp2_FD_192422 | JGI IMG/M metagenome (GOLD analysis project Ga0247611, IMG submission 192422) | Sheep rumen microbial communities from Palmerston North, Manawatu-Wanganui, New Zealand - 1770 DNA GHGhigh gp2 | ecosystem: Host-associated > Mammals > Digestive system > Stomach > Rumen...
TGTGCAACGTGGGGCCGCAGCAGCTGGAACTGGCCGACGGCACCCTGATGGATGCCGACGTGAGCTGCGACGTAGACAACTGGAACCCGGGCTTCAGCGTGGGCGTGCTGGCCGACCTGCGGCTGAACCGGCACTTCTCGCTGCGATTCACGCCTGCCATGCACTTCGGCTCGAAGCACCTGGTGTTCAGAAACCGGAAGCTGCTCACGGAGAGCGGCTGGCCGCAGGAGGTGACGCAGAACCTGAAGAACACCTATATCTCGATGCCCATCAGCCTGAAATTCGCCGCCGAGCGCTTCAACAACTACCGTCCATACGTTATTGCCGGGCTGAACCCCATGCTCAACCTGGCCGGCAAGGACCAGGACTACGTACACCTGAAGCGCCAGGACCTGCTGCTTGAGGTGGGCCTGGGCTGCGACTTCTACCTGCCATTCTTCAAGCTCATCCCCGAACTGAAGTTCGGCTATGGGCTCATGGATGCCTTCGACAAGGAACATATTGGCGAGATACGCGACACGAACAAGTTGCCTTATGCACGCAGCGTATCGTCGATACACACGAAAATGATCGTGCTGACGCTCTACTTCGAGTAGGGTCTCCCCCCCCCTACCCTGTCCCGGCTATTTCTTCTTCAGCATCAGCTTCAGCTTGCCCACGAAGACGGCATGCTTGCCGTTCTGATCGACGGCCACCTCGCGGCCCGTCTTGTCCTTGACGTAAGCCAGCTGGGGCAGGTAGGTGTGGGTGTGACCGCCCAGCACCACGTCGATGCCGGACGTGTTCTGCACGAGGCGGTTGTCGGGATAGTCGCTGACCTCCCAGCCCAAGTGCGAGAGGCAAATGATGACATCGCACTTCTGCTCGCGCTTCAGCAGGTCGACCATCTGCTGCGCCACCTCGGCGGGGTCCAGATACTTCAGCGGGCCGTAGTTCTTGGCGCTGACCAGCCCCTCGAGCTTGGGACAGATGCCGAACACGCCGATCTTCACGCCCTTGCGCTTCAGGACGACATAGGGCTTCACGACGTCCTTCAGCTCGGTGTCGCCGAAATCGTAGTTGGAACAGACAATGGGGAACTTGCACTTGCGGAAGAGGCGCACCATGTTGTCGAGCCCGAAGTCGAACTCATGGTTGCCAATGGTTGCTGCATCGTAGCCCATCTCGTTCATCAGGCCAACCTCGACGTCGCCCTTGAACATGGTGTAGTAGCCCGACCCTTGCGAGAAGTCGCCACTGTCGAAGAGCAGCAGATCGGGATCGCTGCGCCGCTCTTCCTTGATCATGGCCACGCGGCGCAGGTAACCGCCACGGCCGGCCAGCATGGTGTCAGGCAGATTGGCGTTGAGCGGCATGATGCACGAGTGCGTGTCGTTGGTATGCAGGATGGTAAGCGTCTTCTGCGCTAAGCAGAAAGACAAGTGGAAAAGGATGAATGATACGGTGATGAACAGTCGTTTTGTCTTCATAGCTTCAAATCTCAATAATCAGTTCTCAGTTAGCAATCTTAATTCTTCCCTCGACCTTTGCATCGACAGCCTGGCCCTGTGCCTGTTTCTCCTGGAAATAGTCGATGATGATGAAGCGGGTGTTGTTCTTCTTTTCCTTCGGTGCGTTCAGGTCGGTGTGATATTTGAAGGCCATCATGCCGTCGGTGCCCTGGGCCAGATAGTCGATCGTGGCTATCCGGTAGCTGGCCTGCGGGTCAATCTCCTTGCCGTTCACGTGGGCCGAGAGCAGCTTGCCGTCGGCGGTGATGACCAGCTCCACGCCGTGGCTCACACCCTCGCCGCCACGGACAGCTATCTGGCTGAAGAGCTCCAGCACCTTGTCGCCCGAAAGGGTCAGGAAGCAGATTTTGTTCTCGAAGGGAGCCACGTCGAGCACATCGCCGTATGTTACCTTGCCGCGTGTCAGCGCCGCACGCATGCCGCCCATGTTGTAGACGGCAAAGTCGGGCTGTTCGCCATACTGCTTCGACGCCCACATCAGGATGTCGGGTAGCAGGTTGCTCAGGTTGCTCTCGGGGCGCTGGACGGCCATGTTGCAGGCCGCGGTGCCCACCACAGGACCCATGACGGAATCGACCTGATGCTTGTACGGGGCAATGAAAGCGGCAGCCTGCGGGTCGGGTGTCGCGTCGTAGCGGCTGTCAATGACTAAGCGCGTCTGACTGACGCTGCCAAGCTGATAGTGTGAGGTGCATGAGGCGGCCATGAGCAGGCCAAAACCCATGCTTGCAATAGAAAAGACCTTGTTCATAAACTGTTATTAGTTGTTTTAGGGCACAAAAATACAAAAAAAGTTTGAAGATTCCAAATTTTTTTGTACCTTTGCACCCGCTTTTCGGCGTAATCGCTGGCAGGAAGATAGGAGAGTTGCCTGTTATGTTGCGTTGGAACGATACAACAAATTTAATTTTACGTCAAAAAAAATGGATTTAATTAAAGTTGCTGAAGAAGCATTTGCAACCGGCAAGAAGCATCCCAGTTTCAAGGCTGGCGATACCATTACTGTCGCTTACAAAATTATCGAGGGTTCAAAAGAGCGTATCCAGCTCTATCGTGGTGTAGTGATTAAGATCGTCGGCCACGGCGACAAAAGGCGCTTCACCGTCCGCAAGATGTCTGGCACCGTGGGTGTGGAGCGTATCTTCCCCATTGAGTCGCCCAATATCGACAGCATCGAGGTGAACAAGGTTGGTAAGGTGCGCCGCGCCAAGCTGTACTACCTGCGCAAGCTCACGGGTAAGGCTGCCCGCATCAAGGAGAAGCGCACCGCTGTCAAGAAGGAAGATTAATCCTGAAAAGATGAACTCTGGAAAAATAAAGGCGTTGTTCCGTCGATGGAGCAACGCCTTTTTTAAAATGAACGAGTAACCAAAACAAGGAAAAGTATATGAAAGAACTGGAACTGAAGTACGGATGCAATCCGAACCAGAAGCCCTCGCGCATCTTCATGCACGACGGCAGCGAACTGCCCATTGAAGTACTGAACGGCCGCCCCGGCTACATCAACTTCCTCGACGCGCTGAACGCCTGGCAGCTGGTCAAGGAGCTGAAGGCCGCCACCGGACTGGCCGCAGCCGCCTCGTTCAAGCACGTGAGCCCCGCCGGCGCCGCCGTGGGACTGCCGCTGAGCGACACGCTGAAGAAGATCTACTTCGTTGACGACATCGAGGGACTGGACGACAGCCCCGTGGCCCAGGCCTACGCCCGTGCCCGCGGTGCCGACCGCATGTCGTCGTATGGCGACTTCGTGGCCCTGAGCGACACCTGCGATGCCACGACCGCCCTGCTCCTGAAGCGCGAGGTGAGCGACGGCGTCATTGCACCCGACTATACCGAAGAGGCCCTGCAGATCCTGCGCGAGAAGCGCAAGGGCACGTACAACGTCATCAAGATTGATGCTGCCTACCGCCCCGACCCCATCGAGCGCAAGCAGTGCTTCGGAGTGACCTTCGAGCAGGGACGCAACGAGATAGACCTCAGCTCGCCCTCCCTCTTTGAAAATATCCCCACACAGAACAAGGAATTCACGGCTGAAGCCCGCCGCGACCTGATGATTGCCCTCATCACGCTGAAGTACACGCAATCGAACAGCGTGTGCTACGTGAAGGACGGACAGGCCATCGGCATCGGCGCCGGACAGCAGAGCCGCATTCACTGCACGCGACTGGCCGGACAGAAGGCCGACATCTGGTGGCTGCGCCAGCACCCGAAGGTGATGGCCCTGCCCTTCAAGGAAGGCATCCGCCGCGCCGACCGCGACAACACCATCGACGTCTACATCTCGGAGGACGAGCACGACGACGTGCTGCGCGACGGTGCCTGGCAGCAGTTCTTCACCCGCCAGCCCGAGGTGCTCACCCTACAGGAAAAGAAGGAGTGGATAGCCCGGAACACCGGCGTGGCCCTGGGCAGCGACGCTTTCTTCCCCTTCGGCGACAACATTGAGCGGGCCCACAAGAGCGGCGTACAGTTCATTGCACAGGCCGGCGGCTCCGTGCGCGATGACCACGTGATCATGACCTGCGACAAGTACGGCATTGCCATGACCTTCACCGGCGTGCGCCTGTTCCACCACTAAAGCTTTCGCATGTAGGAATAACGACCACGACAAATCTCGTGGTCAAAAAAAACTTGAGAAACTTGAAGACATGAGTAAGGAAGACGACTTTCAGAGCATCCTTGAGAACGGCATCAAGTTCGGACGGGGCGGCGAACGCAAGGACCCGAACGAAGGCAAGGTGAAGACCAAGGCCAAGAAGAAACAGTACATCACCGGCGCACACGGCAGCGGATCGGCCCGCCAGAAGGCAAAGTACCGCGAACAGCGTGCCAACCGCAAGCACTAAGCTTGCCACACGCTCTCTTTTTAACCACAGATTACACAGGCAGCTGCAGCACAAAGCGGCTGCCTTCTTTGTAGTCGGGGTCTATGACGATGTCGCCACCCAGCGAGCGGGCCAGGCGCCGGCAGATGGGCAGCCCCAGGCCGATGCCGCCCCGGTATTCGTCGAGCTTCACGAAATTGTCGAAGATGACGGCGCGCTCTGAGTCCGGAACGCCCACACCCGTATCAGTAATGCTGATTTCAAGCTTTTTCTTCTTGCGCCTACAATACATCTGAACAGACCCTTTGTCAGTGAATTTCATCGCATTGTCCATGATCTTCTTCAGGATCTGCTTGACAATATCCGGGTTCGTCTGGATGGAATAGCCGTCGTTGACATCGCTGGTGAATGACAATTTCAGGCCCTTCGGGTTCTGCTGCTCGTAGGTCTGCATCACTTTGCGGCAGAGCTCATTGGGATGCACGGAAGCCTTCTTGGCCAAGACGCCCAGGCTCTCGCCCTGAGCCAGCTCAAGGAGTTCGTTGATAATGTCGGTGATGGTGTCTACATTGCTGGTGATGCGGGCTTTCATGTCGTTCTTCTCGGCATCGTCCAGCTCGTAGTCAGTGGAGCAAAGCAATTGCGAGAAGCCGTTGATGGCATTCAGCGGCGTGCGGATCTCGTGGCTCATGGAGCGGATGAACGCTGTCTTCATGCGGTTGGCCTCGTCGGCCCGCTCCAGTGCCGAGCGCAGCTCGCGATTGCGCTTCCAGATCTTGCGCATCAGCCGGCGGCGACCCATGATGTAGACGAAGACGTAGGCCAGCGTGAGACCGCCTAAAGCCCACTTGAGCCGCGTGTTGGTCTGGCGCTCCTGCTCCAACTGCTGCTGCAAGGCCACGGCATCGGGAGGCGTCGCTACCTGAGCCACGGAAAGCGCATTCCAGCTGGGAAGAAAAAGCAGGAAAACGACAACGATAAGTAGTTTGGTTATGTTTGATTTGTTTGCTTTCAGCATATTCGGTTGCAAAATTATGAAATATGCTTCAAACTACTGATTTTTTTTCCATAAATAAACTTAAATTGTTGCATAATTATCATTTTTCCCTTACCTTTGCACAAAGAATCAATGACCTAATTTACTAAAACATGAACATGAAGAATTATCTACTGACGCTGGCCATGTTGCTGTCTATGAGCATGGCCTCGGCCTCGTGCGGAGACGATGAGCCTGCCAAGCCCGACAGCCGACTGACCGACCCTACTGAGACCACTGACACCACTGCCACCCAACCTGGCACGGAGAAGGAAGACCCAACGGGGGGGACGCCTGACAGTCCCGCCGCAACGGTCAAGTGCTTTGTAGGCGGCGACATCTCGATGCTGAGCAAATACGAGGAGCAGAAGGCCGCCTATAAGGACCGCGACGGCAATGCCATCAGCAACATGCTGGACTTCCTGAAGCAGCAGGGATGGAACACTATGCGCGTGCGGCTCTTCGTAGATCCCTCGAAGAGCGGCGACAAGGGCGTCTGCCAGGACCTGGACTATGTCAAGAAGTTAGGCACCCGCATCAAGAAGGCCGGACTGCTGTTCATGCTCGACTTCCACTACAGCGACACCTGGGCCGACCCCGGCAAGCAGTGGACTCCCACCGCCTGGCTGCACATGGACGACACACAGATGGCTGCACAGATCTACAGCTACACCCGCGAATGCCTGAACGAGCTAAAGGCCGCCGGAGCCACGCCCGACCTGATACAGACGGGCAACGAAATCAGCTATGGCATGCTCTGGGGTGAAGAGAACACGCAGGCCAACCGCTGCTACACCAACAGCCCGGCAGCCAACTGGAACCGGTTCTTCAACCTGCTCAAGCAGGCTGGAAAGGCATGCCGCGAGGTGTGCCCGCAGGCCAAGATCATCATCCACAGCGAGCGCGTGCCCAAGCCCGACGTGCTCATCGACTTCTTCGACCGCATCAAGGCCGTGCAGCTCGACTACGACATCATAGGACTGAGCTACTACCCCTACTTCCACGGTTCGCTCAACGCCTTAGAGACGGCCCTGAGCCGCATTGAAGAGAAAAACTACGGGAAAAACATACAGATTGTGGAGACGGGATACCCGCTGCGATGGGCCATAGGCAACGACTATGACTACACCAAGGTGTATCCCTACACGGAGGAAGGACAGCGCCAGTTCACCGCCGACCTCGTGACCCTGCTGAAGAAGCACACGCTGGTGAACGGTCTCTCATGGTGGTATGCCGAGGCCAACGCCAAGGGCTGCACGGGCAACCTGAGCAGCGGCTGGTACAATGCCAGCCTGTTCGACAACGAAACGGGACGCGCCCTGCCTGCACTCTACGAGATAGACAGCTCGAAGTGGTAGGCCGGAACCGTCGCAAAAGCGGGGATAGCGGCTGTCAGTCGATTCGAATGAGCGAGATACCAATGTCAGAAATGCCAGGAAGTATCTCGCGCTTCATGTTATGGCGGATCTTCACGCTGAGCGAGTCGTTCTCGGACAGCGAAAGATTGCACAGATGGAAGTTGTACTGGTAGAAACTCACGCCCTCGCCCAGCATGTTACCGTCGGCATCGATGAGCTTGCACGACAGCGTGTCGCTGCGCATCATGCCCGAGGGGAACACCTGCTGCTCAACGATGAGTGTCAGCCCCATGAAGGGATAGGCGCCATTGATGCGCAGTCCCACCTCTTCGCGGAAGACACCGCCGTGGCGCACGGGCGAGTAGACGAACGACAAATGGTCGTTCTTCTCCCAACCGCTAATGGGCGTTTGCTCATAATGGCTGTAGACGGTCTTACGGTTGCAGCTGGCAAAGGCCAGTGCAACCGTAAGCAGTAAGTAGAATGTCTTATTCCTTAGGCTCATTGCCGTTGTTCCTGGCTTCCTGAGGTTTTTTCTTCTTGTACTTCTTGTGAGACGGCTGACCCTGCGGCTGAGCAGCCTGTCTGTCGGAGACCTGCGGCTCGGCCTTCTCGGGAGCCTGCGGCTGTGTCTTCTCGGCCTGCTGCACGGGTTTCTCCGGCCTGTCGGCAGGCTCGGCCTGCGCCCGAGGACCCTTCTTCTTCTTTTTCTTCTTGCTCTTGTCGAAGCGGTGAATGTCACCGTCGGCCAGCAGGTCCACGGGGCCTTTCTGCTCCTTGGGCTGGTCGTCGGGCTGTAGCGTCTCGGGCTTCTCGCCATGGCGGTTCATCTCAATGACCTCCTTGGCCCGCTCGGCAGTGATGGTCTCCAGGTTGGCCGCAATGCGCTTGTCGGTGGAATAGGTGACAAGCCCTGCCAGGATGTCGGTCTTGAAGAGGAAGTAGTCGGCATCGAGCGTCTGCAGGACGACCTCGCGGCTGGGCAGGCAACGCCCGTGCTCAATGTAGTCATCGACCTCGTAGTTCAGGCAACACTTCAGCTTGGCGCACATGCCGGCCAACTTCTGCGGGTTGAGCGAGATGTCCTGAAAGCGAGCGGCCGCCGTCGACACCGACACAAAGTTCTTCATCCAGGTGGCACAGCACAGCTCGCGACCGCAAGGCCCGGTACCGCCGATGCGTCCGGCCTCCTGGCGGGCACCTATCTGTTTCATCTCAATGCGCACATGGAAGGCAGCTGCCAGGTCCTTGATGAGCTGACGGAAGTCCACGCGCTCGTCGGCAATGTAGTAGAAGATGGCCTTCTGGCCGTCGCCCTGAAACTCCACGTCGCCAATCTTCATCTTCAAGTCCAGGCCCTTGGCTATTTCACGGCTCTCGATCATGGTCTCGTGCTCGCGTGCCTTGGCCTCGCGATACTTGTCCATGTCAATCTGCCGGGCCAGACGATAGATGCGCTTGATGTCGTCGTCCGACTTCAGGTTGGCTTTCTTGATCTGCATCTTCACCAGCCTTCCGGTCAGGGTGACCACGCCGATGTCGTGCCCCGGATTGGCTTCCACGGCCACGATGTCGCCCTTCTTCAGCGGCAGGTTGTTCACGTTGTGGTAGTAGCCCTTACGGGTATGCTTGAACTGCACCTCGACCAAGTCGGTGGTCTCGTTGTTGCCCGGCACGTCGGCCAGCCAGTCGTAAGTGTTCAGCTGGCGATCCTGCCGCCCAATGGCAGCACGACAGAGGCCGCGGTCACAGCCGGTGCGTATTTCGAATGTGCGTTGTTTCTGCTCCATTATTGTTGTTTAGGAATTGATACGTTTTTAAACTGCAAAGGTACGCAAAAAAAAACGCATTCATCCATAATTGTTGTTTTTTAACAGATTTACGGCCCTCTCTACCCGCTATTTTTGTATCAGCAGCACAATCATCTGCAAAGAGAAGTCGAAAAAGACGACTTTCGAACTGGCATTCTGCCCGATGTCGCGAATGGCGCGGTTGGCCAGTTCGTAGATGCCGATAACATTGGCCTCATTGATGAAGCGGGCAAAGTTGCGGGCGAAGTCCTCCTCCTTCTGCGTCATGTAGCAGAGCTCCTTCTGCTGGAAGTTGAACATGAAATTCTCGCGCACCATACGCAGGAAGAAGGAAAGGAAGCGCTTCTGCTTCTCGCGCCCGAAGGCAGCCAGCGTCTCGCTCCATTTCTTCAGTTCGTTGATCTTGCGCTGATAGGCCAGCCGCATCAGCGAGATGAAGAGATCCATGAACAGCTCGTTCTCGGTGCCCACCTGCAGCTCCTCTAAAGCCTTGAGCCACGAACCGTTGGCCAGCCGAGCTATGCGCACGGCCTGCTGCTCGTCAATGCCGCGGCGCTCAACAAGTGCCTGCCGGATGATTTCTGAGGGAATGCGCCTGACGTCGATGCGCTGCACACGGCTGCGGATGGTTTCCAACAGTTTGTCGGGTTCCTCGCAGGCCAGGAGAAACACCGTGTGCTGCGGCGGCTCCTCGATGAGTTTCAGCAACTTGTTGGCACAGGCAATGTTCATGCGCTCGGGCAGCCAAATGACGCTCACCTTGTAGCCGCCCTGGCTCGACTTCAGCGACAGTTTCCTGATGAGTTCGTCGCTTTCGCCCGCCGTGATGATGGCCTGCTGGTTCTCGGCACCCATGGCCGTCATCCACTCGTCCATCGTGAAGTAAGGCCCCTGCATGATGAGTTGGTGCCACTCACGGGCAAAATCATCAGATACGGGCATGTGGTCGGCACCCATCGACGGGAGCTTGATGGTGGGATAGGTGAAGTGCAGGTCGGGATGTTCCAGCTTGGCCAGCATGGGCGACTCGCCACTGCCGGTGCCGAAAAGGGCATCGCCGTCGTGCTTCTGTTCCAGCAGATAGCATCCGAAGCTCACGGCCAGCGCCAGTTTGCCCACTCCCTGCGGGCCACAGAACATGACGGCATGCGGCAAGCGGTCTTCGGCGACCATCTGCATCAGACGGTTCTTGACTTCATTTTGGCCGATTACTTCAGAGAACTTCATCGCTATTATTCATTTTTTTAGTAACCTACAGCAGGCGCCGGGCTATCTCTGCCACCGAGTCGACCGCCGAAACCGTGTAGAAGTGAATGTCGCAGATGCCACGTGCATAGAGCTCGCGACACTGCTCCGTAGTCCATTCTATGCCTAACTGGCGGGCATCGTCGTCGGTCTTGCACTTCACGATCTCGCGTGCCAGCGGCTCGGGGATGTCGCAGTGGAACGTGCGGGGCACCACGGTGAGCTGGCTCAGCTTGGCCAGCGGCTTGATGCCAGGAATGATGGGGATGGTGATGCCAGCCCGACGGGCTTTCTCCACAAACTGGAAATACTTCTGGTTGTCGAAGAACAGCTGTGTCACCGCATACTGGGCACCCAGGTCCTGCTTCTCCTTCAGGTACTGCAGGTCCATCTCCATATTGGGTGCCTCCTCGTGCTTCTCCGGATAGCAGGCCACGCCGATGTCGAAACGCGGCCCAGGATTCTTGATGGGAGAGCCGTCGGCAAAGAAGCCGTCGTTGAAACGCTGCACCTGCCGTATCAGGTCGGTGGTATGGGCATGACCGCCCGGCGTGGGCTTGAACACAGGGTCGTCCTTGGCCTTGTCGCCACGCAGCAGCAACAGGTCGCGGATGCCCAGGAACTGCAGGTCGAGCAACTCGTATTCAATATCCTCGATGGTGGCGCCACTACAGATGACATGCGGCTGCACCGGCACGCCGAAGCGCTGGCGGATGGCAGCCGCCACGGCAATGGTGCCCGGACGGCGACGCACGCGCTGTCGCTCAAAGCGTCCGTCGCCCAGTTCCTTATACACGAACTCGCTATGGTGCGTGGTGATATTGATGAAGGCCGGATTCAGCTCGCACAGCTTCCCGATGTCAGCAAACAGCTTGTCGGTGCCCGTTCCCTTCAGTGGGGGCAGGACCTCGAACGAGAATTGGCGCTGCTTGTTTTCCGTACTGATGATGTTTGCTACTGCCATTGCGTTGGGTTTTGCGGATTTGGCGGCAAAAGTACAAAAAAAAAGCGGCATTCTTGCAGAAAAGCCGCTTTTATTTTTCTTCTTCCCGATGTTTTTGCATGGAAAAGCCTGCTACCGCCTGCTGCGGAAGAAGTCCTGCATGAGCTGCCGGCACTCGTCCTCGAGGACGCCGCCCTGGCAGACGGCCTTGGGATGCAGCACCCGGGGCGCGTAAAGGCTGTAGCCACGCTTGGCATCGGGCGCGCCGTAGACGATGCGTGGCACCTGAGCCCATCCCAACGCACCGGCACACATGGGGCATGGCTCCACGGTGACGTATAGCGTGCAGTCGGTGAGGTACTTGCCGCCCAGCTCGTTAGCCGCCATCGTGACGGCCTGCATCTCGGCATGGGCCGTCACATCGCAGAGCGTCTCGGTCAGGTTGTGGGCACGGGCAATGACTCGCCCGCCGCAGACCACCACCGCACCGATGGGAATCTCGCCCCGGTCGGCTGCCTGACGGGCCTCAGCCAGTGCCATGCGCATGAAGCGCTCGTCGGTCTGCGGCTCCATGGCTACAGGGCTTCGAGCATGCGCTTCAGCACCACGGAGCAGGAAATCTCGCGGTTGGCTGCCTCGGGAATCACGAGCGAGTTCGCGGACTCGATGACGTCGTCGGTAACGATGAGGTTGCGGCGAACGGGCAGGCAGTGCATGAACTTGCCGTCGTTGGTCCAGGACATGTGCTCGCTGTCGACCGTCCATGAGCGGTCGTTGCAGGTAATCTTGCCATAGTCCTGCAGACGGGTCACGCCGGGATTGCTCCAGTTCTTCGCATAGATGAAGTCGGCACCCTCAAAGGCCTTGCGCTGGTCGTACTCCACACGGGCATTGCCTATGAACTGTGCATCGAGCTCGTAGCCTTCAGGATGGGTGATGACGAGATCAACGTCGGCAGCATTCATCCACTGGGCAAACGAGTTGGGCACGGCCTGCGGCAGGGCACGGCAGTGGGGAGCCCAGGTGAGCACCACCTTGGGGCGCTGCACGGTCTTGTGCTCCTCAATGGTGATGAGGTCGGCAAAAGCCTGCAAAGGATGCACGGTGGCGGTCTCCATGGCGAAGACGGGCCGTCCACTGTACTTGATGAACTGGTGGAGCACGGTCTCGGCATAGTCGTATTCGCGATCGGTGAGCCCGGCAAACGAGCGCACGCCGATGATGTCGCAGTAGCAGCCCATCACGGGAATAGCCTCCAGGAGATGCTCGCTCTTGTCGCCGTCCATGATGACGCCGCGCTCGGTCTCTAATTTCCAGGCACCGGCATTCACGTCGAGCACGATGACATTCATGCCCAGGTTCATGGCAGCCTTCTGCGTGGAGAGGCGCGTGCGCAGCGAGTTGTTGAAGAAAATCATCATCAGGGTTTTATTCTTGCCCAGATGCTGATACTTATAACGGTCGTTCTTGATTTCCATTGCCTCGGCCAGCGCCTTGTCCAAGGGGCCCAGGTCTTGTACGTTGATGAAACTCTTCATATATTCTTAACTTCTATAAATTCTCTAACTTCTTATCTTCTTAAAAAATCTCTAACTTCTTAACTTCTGGTTTGTCCTTCGCCCTCAATGAGCCACTTGTAGGTGCATATTTCCTCCAAGGCCATGGGACCGCGCGGCCCCAGCTTCTGCGTACTGATGCCAATCTCGGCACCAAGGCCGAACTGAGCTCCGTCGGTGAACGACGTGGGGGCGTTCCAATAGACACAGGCGGCGTCGACATGGGTCTGGAACTTGCGTGCGGCAGCCTCGTCACGGGTGATGATGGCCTCGCTATGGCCAGAGCCGTAGCGGTCGATATGCTCCAGGGCCTCGTCGAGCGAGCCGACAGTCTTGATGGCCATCTTGTAGTCCATGAACTCGGTGCCGAAGCTCTCGGCCGTGGCCCGGCAGAGTAATGAAGAGTGATAGGCTGCGGAGTGGCGGCCGTCGGTCGTGGATGGGGTGAAGAGGGAGGAACGCTCTACCGCTGCATAGGCTTTCTCATCGGCAAAGAGGGTGACGTTCTTCTCCAACAACGGCGCTACGATGGCAGGCAGGTCGCCCAGTCGGCTCTCATGGACGAGCAGGCAGTCAAGGGCGTTGCAGACGCTGACGCGGCGCGTTTTGGCATTCAGGACGATGGCCTTGCCCATCTCAAGGTCGCCGTCCTTGTCGAAGTAAGTATTGACCACGCCGGCACCCGTCTCGATGACAGGCACCCGGGCGGTGTCGCGCACGAAGTCGATGAGCTTGCGCCCGCCACGGGGTATGCACAGGTCAACATAGCCCACGGCAGAAAGCATCTCGGCTGTAGCCTCATGGGTGGCAGGCAACAGCGTCACGACGTCGGGATCGACGCCAAAGCGCGCCAGCACCTCATGGATAACAGCAACACCGGCCTCGTTGGAACACTCGGCATCGCGGCCTCCCTTGAGCAAACAGGCATTGCCACTCTTGAAGCAAAGGGAGAACACGTCGTAGGTTACGTTAGGACGAGCCTCGTAGATCATGCCGATGACGCCGAAGGGCACACTGACACGACAGAGGCGCAAACCGTTGGGAAGCGTCTTCTGCTTGGTGACATGGCCCAGCGGCGAGGGCAGCGAAGCCACGTTGCGCATGTCTGAGGCGATGTCGGCAAGACGCTTCTCAGTAAGCTGCAAGCGGTCGTAGAGCGGATTGCTCTGCTCCATTCTGGCCAGATCGCGGGCATTGGCCTCGAGAATCTTCACCTTATTACTAATAATAGCGTCACTGACAGCGAGCAGAATATCGTTGCGCTGTTGGTCGCTCAGCAGCGCCAGTTGCTTGCTGGCACGCTTTACTCGTTCGAAGGTTTGCTGTAGTTGCATAGTCTTTGTGTTTTTGAACGACAGTCGCCCGTGCGGCATCCCGACCCGGGCATATCGGCTGCAAAGGTAGTTATTTTCGGCTAATAAAAAGAAAAGACGAACGCGTTTTTGCCGTTTTTTGCATCTTTGCACCATCAAGAACCCGTCAAGAACAGCAAAGACCAAGAAGAATCATCAGAAAATGCTTTGTCACTTCAGCATTATTTCTTATCTTTGTAGCCTGAAAAAACTATCGTCTATGACACAAGAAGAGAAGACCAAGATTGAGGAGCGCATCGTGGACGTGCTGAAAACAGTGTACGACCCGGAGATTCCCGTTGACATCTATGAGCTGGGCATGATCTACAAGATTGACGTGCAGGACAGCGAAACCGCCGGAAAGAATGGCACGCCGTCGGCCACGGTCGACATCGACATGACGTTCACTGCCCCGAACTGTCCGGCAGCCGATTTCATCCTGGAGGACGTGCGCACCAAGGTCGAAGGCGTTGAGGGCATAGCCACGGCCAACATCAACCTCGTGTTTGAACCCGCCTGGGACCAGAGCATGATGAGCGAGGAGGCCAGGATGGAACTGGGATTCTGATATTTCGCATTGATTATCGCTTAAAAGTCTGCATTGATTATCTCTTAAAAGCATGAAGAATATATACTTTCTGTCTGATGCCCACCTTGGCTCACTGGCCATTCCCCACCAGCGCATGCAGGAACGCAGATTAGTGAGATTCCTCGACAGCATCAAGGAAAAGGCTGCGGCAGTCTATCTGCTGGGCGATATGTTCGACTTCTGGTTCGAATACCGCTACGTGGTGCCGAAAGGCTACACGCGCTTCCTCGGCAAACTGTCGGAACTGACCGACATGGGCGTTGAAGTACACTACTTCACCGGCAACCACGACATCTGGGCCTATGACTATTTAGAGAAGGAATGCGGCGTGATCTTGCACAAGAAACCGCTCACCTGCGAACTCTACGGCAAGGTGTTCGTGCTGGCTCACGGCGACGGTCTGGGCGACGCGGACAAAAAATTCAAGATGCTGCGGTGGCTGTTCCACAACAGGATATGTCAGAAGCTCTTCTCGGGCATACACCCACGATGGGGCGTATGGTTCGGACTGCAGTGGGCCAAGCACTCACGCCTGAAGCGCCCCAACGGCGAGGAGCCACCCTATATGGGCGAAAACCGCGAGAATCTGGTGCTCTACACCAAGAAATACATCCAGTATCACAGCAACGTAGACTACTTCATCTATGGGCATCGGCACATCGAAGTGGACCTGCAGCTTACACGCAAGGCCCGGATGATCATCCTGGGCGACTGGATTACACACTTCTCCTACGTCATCTACGACGGCGAGCACCTCTTCCTGTCACAGTACATCGAGGGGGAAAGCCAGCCCTAACAAGAAAGCATACAGACTATGATTAGCATCGGAGACAAGGCGCCCGAAGTGCTCGGACGCGACGCAGAAGGCCGCGAAGTGCGGCTCAGTGACTACAAGGGCCGGAAGCTGATACTCTACTTCTACCCGAAAGACCTGACCAGCGGATGCACCGCCGAGGCATGCAGCTTCCGCGACCACCGCGACGAACTGGCCACCGCCGGCTTCGACGTGGTCGGCGTCAGCGTGGACAGCGAGCAACAGCATCAGAAGTTCATCGCCAAGCATCAGCTGAACTTCCCGCTGATTGCCGACGTGGACAAGAACCTCGTGGAGCAGTTCGGCGTGTGGCAAGAGAAATCCATGTACGGACGCAAGTACATGGGAACGGTGCGTACCACCTTCATCATCGACGAGGAGGGCATCGTGGAACAGATTATCGGACCAAAACAGATTAAGACAAAGATACACGCCGAACAGATTCTGGGTCAATGAAAACGGAAAGTCTGGGACTAAGAAGGCGCGTGGCACTGGAGCTGAACCGCCAGCTGCAGCACTGTCTGCGACGGGAGCATCCGCTCAGGCAGCTGTTCTGGGAGAGCACGTTACGCTGTAACGTGCACTGCAGGCATTGCGGCAGCGACTGCCGAGCCCAGTCCGACACGCACGACATGCCCCGTGAGGACTTCTTCCGCGTACTTGACAGCATTGCCCTGCACACCAACCCGCACGATGTGTTCGTCATCATGGGCGGCGGCGAGCCGCTCATGCGCCCCGACATCATGGAATGCGGACGCGGCATCTATGAACGCGGATTCCCATGGGGCATGGTGACCAACGGGTTGGCACTTACGCCGGAACGCTTTCTTGGACTGCG
>Ga0247611_10005919_pt1 | contig 15878 bp, 12 predicted proteins | sample 177DNAGHGhighgp2_FD_192422 | JGI IMG/M metagenome (GOLD analysis project Ga0247611, IMG submission 192422) | Sheep rumen microbial communities from Palmerston North, Manawatu-Wanganui, New Zealand - 1770 DNA GHGhigh gp2 | ecosystem: Host-associated > Mammals > Digestive system > Stomach > Rumen...
GCCCGAAGCGTACTTCGGCGACATTATGGGTAACGTTACCGCTCGCCGCGGCATCATACAGGGCACGGAAGACAGGAACGGCGTAAAGGTTATCGACGCGCATATTCCGCTTGCGGAAATGTTCGGCTATGCTACCGATTTGCGTTCGAGAACGCAGGGTAGGGGCAACTACACGATGCAGTTCGACCACTACGCGGAAGTTCCGAAGTCCGTCGCGGAAAAGATAATCGGCAAAAAAGCCTAAAAATTCCGATATCAATCATTGACAATTACTTTATTTTATTGTAAAATAAATATATCGGAGCGGAAAAAGGCGTAAAAACCCGCTTTTCGTCCGCAAAACACAAACAAAAATCAAATAAAAAATTTATCTATTATAATTTTGGAGGAAACTTTAATGGCAAAGGCTAAATTTGACAGAAGCAAACCGCACATTAACATCGGTACGATCGGCCACGTCGACCACGGCAAAACCACTCTTACCGCTGCTATCACGATGACGCTCGCCGCTTTCGGTGAAGCGCAGAAGATGAGATATGACGAAATCGATAAAGCGCCGGAAGAAAAGGCTCGTGGTATAACAATCAATACCGCGCACGTCGAATATCAGACGGCTAATCGTCACTACGCTCACGTTGACTGTCCCGGACACGCGGACTACGTTAAGAACATGATCACCGGTGCCGCGCAGATGGACGGCGCTATTCTCGTCGTTGCGGCGACCGACGGTCCGATGCCCCAGACTAGAGAACACATTCTTCTCGCTCGTCAGGTAGGCGTGCCTTATATCATCGTATTTATGAACAAATGCGATCAGTTAGACGATCCCGAATTACAGGAACTCGTCGAAATGGAAATCAGAGACCTTTTGAACGAATACGGCTTCCCCGGCGACAAAACGCCCATCATCAAGGGTTCGGCTCTTAAAGCGCTCGAATACGCTCAGGCTGATCACACGGCTGAAGAAATCAAGAACGCTCCGGAATGCAAATGCATTTTCGAACTTATGGACGCGGTCGACAACTATATCCCGACTCCTGAAAGAGACGATCAAAAGCCCTTCCTTCTCCCTGTCGAAGACGTTTTCACGATCAGCGGTCGTGGAACGGTTGCTACGGGCAGAGTTGAAAGAGGCGTAGCGAAGATCAACGATCCCGCAGAAATTATCGGTCTTACCGAAAAGGCTAAGACGACGGTCATCACCGGTCTTGAAATGTTCCGTAAGACCTTGGACGAAGCGCAAGCGGGCGACAACGTCGGCGCACTTCTTCGCGGTATCGACAAAACGGACATTGAACGCGGACAGGTTATCGCTAAACCCGGCACCGTTAAACCCCACACCGAATTCGAAGGTCAGGTTTACGTATTAAAGCAGGAAGAAGGCGGTCGTCATACTCCGTTCTTCAACAATTATCGTCCCCAGTTCTATTTCAGAACGACCGACGTTACGGGTTCTATCGAACTCCCCGCGGGCGTTGAAATGGTTATGCCCGGCGACCACGTAACGATTAAAGTAAAACTTATTACTCCTATCGCTATGGAAGAAGGCTTACGTTTCGCTATCCGTGAAGGCGGCAGAACGGTAGGTTCGGGCGTCGTTGCTAAAATTATTAAATAATTGAAGCAATAGGGCGGAATAAAAACAAAAGAGAAAAGGCTATCTTGACGGATAGCCTTTTTTGCGTGCTTAATTTGACACAAATTTAAAATAATGCTAATATAATATTGTTATTTTTAACATTAAAACAAAACAGGAGATAAAAAATGAAAAGTGTACACAAAGGAATAATTCTATCAGGGTTTATGGTAGCGGCTGTCGGATTGCTTATTAGTGGTTTTGCGTATGATGATGTTGTAGAAATGTTTTTTAGAACAAGTAGTGTATATAATACTTCCACGGGTTATATGATAGTAGTCATCTCTATATTAGGTGTATGTTTTACATTTGCTCAAAATAAAACGCTTATAAATTTCGGTACGGCATTTTCCGCATTTTCAGGGATTTTAGGGTTTTTTATTTTTAGTGGCGTTTTACAATCAATGAAAAATACATATAACTATAAAGGTAAAATATTAATCGTCGTAGCAGTAGGTTTAATTATTATGTTGTTAGGGGCGATAGTAAAGTTGATTATGGATTTCGTATTTGGTGTACAAAATAAAAAATAATAGCGATAAAAAATGATATAAATTTCCCGCCCGACGGTTACCGTCGGGCGGGGGTGTGTTTAAGTCTGTTTTTTCAATTAAAAAGAATCTTTGTACGCTTTACCGAATTTAAAGACGGGAACTTTCGACGCCGCGATCTTGATTTTCGCACCGGTCTTGGGATTGATGCCTTCTCTTGCGGGTTTTTCTTTTATTTCAAAAGTCCCGAATCCGGAGATTTGGATTTTTTCCCCTTTTTTAAGCCCTTCGGTTATAGCGGCGACCACGCTGTCCAAAGCGATACCCGCGTCTTTAAGCGTAATTCCCGCGTCGTTTGCTATTGCCCTTACCAACTCGTTTTTATTCATATTTTACCTCCTATCGTATGAATAATTTAATTATACCATATTATTAAACTTTTTCAAGTTTTTTTTAAAATTTTTCCGTTTCAACTGAAATTTATTCGTATTTTTACGGATTTTGCGCGTAATTTGCCGAAAAATCCCGAAAATACCGCCGTGTTTTTATCCGCACTTGACAGAAACCGCTTAATTTGCTACCATATTAAAGGTTATGAACGCGAATATTGCTTTACAACTTAATAGCGTTGCCGAATCCGTCGGCTTAAAAAGTCGCGTCTTTTTTCACGACGGCGATACCGTAGGAGTGGTAAGTTCCGTTGCGCCTTACGGCAAAGTCGCCGTGCTTTACGCTAAAAACACCTTTTTAGAAGAAGGTAAAGAGTTTACGACTAAGTTAAAATCGGCGGGCATAGTTCCGCTAAACTTTATTCTGCCCGAAGGCGTCGCGTTAACTCCCAAAAACGTTTTCGACGTTATCGGCGTGCCCGAAGACGTGCGCGCCGTCGTGTATTCCGACCCGATACTTACGGATATCGCGGCGTATCTTGCGACTATATTCAATATTCCCGTTATTTGCACTCTTAAAACAGTCTATACGGAAAATATTATCGGCGTAAAATTACCCTTTTTCTGGGACGATAAAACGGATTTTTTTGACGCCCGTTGCGTTTATCATATAGTTTTAGGCGAAAATTCGGAAAGCGGCGATATTGCTAAACAGTATATAAACGTTATAAGCAAAATAACGGCGCTGACCGATTATCGCGTAAAACTTAAAACATGCGGCGGTACTGCGGAAAAAGCCGCTTACGGCCTTATCAAAAACGCTGTGGAGTCGGCGCTTGCGTTTAATAATGATCTCAAAGAAACTCTTGTCGTTGCGGGACTTAAAATCGAACTTGCAAATCTCTCGTCGGGTGGCGCAATATTATGCAATTCGGCGGAATACGCATTTAAACGTCTTTTGCGTTTTAACGTAGACAGCGGTACGGAGTTCGCGTTTTTGGAAAAACAGTTGCGGCTTTACGCGCTGTGCGCCGAAAATAGCGAAATGCCTTTTGCCGTGCCCGACTACAACGCACGGGCAACCGAACTTGCGGGAATTACGGCTTCTCGCGACGGAGCGTTCTTACAGGGGTTCGTAGATCAGGTCGCTTATATAAAAAAAGCGGATATCGCCCGTATAAAAGGCGAGTTCAAAACCGAACTTTTATCGCAGGAAAGCGCGCTGAATATCATAGAACGGCAGTTTATTAAGTTCGGCGGCAAAAAACGCGAAGATTTTTCGCCATATATTTCCGCTTTCAGACTTTGCGGGGATATGCCCGACGCTTTCAACTTTATGACGCTTATCCGCGAAAGCGGTTTTACCGAATTTATCCTGTAATTTTTCAAGGTATAAAATTTATAAAACCCGTCAATAATCCCGTTAAACTTTAACGGGGTTTTTTATGTTTAAAAATCTGGCTTTGCTTTTAGCGACTATAATGTTCGGGCTGTGTTTTTACGCGCTTTACTCGGATAAGCCGCCCGTTTTCAAAGGCTATGCCGACGAATACGAAATATACCTGTCCGCGGGCTCTTTCGGCGACAATATCGTAAAAACCCGCGACAAGAACCTTAACGCATTTACCGTAGTCAAGGGCGAAAGTTGCTATTTAAACGTTTCTTACGAACAACTGATTAAAGACTTTTCGGCGACGCACCTTTTTACGGAAGAAACCGCGGAAGGGATAAGTTATTACGCTTATTCGCCGAAAATAAAGTACAGAACGTATATACGCGGGCGGATGGTCAATATTCAGTATTTTTCGGGCGGCGGGCGGCAGATAGTCGGTACGCCGATGATTTTCGGAAGTTTTTGAAAAAAATTTAAAGTTAAGGTATATAAAAATTTTTCAGGGGAATAATCCCACTACAAAATATCGGAGGATACAAAATGAAACAGGAAAGAACAGTATGGAATTTTTTCAAAAGGAACGCCGCTTACATCATTTTAGCACTGTGCGTTCTGGCGATAGGACTTGCGATAACGCTCGTTATGGTGAATCGTTCGGCGGAACTCTCCGCGCAGAACGACGAGAGAGAACAGGTTAAGGTCGTTACGCCCGAACCGACGGACGACCCGTCGACGCCCGTTCAGGAACCTATCGACGATACGCCCGTGCCGGACGTGCCGGTGGTAAAGGTAATATCCTTTACGATGCCGGTGGAAAACGCTACTGCGGTAGAAGATTACACCGAAACGCTTGCTTACAATTCTACTCTCAAAAGGTTTGAAGCGCATAAGGCGATAGACTTTTTCGCGGAAGACGGAACGCCCGTTTACGCGGCGTACGACGGGGTTGTTTCGGACGTAAAAACCACGCTTTTAACGGGAACGACGGTAACTATCGACCACGGCAACGGACTTTTTACGGTGTATAATTCGCTCACCGACGGCGATAAAGTGTTCGTAGGTCAAAGCGTAAAGCAGGGCGCGGAAATAGGTACGGTTTCTACCAGCAACCGTCAGGAATCGAAAGAAGGCGCGCACCTTCACTTTCAGGTCGTTGAAAACGGCGAAACGATAAATCCCGCGAAATATCTCGCTTTCGCCGAAAAATAACGAACGGTAAAAGAAAATAAGTTATATATTTTCCTTTCCCCGAATAGAGTATTAAAAAATACTTTATTCGGGGTTTTTCTATGCGTAAATTATTTTCGTTTCTTGCCGCGATTTTGCTTATCAGCGCGCTTATACCCGTTTACGGGTGCAAAAGCGCACGAAATATCACCGCTTACGAAATAGATTGCGAGTATGCGGACGGCGTGGTTTTCGGTACGGAAAAGGTGTCGTTTTATAATTCTACGGACAACGCCTTTAAAGAACTGAAATTCAATCTTTTTGCAAACGCGTTCAGAGACGGTGCAAAATATTCGCCCGTAAGCGCGCAGTATAATTATCAGGCGTATAAGTGGGGCGAAAGTTACGGCGACACCGAGATAAACGCCGTGCGCATAGACGGCGAAGGCGTAGAGTTCACGGTAGGCGGCGAAGATATGAATATCCTGTGCGTTCCGTTAAAATCGGAAGTTTTTCCGAACGAACGGGCGACGGTCGAAATAGAGTTTAAGACAGACCTTGCGAAAGTAATAGCGCGGACGGGCGTAAACGGCGATACCGTAAATCTCGCCAACTTTTACCCGATACTCTGCGGAATAGAGAACGGCGCGTTTTACGAGTGCGTGTATTACGCTAACGGCGACCCGTTTTTCAGCGATCCGTCGGATTATACCGTAACCTTTACGCGCGATAAAAAATACGTTGTCGCGGCAAGCGGCGCACTCACTTCGGAAACCGAAACGGACGGAAAAATCTCGTCGCACTACGAACTGAAAGACGCGCGTTCGTTCGCGTTCGTTCTTTCGGATAAGTTCGAAGTGATTTCCGAAAAGTCGGGCGATACGGAAATTATTTATTACGGGTACGGCGACGAAAATCCCGAAGAGATATTGCTTACGGCGCGGCAGTCTTTGGAATTTTTTGCGGATAAGTGGGGGAAATATCCCTTTAAGACCTATTCGGTGGTAAAAACGCCGTTTTTGCAGGGCGGTATGGAATTTACGGCGCTGTCGTTTGTCAGTTCCGACCTTGAAAGCGCTGCTTTTAAGGAAGTAACGGTTCACGAAACGGCGCATCAATGGTGGCAGACGGTAGTCGGCAATAACGAGATAGAACACCCGTTTATCGACGAAGGGCTTGCGGAATACTCGGTAGTACTTTTCTACGAAGCGCACCCCGAATACGGTTATACCCGCGAAAACCTTATTAAGTCCGCCGAACAGACTTATAAAGTATACTGTTCGGTTTACAATAAGATAGTCGGTAAGGTAAACACGGCTATGACGCGTGCCGTTCCCGAATTCACGAGCGAATACGAATACGTCAATATTTCCTACGTAAAGGCGTGCATAATGTACGATTATTTAAGACAGACCGTGGGCGACGCCAAGTTCTTCGCAGGGCTTAAACGCTTTTACGACGAAAACGCCTATAAGACGGCGACGCCCGAAAGTCTTGTCGGCGCGTTCGAGCGGGCGGGGGCGAATTCCAACGGATTTTTCCAAAGTTTCTTCGACGGCACGGTCATAATTTAGCGAGCAATAAGGCGAAACGAGTAAAAACGGGGGAATTTTCGGGGTTTTCGATATAAAATAAAAAGGAATTAAAACATATTCATTGACAAACCGCCTTATAAATGGTAAACTAATTAAGTATAAACTTACGGGAAACGGGTGTTTGTATGAAAAAGTTTGTAAAACTTTTAATTATATCGATCATGATTTTAGCGTCGGTTCTTTCTTTCGCGGCGTGCGGCGGAAATTCCGATAAGGATAGCGAAACGGGTATAGTCTGTAAAAAGGACGCCGAAAACGGGTTCTATACGGTGATAGACTATAATGCGGAAGAAAACGTAACTTCGCTTGATATTTCGGTTGCGGCGAAAGCAAAATACGGCGACGAGATAGTTGTCGGCAGGATAAGAAAAGGCGCGTTCGACGGAAATACCACTCTTGAAGAGATTATCGTAACGGACGAAACGGCAAACGGCACGCTGACTATTGACGAAGGCGCGTTCAAGAATATGCGCGCGCTTGAAAAGATAACGTTACCGTTCGTCGGGGCAAGCCGTATTTCGGACGCAGATTATAACGAAACCGAAGGTGATGAACAAAAGGCGACCGATAAAGAGCGTTCGTTCGGCTATATTTTCGGGGAAGAAGAAAACGCCGCGTCGTCGAAAATAACCTTTACTTACGGCGATAAAAGCGATATGACGGCGGATTTTTATATTCCCGTGGCGCTTACCGAAATCACGATAAAAGCGGATAAGGAAATAAATATCCCGATGTACGCTTTCTGCGGGCTTACGAGAGTGGAAACGGTTACTTTAAGCGGCAATATAAAGGCGATAGGAAGAGCGGCATTTAAGAATATGGATAAACTTACGAAAGTCAATATTCCGAGTAGCGTAAAGGCGATTTACGATAACGCTTTCGAAGGAACGGCTAAACTTAAAGTTTTCGGTGAAAACGGTTTTAAGTTTGACGACGGTTCGCTGTTAACGGAAATAAGGGACGGGGCGTTTAAGAACACCCGTTTACAAAGTTTCGATATTTCGGGAACGCAGGTAAAAACGATAGGCGATAGCGCGTTCTACGGTTCGGCTTTGACTTCGTTTACCTTCTCCGCGGCGATAGAAAAAGTCGGCGCGTATGCGTTTGCAAGTAGTAAAGACCTTATCGTATCGATACCCGCTTGCGAAATAGGCGTTAACGCGTTTGAGGACATAAAAGGAACGATATAAAAAATAAATTTAAAAAACCTACGGCGGCGATAGAATATCGCCGCCGAAATTTTTTAAATCACTCTCTTTCTAAAACCTTATCGAGTGCTATGTAAAGACTTTGCACAATATCTTTTACTTGCATAAGGGCTTTTCTTGTCGGTTCGTCTTTTACGGCGGCGGGGCGCTTTTGAATTATAACTTGCGGCTCTTCGGTGTCGTAAAATTCAAGTTTACCGCTATCGTCCGTTCTTATGCCTATGTAACAATGGTTTAACCGCGGTCTGCCCATATTGCTTTTATCGGGCGTTTTTTCGTTGTTTTCGATTTGTGATTTGCGGTATTCTATCAAGGCGATAAGTTTGTCTTTGTTATGCGCTGTGGGGGAAGGAACGCCAAGCCTTGTCGCAAGGTCTCTTAATGCGTATAACGGTTTCTCGTGTAGGTTCATAATATTTTTTCCTTGTAAAATAAAAAGTGCGCCCAACGGACGCACCTGTAAAAATGCATTTCCCGTTGTAGCAACACAACTTTCGTATGGAAACATCCAATTACACGGAAATAAAGGGAAGCATCTTCACCGTAGATGTTTCCGTTAATTGGAACATTTTATACCCATATATATTAAATTGTGTTGCTGACTTTTATTATACAATCAATATAGAAATTTGTCAATATAAAAGAATAAAACGCCGCCCGCAAAATTTTTGCGGGCGGCGTAAATCCGTTTTTTTATTTGTTTTTTAACGTTTTACAAGAAGAAATAAGCATTTTTCTGATAGCGCCGCAATCGTTTGCGAATTTTTTAAACTCTCGTTCTTCCAAATATCCCGTTTCGTATAGTAATTCCAGCCAATACTCGCTTTCAAAACACTCTTTTAGGGAAATTTCAAGTTTGGAGATAAAATCGGCGGTTCCTTGTGCGTATTGTGCCTCGTGAATATTAGCGCCGATGCTCGTTCCTGAACGGAGAAGTTGATTTGTTAGTACGCTTTCTTTCTTTTTTAATTTTATTTCGCGTGTTAAAAACACTATGTTTTTTGCAAATTCTTTTGCTTTTTCTCTTAAAACGCTGTCGCTCATAGTTAAAAGTTATATTGCTTGCTATGCAAGCAGTGATATTTTTACCCTGCGGGTAAAAGTTATATTACGGCAAAGCCGTAGTTATATTATATTTACCGCAACTTTCCCGTAAGGGAAAATATAACTGCGTAAGCAATATCACTCGCCGAAAGGCGAATATAACTTACCGCATTTGCGGTAAATATAACTTTAATTAGTAATAACGCTGTTTAAAGTGAACTCCAACGCGCCCATACTCATAAAAGTTCCGTAGGTTATAAGCGGTTTAACGTATTCAAGCAGTAGGCAGGTGTTTTTGATATTGCCCTTTTCTTCCGTCTGAACGCTCGCATACTGCGGCGTGCCGGAAGCGTTGGTCTTATCGAGCGAGAAAGACAGCGACGAGTATTTTATCGTTTCCGTAACGTTTTCCGCACCGTTATAATTTTTTAAAGTGAACTGTTTTTCCGCTAGCGCGGTATTAGTAATTTTTATGGGCTGTGGGGCTTCGTAACCGGAAGAAACGGCTTGTATCGTTTCCGACGCTTTTTCTTCTATTTTCAGACCGCGTATAGCGAACAACAGTTCAGCGTTGTCTATCGCCGAACGGAAAGTATACTTCGTCGTCGTTTCCTGCGCTTCTACGCCGTCCAGATTAACGGTTTCGTCTGTTTTAAAATCTTTATATGTTTTTACCGTGCGGTATTCGTCTTTATTGTAAAAGGTTTCCGAAACACTTTTGACAATTTTTATTTCGGCTTTATCCGAGCCTACGGATATAATCGCATATTCCGCGTCTTCCTTTGCGTACAGGGGCGCGAGAGACGCACCGTGGCTTGCAATATACGTTTTTGTCGTTATTTTCTCTTTATGCAAATAAGGTTCTTGTCCGTTTATGGTAACGGTTAAATCGATTTCAAAATCCGTGGTAAGTTTATACACGTTCGCGATAAGCGCGTCGCCTTTCGCGTCTTTAATCTCTAAAATATCGCTGTTTTTTATTTCTTCGTCGGACTTGCTCGTTTCTTCAAGCGTGGTCGTATAAGTTCCGACGGAATATTCAAACGTAAAATATTTGTCGAGTTCGGCGGATTTTTTGATGCTACCGTAGTCGTCGACTTGTTTGACGGTGTAGGAAAGAGTTTCGGCGGTCGCGTTTATCGAGTTAAACGAAAGGGTGCTGTCCCCCGAACAGGAACAGCCTGAAAGGATAGCCGAAAAAGCGGCGAGTACCGCGATAAAAAATGCAATAGGTCTTTTTTTCATAATTTTCTCCGTAAAAACGAGTTCGGATAAGACAATTCTACCATAAAAGAAAAAAATTGTAAAACTATATAATAAAATTACCCCAAAAGTTTGCCCGATATGTTAAAATATTATCGTATGAACGCAAAACTTATCGAAACCGATTCCTATTTCAATATTTTTTCTATTCTTACCGATTGCTTAAAAGGCAAGGCGAACGATTTAACGCACAAAAATTTCGTGTTTTGCGAAGAAAAACTGTCTTTAATGGCGGAACGCGTGCTTTGTGCCGAGTTCGGCGGGACTTTCAATACCGAAGTGTATTCTTTCGGCAACTTTTTGCGCGCCAGAAAAACGGTAACGGGGCTTTTATCCAAAGAAGGTTCTGCGATGGTGGTAAAAAGAATACTTGCGGAAATTCCGCTCGGCTGTTTTAACAGGGGCAAAATAAACCTTGCACCGTCGCTTTTCGAACTCATAAGTCAGTTAAAAAGCGCGAAAGTGTCGGCTATCGACTTGTCGCGCGCGGCGAATCTTACGGACGGTATTCTGTCCGCCAAATTAAAAGATATTTCCGCCGTGTATTCGGCTTACGAAACCTATCTTGCGGAAAACGGCTTGTCCGATCAGGGTTCTGCGCTCGCGCTTCTTCCCGAAATCGTGGAAAGCGCCGACGAACTCAGCGGCGCGGACGTCTTTATAGTCGGCTTTTCGGGATTTACCGTGCAGATACGAAAAGTTATTTCCGCTATAATGAAAAAGGCGGCGAATATTACGGCGATTCTCGTAGGCGGCGAAAACGAATTTGCGTTCGTAAACGAAACGGCGCGGGTATTTAATGAAATTTGTGCCGATTTACGCATCTCCGTCGGCAAAAAATTCGTTAAAAGCGATTATTCCGCCGGCGGCGCGGTGATAAAAGACGGATTATTCAATCCTTATTACAAAGTCGCGGACGATAAGAAAAAGCCCGAAGCGTTCTTTTTAGCCGCGAAAAGCGTAAACGCGGAAACCGAAAGAATCGCGGAAGCGATAAAGCGCAAGGTGATGGACGGGGAAGCGCGCTATCGCGATTTTACCGTTATTATACCGCCTACCGCGGAATATAAGGAAGCGGTGCGGAAAAGTTTTTCAAGGCTTTCGGTGCCGTACTTTATCGACGCAAAAATAAAGCCCGAAAATTTCCCCGCGGTGTCGCTTATTTACGCTTATTGCGATTTGTTTATAAAGGGATTTAAAATCCCCGCGCTTTCGGCGTTTTTCAAAAACCCGTACGTCTGTTCCGATAAGGATTTAGCCGACGAGTTTGAAAATTATCTCTATAAATACGATATTTGTTACGACAAAATCAAAAAGCCCTTTATTTATCCCGCGGACGGCGGTAAGTACGATACGGCTCGACTAGACGAGTTCCGCGCTTATATAGCGGGACTTCTCGGTAAGTTCGACGCGGAAAATCTGATAAAACAATTAAACTTCGACGAAAAGACCGAAGAGATGGGCAAACGCCTTTCCGCGCTCAAAGAAGTTCAGGACGCCGAGATAAACGCGCAGGCGGCGGAAAAGGTCAAAGCCGTGATTGCGGAAATGAAACTTCTTTTGCCCGCGGCGAAAATCGACCCGTCGGAATTTAAGACGGTTTTTGCAAGCGGCGTCGCGGCGATGGAAATATCGGTAATTCCGCAGTATAACGACGCGGTGTTCGTGGGCAACTTCAAGCAAGCGGCGATAGCGCAATCCCGCTACCTTTTCGCGGCGGGGCTTACGGGCGAAGTGCCGTCTTTTACCGACGACGTGGCGCTTTTAACCGACGGCGATATAGACGCGTTGGCTAGCGTAAAGGTCCTTTTAGAACCCAAAATCAACGTGGTGAACCACCGCGTTCGCGAAGAAGTCGCGCTGGGGCTTTCCGCCTATAAAACGGGGCTGTATCTTTCTTATCCGCTTTCCGACTTTTCGGGCGGGCAGAATACGAAGAGCGAACTACTGACCTTTGCCGAAAAGAATTTCGTGCCGTTAAAGTTTCCGCCTTACGACGGGTATATAACGAAAGCGGAAGGCACGCGCAGTTTTTCCCGCGATTGCAACAGGTTCGCAAGCCTTAAAATAGACGATTTTTCGACACAGAGCGGGTTTTACGCGGCAACAGACGGCGAGCCTGAACGCATAGTAAATTACGCCAACAAGGAAGTAAAGGTAAAACTCGACGGCAAACACGGGGCGCTGATTAGCGGGGTTACTTCGCCAACTACGATAGAAGATTATTACGCTTGTCCTTACCGTTCCTTCCTTATCCATACGCTTAAAGTAAAAGAGCGGGAAACTGGCAAGGTGAACGCGCTTTCCGTCGGCAACCTTATGCACGAAATTTTTAACCGATTTATCGGTCGCGTGGAAGAGGCGACCGATAAGGATAAGACGGACGCGCTGTTTCACGAGATTGCGGCGAGCGTATTAAAGAAAGACGAATATGCGCGGTTCGACGACGCGGAAAGTTCGTTCGGGGTGCGGCTCGCACTTAAAGAGTGCGAAAAATACTGTTACGATATGTCGCGGTTTTACGCGGTTACCGCCTTCCGCACCGATAAAACGCATTTGGAACGGTCGTTCGGCGACTATGGCAAAGACGGAAATGCCTATCCCGCCGTCGACCTTTTGGGCGGCAAGGTAAAACTTGCGGGTAAAATCGACAGAGTGGACGAATATAAAAATTATTTCCGCATTACCGACTACAAAACGGGCGGGAGCGAAGTCGGCGACGACAAGATTTTCGCGGGCGTGAAGTTGCAACTGTACCTTTATTCGCTTGCCGTAACCGACAAAACGCTTGCGGGGGCGTATTATCTCCGAGTGAACGACGAATATAAAGCGGCTGACGATAAGGTTAAACCCCTTTTCGAAGGAAAGACTGCACTTGATACGGGTGCGCTAAACGAAAGCGAAGGAGAGTTTATTCCGACGGACGGCAAGAATAAGGCGGTAAAGACCGAAACTCTTTTAAACGTGCAAAAGTACGTTAAGGCGCTTGCGGAACAGGCGGCGGAACAGTTATCGGACGGCGTTATAGTGCCTTCGCCGTATGCGGGGACTTGCGCTTACTGCGACTTTGCGCCTATGTGCCGAAAAGCGCTTGCGGAGCGCAAGGTGTCGGGCGTCGATACGGAATTTATTGCGGAAAGCGTTAAAGGCGCGGGGGAAAAGTCAGATGGCGGAAAATAGAAACACGTTAAAACCCGAACAGTTTGAAGCGATAAACCGCGACGGAGCAAATATTCTCGTTTCGGCGTCTGCGGGGAGCGGAAAGACCTTCGTTATGATAAAACGGCTTATCCGTCTTATCACCGAGGGAAAGGCGAAAGTGGACGAAGTGCTTGCCGCGACCTTTACGGAAGCCGCCGCCGCGGATATGAAGGAAAAACTTAAAAAGGCACTAATTGAAGAAGTCGAAAAGGGCAACCGTAAAATTGCCGCCGAACTCAACAAAGTGGCGACGGCGGATATATGCACCCTGCACTCTTTCTGCGCAAGGCTTATCCGCACTTATTTTTTCGCGGCGGGAGTCGCGCCCGATTTTAAGGTCGCGGACGAGAGCGAAACGAGCGCTATGAAAAAAGAGAGTATGGAAGAAACTTTCAGGGCGCTGTACTCTGATAAGGACGCGAAGTTTTTGAAACTCGCCGAGCGTTACCGCACACGCCGCAAGGACGATACTTTCAAAAAAGTCGTTTATGAGATATACGATTACGCTATTACGGAAAAAGACCCCGAAAAACTTATAAATTCCTATGCCGTAAATTACACCGCCGCGGGCGCGGACAGGTTTTTACGGGTTTTTGAAGGCAAACTGAAAAAGACCGCGGAAATTATACTCGCGGAAGTTTCGGCGCTTAAAGCCGAGTGCGAAAAGGCGGGGTATTCTGCGGGCGCAAGTCAATGTTCGGAGTTTACGGAAATAGTTTTTAAAATTTTATCGGGCGGGGCGGCGACCGCACGCGAATACGCCGTGCCGAACGCGCTTCCGCGTATAACGGGCAAAAACCCCGAACAAGGCGCGGAATATCTTAAAGACAGACTTAAAAATTACAAATCGCATATTAAAGCGCTGTGCGACTTCGCTCTAAAAACCGATATAGACCGCGGCGCGCTTTCGGGTCTATACGAAAACGGCAAGATTCTTGCGGGCGTGGTTTCACGCTTTACGGAAGTTTACGGTCGTAAAAAGCGGGAAAACAACGTTTTGGACTTTGCGGATTTAGAGAGATTTGCACTTATCGCCTTAAAGGACGAAAGCGTAAAAGCCGCCGTGCGCAAAAAATACAAGTACGTTTTCGTGGACGAGTATCAGGACGTAAACGCCGTTCAGGAAGAGATAATTTCCGCGGTAACCGACGGTAATCTGTTTATGGTCGGCGATGCGAAACAGAGCATTTACGGTTTTCGCGGTTGCCGTGCGGAGATATTCGAGCAAAAGGAAAAGACCGTGAAAGATTGCGGCGGCGCGGCGATAAGGTTAAATTACAATTTCCGTTCGGCGGATAGGGTAATAGATATGGTAAACACCGTGTTCGATTTTTGCTATATTAAGGAATACACCGGCGTGGACTATAAGAGTACCGCGAGATTGCAAGGCGGCGGCATTTATCCCGAAAACGCCGCGGGCCGTGCGGAACTGCATTATCTTTTTAAAGACAAGGCGCAAAAAGCCGAACGCCCCGCGCCGCGTATTTACAATATCCTTGACGAAGCCTTTAAAAAGGAAGAAAAGGAAACGGCAAGCGTTTCTAATCTTCTTGCTAAAATTATAGACGGGGAACTTACGAAAAATTATTACGATATAAAGACCGAAAAATTTGAGCGCGTTACAATGAAAGATATTGCGGTATTGACCCGCGCGGGGGATACCGCGTACGTCCGTAACATAGTGCAGGGGCTCAACGCGCACGGAATACGGGTGGTATCAAGCGTTTCGCAGAACGTTTGCGATTTTCCGGAAATCAAAACGCTTATAAACGTCTTAAAACTCGTCGATTGCTTTATATGGGACGCGCCGCTCGTCGGCACGCTGTTATCGGTCGTCGGTAACTTTACGGAAGAAGACCTTGTCGAAGTCGCGACCTATTACGCCGACAACGCGGATAAAAAGACCAAGAACAAAAGTGGTTTTTCCGCGGCGTTTTCCTACTATCTCGAACACGCGGACGGCGAACTTTGCGGGCGGCTTAAAAAATTCAAGGAATATTTCGACGCGCTCCGCTATCTTGCCGACTTTAAGGGCGCGAAAGGCGTTCTCGACAAAGTGATAGAAGACAGCGGGTACGAGAACTTTTTGCTTGCGAGCGCCGACGGTGAAGAACAGGCGCGGCGGCTTTACAGATTTTTAGCCGAAACCGAAAGCGGCGACAGACTGCGTACGGTCAGCGAGTTTTTATACCGCGTGGAAAACTCACCCGACGCTTTCGAGATCTCGGGCGGCGGCGAAGACGACGCCGTAAAGGTAATGACCATACACTCGTCGAAAGGCTTGGAGTTCCCCGTGGTAATTGTCTGCGGGTTGGAAAAGCCGTTCAACAGGCAAGACGAATACAAGCCCGTATTCTGCGACCGCGACGAAGGCTTTTTCGCCCTTTCGTTCGACGACGCAAAGCGCACCGTTTCGACTACGGGCTACCGCGAGATACTTAAAGCGAAAATGCGCGAAACGACGATAAAAGAAGAAATGCGGCTCTTTTAC
>Ga0247611_10005922_pt1 | contig 15866 bp, 26 predicted proteins | sample 177DNAGHGhighgp2_FD_192422 | JGI IMG/M metagenome (GOLD analysis project Ga0247611, IMG submission 192422) | Sheep rumen microbial communities from Palmerston North, Manawatu-Wanganui, New Zealand - 1770 DNA GHGhigh gp2 | ecosystem: Host-associated > Mammals > Digestive system > Stomach > Rumen...
TGCTCTTTAACTGTTTAATACTCTTTATCAAGTTATAAACGTCTTGATGTTTACGGTCACTATAGAGGTCTGCAATCTGCTGCGCATAAGGTAGAACCTTTTCAGCCATCAAGTTAATTTGCTTTTGGCTCCTGCGATTAATCTGCTTTAAGAGAATCTTATAGCCGCATTCATGCTGTTGCCCTAACATTGTACAACTTACGCATATACCATTACGGTGTACAGGCGTAAGATATACAAACACACCACTATCACTATAGTTACCGCTAAAGTAGTTAATCCCACCTTTCTGGTAATCTATATCAATTTTTAACTCGTCAAGAGGCTCGCCTCCTGCTCTTTCAATTTGCGTTTTCAACGCTACATACATTTTTGTTTCCATACTTCTCTGTTTATTTGTTACAGGTGCAAAGGTACAAATAATATTTGAAATTTGGAAACGTTATACATTATTTAACATTTTCTTTAACAGTTTTAAACAGTTAATAATATAGAAGCCCACATGCTGTGGTTCCTGGCGTCTTCCTGTTCCCCCACTGCAAAGGTACAGCTTTTATTTCAAAATTCCAAATTTTAAATCTTAAAAAATATTAAAAGAAAAAAAGTTTTTTGCTCTAGCAATTATTAACAAAAAATATTTGGCGGATTCACGAAAAAGTACTACCTTTGCAGTGGGGATGACAGGATACATCCTTCAGAGTCTGTTGACTATAAGGCACAAAAAAAAAGGCTACCTTGTTATGGTAACCTTTTTTCGTAAGTGGCAAACTCTTACTGAACAAAGTCAGTATAGAGTTTAATTGTCACAACGGGTTCGTCAGTCTCTTCGTCAATGACTTGACTGATGTTGCGCCTTGGAATGCCGTACTCGTCACACATCTTTGCAATGTCAGTGTAAGCGTCAGCATTCAAGAATGCATCAAAAATGCTTTTAAGAGGGAAAAGCCTGATTTCAAGCTTGTCACTACTGTTCTGCTCTAACGTCTCAGAGACGTGCAAATGCAATTTACCACCTATGAACTTCTTGAGTTCGTTAATAAACGTGCGCAATTCCTTGCGTCTTGGCTTTTCTACTGCGAGGTAGAGTTCATCTGAATGCGTCATATTATTGTTGTGTTTAGCATTCACCTTGGGACTATCCCTTGGTTTCTGAGTGCAAAGGTACTACTTTTTTTCCTAAATTCCAAATTTTAAATTATAAAAATTGTTAAACGATAGAAAAAAAAATTTTCTTTATTTATTTTAATATTATTAACAAAAAATATTTGGTGTGTTCGTAAAAAAGCACTACCTTTGCAGTGGGGAAGCTGTGAAGGCGTGCATCAGAGCTGACTGACCACGAGCGTTGGGCTACAAAAAAAAACGTGCGACTTTCACAAGCCACACGTTTCAAATAATGTTTACCACTACCCCCTTTAATTCCCCCTCTCCCTTATTTACCTACGAAATGCTTTTTGAGGTTATCAAGACTGAATAACTTTACAAAGCTAAAGCGTGGGTTAATCCAAATGTCCTCCCCTTGTGCGAGAAACACTACGTTCTCAACCTTTGGTTGCTTTACGCTAACCACGTTCTTAATCCCCAAAGCCTCTTGCTTTACGCTTGGTTTGCTTGGAGTGATGTAACGCTTGATGTCCTTCATCAAAGCACTACCCTCTTCAACCAAATAAATGTTGTCGCCGTCCTTATAGATAGTGAAATAAACCACCTTAGTAGGTCTGCGACCCTTATACAAGCGAAGATAACGCTGATTGGTGTCGTTGTGTTCCATAATGATATTCTTCAAAGAATCATCAACTGACTCACAATAAGTTTCTTCCTTTGGGAAAGCAACTGCAAACTCAGCGTCTGTAAAGTGAATACCCTCACGCTCACACTCGCTCTTTACCACGTTGTAGTAGTTAACACCCGTACAAGCGTTCTGATAGAGGGAAAGATTATACACTTTGCCCAAATGTGGATTGACCTTATCCTCAGTCATTTCGCACCTTGGTGTACCACAAGGATATTTGTTCATCTTCTGCTCTGTGAAGAGAGCAGCGTACAAGCCAAATGTACCACGATTGATTTTCCGACCAAAATCCTCAATAGTTGAAATCTGATTGCTATACATATTATATTGTTGTTTAGCATTACCTTGGGACTATCCCTTGGTTTCTGAGTGCAAAGGTACTACTTTTATTTCAATTATGAAAGCATTAAATGTTCTTTAACATGACATTAACGTTTGATAACATTTTAAATTATTAATAATACTACTAGCAATTATTAACAAAAAAAGTTTGGTGGATTCACGAAAAAGCATTACCTTTGCAGTGGGGATGACAGAGACGCCAGAAGACATGCTGTTGAGGCGTATGGCTAAAGGTATGGATAAAAAGAAAAGGCGTAGCCAACAAGCTACACCTTCACTATCAACAAACTAAACAACAACAAATTATGAATTAACCTCGTTGTACATACTGGATTCGAACCAGTGACCCCCACGTAACCGTGATGCTCTAGCCAGACTGAGCTAATGTACAAATAAAAAAACGAGGGGCAACCAGCGGCCTGTGACGTGAGCGTGGGCGCTCGCCGGCAAAACATAGGGCAGGCGGGCTTGAAAAATCGCTCCAAGGTGGCGGCTGCGATGCCCCTCAAATGACCGCCTAAAAAAAATGGAGAATTGGCTGGCGGTCTCTCGTATTTGTTTGCACGGCCTCAGTACTTCGCCCATCAGTCCGGCCAAGATTAACCTTTGTCGTGCTCACCTCTACGCTCCCCGGGTACGGCTTCAAGGTGCTATTAAAAAGTGGGCAATAGGCTCTTCGGCAACTGCACTCTCTGGAAAGTTTTTTCTACAGTCGGCATGCCCTATCAAGCATTTATGCTCGTGCCCATAAAGAAAGCCACGTCAGCCAAGGCCAACACTCAATCATTCCGGCGGGGCCGGCGCGGTCTTTCTATATTATATGTTTTATATTTAAAACAGGTTTCGCTTATAGTCTAGACCTCGCTCTATGGTTTAGTCTGACTAATGTATCGCTCAGGGCGATGCTCTGCTATTACTCATAATGTTATGTTTTAAATACGGGTCTAATAATTAAAAACTAATCTAAATATATTTGGCCTTACGGCCGACCTCTACACATTATTCTCATATTCCACATTTTTAAATGGTTAATAATAGAAAGGTAGGTTTCCCCAATAATGGGCTTTGACGAAGGCCGTTACCTTATTGTACGGCGGCGTGCTTGCTCCATTCGATATGGTTTGTTTTATCCTACCTTTTGAAAGCGGGGCGGACCTATCACCGACACTACGCTAAACGCTACGTTAAATGTGCCGCCTCAGCTTTTTTTCTCATTCACGTTTGCAAAGGTAATAAAAATATTTGAACCTTGCAAATTTTTCGTGTTAATTAATCTTAAAGATATTGTAAAGCTGCTTCACAACCTCGCCTTTGGCGTTCCTAATCACACGACCTGGGAGGGCCATAACACGTACACCTTTCGGCAAGTTCTTCAATTGTTTTTTACTCATAACTTTATATACTTTTTTAAGTACCTATTAGTTGTTTATTGTTATCGAGTGCAAAGGTACAAATAATATTTCAATTATGCAAGCCTTTTACAAACTTTAACACTTTATTAACACGTTGATACTAAACAGCCATGAAGGCGGCCACGTTCAACTTCACGCATAAAGTAAGAGTAAGTTCCCTTTGTGCCATCGGGTGCACGGAACATTTGAATACGTTCACCAGTTTGATAAGTTTTTCCGCTCTTAGAACGAACCACCTCGGGTTTGGTTCCGGCGTTCTTTAAACCTTTGATTTTCATTTTTAAACATTATATAAAATTATAGGGGTCAGTTATATTCTCTAATACATTAAGAGTATCTAATTCTTCTTCAATGGCTGCATCAACTTTTTCGCCATCAACTTTATCATCATACGTATAAGATGATAAATCACCACTGAGTTCACACACAAGGCAGTCATTCATATAGACGTCCATGCCTCCTATGCGCTCTATAACTAAGTAACCATTTGGTGTTTCTACTTGAATCATAATCTTTACTTGTTGTTTATCGAGTGCAAAGGTACTACTATTATTTTAATTGGCCAAGCCTTTTCCCTTTTTTAACATTTAATTAACATATTAATATATAAAAAGCCCATGTTCTGTGTACCGGCAGTTCCTGCACGCCCTCCTGGCAACCCTACTGCAAAGGTACGCATTTTCACTGACACTACCAAATTTAAAGTTTTAAAAAATATTAAAAGAAAAAAGTTTTTTATTCTAGCAATTATTAACAAAAATAATTTGGAGATATGAAAAAGATTTATTACCTTTGCAGTGGGGAAGCTGTGAAGGCAAGACTCAGGGCTGTCTGACCACGAGTGTTGGGAACAAAAAAACGTGCGACTTATCACAAGCCACACGTCCGTCTAAATACTTTATTATTTTTAATACCCTTATCTATTCTTTTTTTAATAGATTAATATTAAAAAACCGGCGGCTATGCTAAGATAGCTTTCGCCGCCGGCTCCCCCGTCTCAAGCGACACTTTGAAAGTGAAAGCAACTATCCAATAACTGAAAAGTTGTCGCTATCAACTATTATGGAGAGACCTCCCCATGAACCATGCAAATCCCCCATATCATCTACACGGGTCACGGTTCCTTCTTTACCATCATACCTACCATTTTCGCCTTGAAGGTGATTAATTCTAACCTTCTTGCCAAGATACATATTCTCATATTTTTCTCTAATCTTCGTCATACTTTTGTTGTTTATTTGTTTATTTGAGCGCAAAGGTACTACTTTTTTTTCTAATATACAAGTGTTTTACAATCTTTAACATTTACTTTTTTTGAACGCTATACATTGTGCGGAAGAGCAGTTCATGTACGCCTTCCTGGCGTCTTCCTGTTCCCCTACTGCAAAGGTACGACATTTTTTTTAATCTCACAAGTGTTTTACAGTATTTAACACAAAAAAAATGCTGCACCCCCAATGTGGGAGCACAGCAGCCAAACAAACAATACAATTATGAAAAACTACCAACCGAAGACTTTCGCTACGTATGGGCGCAATGACTTTGTTGCACGTCTAAAGCTTTCTTCGCTCATATCTTTGTAAGCGATGGCATCTACAAGACGTTCAGCTTGCGCCTTATCTCTCGCAACCCTATAGAGAATATAATTAGTTCCGTCGTGATGTATACTTTCTTGCTTTACATTGAAAGGGTCACAATAGAATGTATCATAATCACTAAAGATTGAGAATATATCTTTTACATTATCCCCTACAAGTTTTGCACCTTGACGGCGACCATTCCATAATCCCAAGTTAGCAAACGCTACTATATAACCATCAACATCAACATCAAGGTTGCACATTTCGTCTGAAAGATTTGTTTCACAACAAAATCCATAATACTCAGGAGTAATTTCTTCCTCAGTTATTTCGCTTTTCATCGCTTCGCACCATTCGTCATAATCATTGTTTGTCCAAATGATACGTCTTTGCTTATTGACAGGGTACAACACAATCTTACCGTTCTTGCGTTCAAATGGAACCCTGTAATAGTTCTTAAAATTGAAATATTCGCATACTCTGTATTCTGTTGCATCGTTGTCCTTTATGAAAAAGTCTGCTGCCATTACACAAATTCCATTCTCATAAACTTCTCCACGCAACTTATTTTTGCTCTCAAAGATTTTTAAAGTCCTTGTTTGCTCTTTTAATATTGATACTAACTTTCTCATAATCGTTATCGTTCTTTGTTTATCGAGTGCAAAATTACTAATAATATTTTAATTATGCAATAGATAATAAGATTTTAACTATATATTAACATAAGTGTTAAAATAGTGTTAAATATTAAAAAAGCCTTGTACAGTTCACTGAAAAGTGTTACCTTTGCAGTGGGGATGACAGGATACATCCTTCAGAGTCTGTGGAGGCGTATGAAAGATATAAAAAAAACGTGTCATCCTCACGGACAACACGCTCCAAATATATGAAAAAGCAAGAAAAAAAATCTATCACTCTTTTCTAATGAAATACTCTATGGCTGAATGAACCAAAATATAGTGGGTCTTTGTCTGTTGACAATTATCCTCCCAAGGATTATACAAGTTCAAGCATAATGAATTATATAAATTTGGAATCTCTTTTTTAACCAATCTCACAAGCCGCTTATAACTTGCTTTCCTTGCGCCTTTCATTAACTCATTCCATCGGTCAATACTAATATTTTCACAAGTACATTCTAAATACATAATATTATATTAATTAATTATTAAATTATATTCTTTAATTAATCTCCTTGATATACAAGGGTTAAGTGGATATTTAACTGATATATGCCTACCGCTCTCATTAACGTAAATCAAGTGGTCGCCCTTTTGCCTATTCAATACGTACCCATTTCGTTTAAGAATCTTTTCAAATTCCTTTTGGGTGTATATTGTCATTCGCCTAACCTTTGCCATAATCTTTAATATTCCGCCCCAATACATAATGCATCAAAATAAATTTGTGCTTCGTCTAATGTCATTGGACGTGGTGCTTTAATACACGTTTTATTCTCTCCGCTTCTTGTGAAGAAATTAAAACAAACATATTTCTTTGCAGCAGGCTTTGCAAACACGTTGTTTAAAACTTGCGTTCTCTTTTTGTGTTTAAGCCGTTTAACCTTTTTAGTCGCAATCCAACTCATAATAATTTCCTTTTTGTTGTATCAAAATCTATACGTGGAATTGGTTGAATAATTCCACCTTTGCACTCTCTTTTAAATCTATAATCATACGTTGTGCCATCTTTACGTGCAATATGGGCAACCGCCATAGTTTTTGTTACTCTCGTAATAGTAACAGCAGTTCTTCGATACCAATTCTCTATTAATATTTTATCACCTACTTCAAGTGTTGTTTTATTATTATCCATAATTTTATTTTCTTTTGTTTAATTATAGTGCAAAGGTAATAATAAAAGTTGAGAATACCAAACATATTCCCAACTTTAACAGTTATTTAACATTTAAACCTCAGGGTCATCGGTTCTCTCGATATGCTTATGGAGTACGTTGTGCAACTGCGTGAAATCCAAGTCCTCGCACTCATAAACAACCTCGTCTTTAATTGCTCTCAGCAACTCAATATCGAAATAGTCACTTGCTCTGTTATAGTAAATTCTCACTCTACCCTTATGGAGAAGGCCGGACACTCTAAACTGAATACCATAGCAAAGACCACTATCGTCTACAATAAACTTGAAAGATTTTGCGCCCCAAGTGAAATACTGCCTTGCACGCTCTGTCATTGAAAAGGGTGTGCAATTACCTTTAATGTAGGACATAATAGTCCGATGTATGCCTCTTAATTCTTTGTCTGATGGAAAATTACAGCCTAACTTTTTCATACCTTATTATTGTTTATTTGTTTAACTGATGCAAAGGTAATAAATAATATTGATATATGCAAGTTTTTATTAGGCTTTAACATAACTTTAACATTTGCTGTAAACAACAGGCTCTGAAGCTCAGTATGTTCTTTCCCTATCATCCCCACAACAAAGGTAATAATAATATTTGAATTGGCCAAACGAATTAACATTTTTAACATAAAAAAAATGCGCCACTCAATCGAGCAGCGCATCCTTTTTAAATGCTTTTATCAATATCATTTATTTATTAGCTTACTAATATATTCAGCCACGTCATACACATCATCCCAATCCACATCGCTCAATGGGTAACAATCGCAATCTTCTGTGTCCAAACAAATATAGCCGTTTTTGTGCATAAACACGCCGTTAACGGTGCTAAAGCAGTTGCTTGCGTACTCAGGGTGATTTCCGCCGTCATAAGGCACACTTACAACATCATCGGTGTCATAATCATCAAAATCAATATGCCCATTATTTTCTTTCAATACAATCTTAATGTATTCCTCACAATTCTTTCTAATAGTATTCTGAGTTCCAATAATGGAATCATTCAACTCGCTTGCTTTTTTTAATAAATCTTCTTTCTTCATAATCTTTATTTGTTTAATTCTGTGTGCAAAAGTACGACTTTTTTTTCAATCATACAAGTATTTTACAAACTTTAACATTTATATTATCCAGTGTTAACGTTATGTTAAATATTAAAAAACACTTGTATATATCATTGAAAAGTGTTACCTTTGCAGTGGGGATGACCTGAAGAGCCAGAAGACCGTTCTTCAGAACTGTTCATTCAAGGGCATAAAAAAAGATGCACCTATTCTCTCGAACGGATGCACCCAAGTATGGTATGCTAACTAAAAAATACAAGTATGAAAGATATTGCAAATATACAAAAAGATAATCTAATAAGAAAATTAATTTAGTTAATTGGTGTTAATATAAACAACAATGCAGCGACTTATCACAAGCCACTGCACTTACCCAAGTCTAACTTAAAATCGAATTATGAATTATGATATACGAATCTTATCTTTATTGATACACCGATTAGCAAATCACGGCCATGATAGGGATGCTTACAATCCCCTTGCGGCTTACCTCTGTGCTGCCACCTTCCAATTACGATACTCTTCTTGCACTTTAGAGAGAGGTAGGACTATGGGATATGCTTACTTTCCTACTTTCAGCGGTCCCATTACTTCTATTGCGCCTACTGACTTTAAAAAACTATTCTACTATCGCATAATAATAATATACTTTTTTAAGTACCTATTCCTATATATGGGTAATCTACAATGTCCTCCCATTCGTAATCATCGACTTCATCAAGGACTAATCTCAATCTTACTGCGTCACTTAAACTCATATTTTTAGTTATTTTATTGTTGACGCTGCAAAGGTAATAATATTATTTCATATATACAAGCCTTTTACATTATTTAACTATATATTATTATTATACTTATCTAAGTACCTAATTACAATCTTCGCATAACTCAGCAGTGTATGGCGAGTAAATCGTGCCGCTTTCAACGGCTTCGCTTTCAACGGCAAATAAACCTGTTCCCTTTTCGTAGTAGATTTCCAACTCAAACTCCATGCCTGCAACCAATTTTTCAGCTTCTTCTTGCGTAGAGCAAACCTTTTCTTCAAGTAGTTCCTCTACCTTTGCATTAAAGGCGATGGGGAATTTCTCTTTGGTAAGTTTAATAACACCTAAGCTTTCGTAAGTGTCACTATTATTTAATTTAACTGCCATATTTTATTCTTCCATATTTTTAGCCATGTTCTTTAAGTCGAGGTGTTTGTTCTTCGCCTCGTCAATTACTAACACTGCCACACAAATTAAAATGAATAATGCAATCATAATCTTTACTTGTTTAATCGAATGCAAAATTACTAATAATATTTTAATTATACAAGAAAATAAACATGTTTAACATTTCATTAACATTTGGCTTCTGAAGCCCACATGCTGTGGCTCCTGGCAGTTCCCTGTTCCCCTACTGCAAAGGTACGACTATTTTTTGAATTGTGCAAGCGTTTTACAAACTTTAATACTAGTGTTAATGTAATGTTAAACTTGAAAAAAGCCTTGTATATATTATAGAAAAGTATTACCTTTGCAGTGGGGATGTTACAGGATACTATTGAAGGCGTGCTTGAACTGTTTATTACTGCTTAACAAACAACAAAAAAAGCATACGATTCATTACGAACCGTATGCCATTCACTTATAAAAGCTATTTATTACACTTGGTTATATCCCAACCTTTGGTGCTCTCTTGCAAGCTTTAATATCTTATCCTTTGTGCCTTGGTCGAGGTTATTAAAGGCATTCCTCAGTCTATCATATATCTGCTTTGGTCTTGCAACCATATCAGTTATATGTCTATTAGTTCTATGATTATAGACTTTAATAATTGCTTTATCAGTTAGTTCAAACCGTTCTTCACCATCACGATGCCCCCTATCGAGCACATTCACACAAATAACATTGTTGGTATCTCCAATAATGTTTTTAATTAAGTTGTCACGAACTTGTCTGTCTTCTGAAAAATGTCTTGTATTTACCATAACTATATAATATTTAAATTAAACATTCTACTGCAAATATAGCATTATACATTGATTATTCGCTTAGATTTATACGTATAAATTTTGGCTGCTCCATCATTATCTATTTTTTCTAATTACAAATATGCAAAAAATAAATTTATAATAAAAGCTTTTCATACGTATAAGTTTACCGCCTTCATCTACATTATATCCAATTATTAATTGATTAACAATAATTAACCAAAATAATTTGGTAGATTCATAGAAAAGTCGTACCTTTGCAGTGGGGAAACAGGGAAGGCGTGACTCAGAGCTGTCTGGCCACGAGTGTTGGGCTACAAAAAAAAACGTGCGACTTATCACAAGCCACACGTTCCAAACAAACAAAAACAATTAAAACCTCAGAATTATGCCAAACAAAACAATCAACTCTTTTCCATAGCCATAACGTTTGCCGCATTAATCGAATCCTTTGCGGCTAACATTACATCAAGTGCCTTTTCACAACACTTATATTCTCTCTCCATCTTTTCTGTTTTACTTTTAGACAGAATTGATAAAGTGTTTATTGAACCCATCTTCTTCGTCAATGCGTCAATTACAACATCAAGAAGATTATCATCAAGACATATATTAACACTCATAGTTATAACTTTTTATTTTGTAAGACAAACTACAAACTCTTTTGGTAGCACAACGTTCTCCATTTCAAGGCAAGGGCGAAATAGTTCTGCAATCTCATTAATCTTAAAGCCTGCAATGCCGCACCCAATCTTTGTAACATAGAAAGTGTAATCTTTATAATGCTTTGCATCACTGATGAACGCATCAACAAAAGGCTTAATCTGATTAGCGTTATCAAATGACTTTGTTATTCTAAATGGCTGCAATGTTCCTTCCCAAATCCTAATGCAAGTGGGAATGGCATACGTCTTACAAGCGAGGTCACAGAAGCCAAAACCACAACCCATTTGTGCGCCAAACTTTTTGTTTGCAAAAGCTGCTGCACCTCCAACGTGTTCGCCTTGAATATTTGAGCCAAACACAAATACCTCATTGTGCTTTAACTCAGTTATATTATCAGGTGTAAATCTTTTAATGCTCATAATTAATATTATTATTTTAAATTATAATTGTAGTTATCTCTCATTTCCTCAAAACTGAGAATGAAGCTATTGTGCTCGAAAATGTATTGCCACCAAGAAATATTTGTAATTGTATTTTCTTTGCCGTTGCAGTCAGTGTAAGTATGCGGCTTTTCGTAAGCAATGCCCAAAGAGTACCAACCACTTGTTTTCTGAACAAACTGCTCATAACTATCGCTTTCAGGGTGATAGGCAAACTTCTCAATGGGATAATAACCATTATTTTGAAAATGCTTTGCGTAGAAATCACGCTTGCTGCTTAATGCTTCAACTGATGTTATACCTTGTTTGCTCATATTCTGTTGTTCTTTTGTTTATCTGTGTGCAAAGGTACAGCTTTTGTTTGAATTATGCAAGCGTTTTACAAACTTTAACACTAGTGTTAACGTAATGTTAAAACTTTAAAAAGCCTTGCGTATATCATTGAAATGTCGTACCTTTGCAGTGGGGAAGCTCAGGATACATCCTTCAGCCACTGTTGTGGCGTTGAATTGTGCTATAAAAACAAAAGGCAGACTAAACTTATAGCCTACCTTATTAGTTTTAATCTAAGCCTATTTGCAGTCTATCTAAGACGTTTATTTACTCTATATGGATAACTATAAAGCAGACTGATTTAAACGCTTTATTTAAGCCTAAATAATGTTGTTAATTAATATGTATAATAATATAATATATAAGCACAAAAAAAAGGTGGAGGAAAAATCTCCACCTTTGTACTTAATTAAGTACTTATTCTTTGTACTTATTAAATTCTTCTATTGCTTTCATTTTTGACGTTCCCACGTACAAAACCTTTTCTAATTCGTAGCGCACTACCTTTGAAAATTCTTCTTCTTTCGTAACACCAACTGCTATTTGCGTTTTGGGCGCATAGTACTTTTCTTCTTTGAAGTAAGATTTTGCAGCTGCACTCGTTACTACATCATCATCTATTAGGTAGTATTCTGAATAATCACCTTTGTCGCAATCCCTATAGCTAAAGGTTAAGTATTCTATTTGGCTCTTATTGCCCACCTCAAAGTATGGATATTCAGTCCACGTAAATCCTTTCCGTGGCTTTGACTCAAATTTTTCATCGCTTTTAGCGTTCACGTTACCTGAATAGGACACTAAGGGTCTATCATTCCACATACATACTTTATATATGCGGCCCACCATATCTTTGTGGGCTTTGTCAAGTTTTTTGTCGCAACTCATAACTGCAACCACGTTCATACCACGCATACCACGACGAATGTTAGCTACCTCGTTCTTTACCTCGTTACCACCAAAAAAGTTAAAATTTTTCATAATTGCTAAGTTTTAATTGTTAGACTTTGTTGTTATCGAGTGCAAAGGTACGACTTTATTTTTATATAAACAACACTTTTACAATATTTAACATAAACTTTTTTCTCCCTTATTATATTATATATTAATATTATATTATTAAATTAATAAATAATCACGCACACACAAAAAGCCTATTCTAAGCCTTTTGCAGTGCAAAGGTAGTAAACTATAAAGCGAATATATTTGGAACGTTTAGCGAGGCTGAAAACAGCCTTAAATAGAAAGATATACACCCCTCCCTACACCCCCTCTACATATCCCCTCCCCCTTTTTAGCTTTTTAACCCCCATTTAAGATGGGAACAGTTCTTTAAATAATTCCGGGAAAAAATTTGTATAATATATTAATACCCCCCCCTTATTTTTTATCATGGTACAAATAAAAAAAAATCCGGAAAAAAATTCCGGATTTTAATAATATATATCATTATTTGCTAAATATTGTTTCCATTTATTTGTTAATACAGTAATATTTTCGTTTCCATACATTATGTATTCTTTTCCTACGAAGTATGTCCAGTCGAAAAAGTCACTCCAATGCCATGTTCTATAGCTGTATGTACTTGTGTTTCCTTTTCCGTTAAATTCATTAAAGATTTTTTCTTTATATTCTTTTTCGTTATAGTGTGCAGTATATTTTTTAAATGTATTAAAGTAGCCTTCATTTTTCAGGAATCTTTTAAGGTGTTTATATCCTGCATTGAATTGTTCTTCATTCATATTTTTTTTAAAATTTATTTTCAATTATATATGACATTATATAATCAAGCCATTTTTGGTTAATATTGCTCCAGTATTCGAACCCTTCTTTTGTTTCATCCCATGTGAATCCGTAGAAGACGTATGCCATTGGTGCTAGAAGTAGCATTGCGCTTTCGTTTGTGATATTTTTTATATTTGGTTTTATAACATCCTTATGTCTTTCCACCTCTGACACTGCCAGTTTGGAGCAATCTTTTTTTATATTATTTTCGTATGCTTTTAAGCATTTTTTTCCGTATTGTTCAATTATAAAATTTTTAAATAATATATAGCATTCATTTATTCCTATAATATTATTTACCAAATAGCATGACAAGTCATTTATATATGCTGATTGTTTTGCGAATCTTGGGTATTCTATCATTAGTTCTCTTCTAAGTTCGCCTAGTTTTTGCATTTGCACCATTGATAATTTTGTTTTTGGGTATGATTTTTTGAGATAGTTCAATAGTTGCATATATTTTCCGTTATCTTTAGCGCATCTTACGAAGAGTTTACTAAATGTTTGTTTTTTTATTATTTCCATATTTTGTTTAATTCTTGTTGCCATTTTTTATTTAGGTTTTCCCAGAAGTATTTTGATTTAATTGTTGCTTCTATATTGAATGCTTCTGTTAAGTAGAATTTTGGATTAAGTTCTTCCCATGAGTTTATTGTTGTAATTTCTTTTATTGTTATTTGTTCGAGGTCTCTTCTCCATGCTGCCATTCTATTTCTCCATTCTATTCTTTGATTGACGTATAATGGATTAAAGCAATTTAGGTAGAGTTCGTATGCGCTTCTTTTTTTAAGGAAGATAACGAATTTATTTTTTATTTCTTCTATGAATGGGTTTATTTTGAAATAGGTTTCCCATTCGCTCATGTGGCTTTTAAGAATATTCTTTGCGTTTTGTATTTCCTCTCCCACCAGCGTATTTGAGATTGGTGGGTCATTGAGGTAGTCCATTGGTTTTGTTATTTTAAAGAACTCCTTTATGCCTTTATTTGGCTTTACTGTTCTTTGGTAGAATGGGAACAGGCCTTTATCTTTAAGGAATCTTTTAAAGCATTTTTGTGGGGTTAGTTTTTTATGTTTTTTTTTCTTTTCCATTGTGCATGTGTATATATAATGTTTGGCAAATATACAAAAAATATTTGATTAAAAAGTGATTAAATATATTAAAATTAGTTAAATATGTGTTTTTTAAACGATATTTATTATTAATTAATATTTGTTAAAAGTTATGGGATTATTTAAATATTTGGGTTCATTGGTTAAGAATGATACCGGAAATTCTAGTAAAAGTTTTGCTCTTGTTATGCAGACTTTATCATCGTTTTTTATGACGTTATTAATTGGTTTTATTTTAGCGTATGACGTATACAGTAATGGATATATTAAGACAGACCTTGAAATGTTAGGTGTATTTATGTTTTGCATATATACTGGTGTTCCTTCATCTGGTATTCCTAAGATATTTGGTGAGAAGAATCGCAGTGGCAAAAAGTATGAGGAAGGAAATAAAACAAATGAAGATTCATAAATATTTATAAATAAAATATAATATAAATATGAATTTAATTTCTGAAATATCAATAAACGGTAGTCCTAGAATTGGTTATATATTTAATCAATGTAAGAAGATGGGTTTATGGGAGCCGTTTGAGAAGGGTGAGGCTAAGATAAGTTTCACTTTTAATGGAAGGAGGCTATATTTTAAGAACAGCAAGCAATATAAGTTATTCAGGGTGCTTTATATAGAGTTTAAGAAAGCTGGATTGGACACGAATGAATTTTTGGATAGTATGCCTAATGTGATAAAGATTAATGAAGAAAACTATAGTGTACAAAATATAAGAAATGTTATTAGGCTAACTGAGAGTGATTTACATGAGATTATTAAAGAATCTGTAAAAAGAATTTTGCGTGAAGAAGATGATGAAAAAAGAGTGCAACGTATTTGGAATGAAACGTTTTCCATACAGAAGAGATTAAATTTTGTTTTAGGTAAAAAATTTGGTTCTTCTGTTAGTGCAAAAGTTAAACCGTCTTTTAGGGGAGATAGATTATGGATTACAATAATGCCGGCAGATAAGGAAACTTATGAAAATTTATATAGAAATGATAATATATTAGAATATCTAATTTCAAGAATTACTTCTAAATTTTATTTTTCTCTTGACACGAGTAATTATACAAGTGATGAAGAAGGTATTCATTTTGTTTGTTATCAAAATGACGATGCGATGAATGATATGCTTGATATTCCTAAAAGTATGAAGTCTCAAAATGGCTATACAAATAGCAATGACTTTAATATTAATTTGAACAGTCCTAACGATGCCAATGCTATTAGACAAAATTATGCTGGAAGTAGAGATGGAGGATATAGTTCATATAATTCTATGGAAAGTCCTAATAGTGTAAATAGTGCATATGGTGCTAGAAGATGGTATTGGAATAATTAAACAATGTAAGTAATAATATATGAAAAAGATAATAAAATATGAAAAGAGTAGTTAGATTAACAGAAGGTGATTTACGTGGCATTATAAAGAAATCTGTAAACAGAATATTGAGGGAAACTGAAGATTTTAAAGATTTTGATTATGTTCCTAGTGCAAATGATTATGAAGGAA
>Ga0247611_10005923_pt1 | contig 15865 bp, 11 predicted proteins | sample 177DNAGHGhighgp2_FD_192422 | JGI IMG/M metagenome (GOLD analysis project Ga0247611, IMG submission 192422) | Sheep rumen microbial communities from Palmerston North, Manawatu-Wanganui, New Zealand - 1770 DNA GHGhigh gp2 | ecosystem: Host-associated > Mammals > Digestive system > Stomach > Rumen...
GCTGATTGGCTGATAGGCTGGGTTGGTTAGGTCGTGCTGACTGGTTGCGCTGAGCGGGCTCGACTGGCTGGACAGATTGGGCGGGCTCGACTGACTGGACAGATTGGGCGGGCTCGACTGACTGGATGGGTGTTTCGGTAGGGTTTACAAGAGTTGTGGTGTCAGTGATAGCTGGTGGGGCGGGGGCATCTTGCTGTTTGGGGAGGGAGTATCTGATGATTATGGCTATTGTCGTGACAATCATGATTGTGGCAAGGATGGATGCGGCAATGAGGAGGAATTTCACAACAGGCTTGCGATTGAGCGCTTCCAGCACTTTGCTTGCTGTAGCAGGCCGTTGCTCGCGGTCGGCTGCACAGCACCATTGTGCGATGGCGGCTAATTGTCGGTTGCTTTTGGGCAAGTGGTTGTTCATCAGGCTGATGATGACGCCCAAGGAGTAGATGTCGGCACGGGAGTCCCCTGTCGCACCAGCCAATAGTTCGGGGGCGGTATAGTCCCGTGTTCCTGCGGGACCCTTGAAGATGGCGTGACTGGCGGTGTCGCTCACGCCAAAGTCGATCACTTTGACCTGGTTGCCGTCGGCCGTGATGAGGATGTTGCTGGGCTTGAGGTCGCGGTGAATCACCTGACGGGTGTGGATGTATTTCAACACTTCGCACAATTGCTTGATAATGTCTCGGGCCTTGGCGGCGGTGAAATCGTCACGAGCGATCAACTCGTCCAGCCTCACGCCGTCCACCCATTCCTCGATAATGCATTCACCCAGGGAATCGACATGCTCCAGCCCCAGCGTGCTGGCAATGCCAGGATGAGACAACTGGAAACCGATGTCAAACTCCTTGTGCAGCATGGCCTGGCAGGCGGGAGTGTCGCGGTATTGCGGCTTCAAGGCCTTCAGGACATGCCACTTGCCGTAACGGCGGGCACGGTACACATCGCAGTAGCCATGCTGGTGCCCACCCAGCGGTGTGATGTCGGTAAAGTTGTAACCCACATCAGCCGTTTTCATCTCGTTGTCCCATCCCGAGTCGGTTGTCATTGTCGCAATGCTATAGTTTTTAACACAATGCAAAGATACACTTTTTCCTGATTTAAAAAAAATGATTACCTTTGCAATTCGGTAAAATAAAATTGCAAGAATCAGAATATGGATAACAAGAAGATTGTTTTGAGCGGAATACGTCCTACGGGGCAGTTGCACCTGGGCAACTACCTGGGGGCATTGAGTAACTTTGTGAAGATGCAGAACGAGGGCAACTATGACAGCTACTACTTCATTGCCGACCTGCACGCCCTCACTACCAACCCCGATCCCAAGGAACTGCACACCAACGTGCGCCACATCCTGGCCGAGTATCTGGCCGCTGGCCTGGATCCCGAGAAGTCGACCATCTTTGTGCAGAGTGATGTGCCTGAGGTGAGCGAGATGTATCTGCTGCTCAACATGCACGTGGGCATCGGTGAGCTGATGCGCACCGCCGCCTTCAAGGACAAGGCCCGCAAGGCCCTGGGCATTGCATCGCCCACCCAGGGTGATGACGATGAGGACGTGGCCAAGGAAATCATCGGCGCCAGCACCAACAAGCGCGTCAATGCCGGTCTATTGACCTATCCCACCCTGATGGCCGTCGATATCCTGATCCAGCGTGCCGACTTTGTACCCGTGGGCAAGGACCAGGAGCAGCACCTGGAGCTGACGCGCCGCTTCGCCCGCCGCTTCAACTCGTTCTACAAGACCGAGTACTTCAAGGAGCCTCAGAACTTCAACTTTGGCAGCGCACCGGTCAAGGTGCCCGGCCTGGACGGCAGCGGCAAGATGGGCAAGAGCGAGGGTAACTGCATCTATCTCGTGGATGATGAGAAAACCATCCGCAAGAAGGTGATGCGTGCCGTGACCGATGGCGGTCCCACCGAGCCCAACCAGCCCATGGCCGAGCCCGTGCAGAACCTGTTCACCATCCTCAAGCTCGTCGGCACCCCCGACAAGGTGCAGTTCTTCACCGAGGCCTACAATAACTGCTCGATACGCTACGGTGACCTCAAGAAGGAGATTGCCGAGGACATCGTGGCCATGACCACTCCCATACGCGAGCGCATCCTGGACATCGAGAACGACAGTACCTATCTGCACCGCGTCCTCGAGATGGGTGCACAGCGTGCCCGCGCCCGTGCCGGCAAGACCCTGGCCGACGTGCGCGAGATCATGGGCATCACCAAGTTCTAGAGCACAACGCCAATAAAAAGGGAAACGATAAGCACAATAAATACAAATCATTCATTTCTAGCAAGTTGTATTTGTTGTGCTTATTGTCTTCTTTCAGAGATGAGAAGATGAAAGGCTATATCGAGGATAAGGAGTTCGGGAAGATATATGTGGAGCTGCGCCGAGGCATGACCTCGGTGCGGTTCACTTATCATGCCGACGGCCATCTGCTGATGAGAGCCCCACTTGGAGTCTCGGTACCCGACTTGCAGCGCATGGTGGACATCAACCGTGAGGCTTTGCGGCAGTTGCCGCATCCGGCAGGGGTGTCGTTCAGCATCGGGCAGGTCATCGAGTGCTACAAGTGCAGTGTGGTCATCGAGTCGCAGAGCCGCATGCCTGGTTACATCCTCAATCACTGGGAGGGTGACACGCTACACCTTCAGGTCCATGTCGATACCGACCTGAACGACGAGGGCGTCAAGCGCACAATCTCGAGTGTCATTGGCCGTGCCATGGAGGTTCAGGCCCATGCCGTGCTGCTGCCCCTTGCTCATGAGGTCGCCAGCAGGCTGGGACTGAAGCCCGCCGGCTTTGAAGTGGGGCGCGGCATGCGCAAGCTGGGGCACTGCACGGCAAGGAAGGTCATCCAGCTCTCGCGCAACCTCATGTTCATGCCCGAGGCCCTCATCCGATACGTCATCTGCCACGAGCTGGCCCATCTCACCCACCTGAACCACTCCCCGCAGTTCCACGCCTTGTGTGACCAGTATTGTAACGGCAAGGAAAACGAGCTGGAACGCCAGCTGCAACAGTTCCGTTTCCCCATCGTCAAGTGAGTTCAGGCAACGCTTCATGCCGGTTAAGTCATCTCATCGGCTAGACGTTAATCTTCATGTTTGTCTCGTACAGTGTTATACTCATGGTTTTGCAGGCGACTCCAAAAAACCGGCAGAACAATGATGTCACATCCTCCTGATGAAATAAATTTGGCATTTTTTTCACCTTGCACTACCTTTGCAGGCATGAAAGGCGACAAGATCATCATCAAGGGTGCCCGCGAGAACAACCTCAAGGAGGTCTCGCTCGAGATTCCCAAGCATCAGATCACAGTGTTTACCGGCGTTTCGGGCTCGGGCAAGAGTTCGCTGGTGCTCGATACCATCGCGGCCAAGTCAAGGCGGGAGTTGAACGACACCTTCCCGTCGTTTGTGCAGCAATACCTGCCCAAGTATGGCCGCCCCCATGTGGATGCCATCGAGAACCTGCCCATAGCCATCGTCATCGACCAGAAGAAGCCTGCGCAGAACTCGCGCTCGACCGTCGCCACCTACACCGACATCGCCGCGCTGCTGCGATTGCTTTTCTCCAGGGTGGGACAGCCCTTTGTGGGCTATGCCGAGTCCTTCAGCTTCAACCACCCCGAAGGCAGCTGTCCGCGGTGCTCGGGTCTGGGCGAGATACGCGAGCTGGACATCCACAAGCTGGTGGACTTTGACAAGAGCCTCAACGACGAGGATACTATCCACTACATCGCCTTCGGCAAGGGCGGCTGGCGCTGGATTCGCTACGCCCACAGCGGCCTGTTTGACCTGGACAAGAAGATCAAGGACTACAGCCCCGAGGAGCTCGACCTGTTCCTCAACAGTCCGCAGATCAGGCTCAAGAATCCGCCGGCTAATTGGCCGAAATCGGCCAAATATGAGGGCTTGATTCCGCGCATGTACCGCAGCATCATCAACAGCGAGGAGGGACTGCTGCATGCCGCCGTCCTGAACCCCATGCTCAACATGGGCGTGTGCCCCGATTGCGGCGGCTCTCGCCTAAGCCCGCGCGTGCTCTCGTGCAAGATCGAGGGCATCAACATCGCCGATGCATGTGCCATGTCCATCACCCGCCTCAACCAGTGGGTCAAAGCCCTCACCCAGCCGCTGGCCGTGGACCTCAAGCAAGCCATCAGCACACGCCTCACGGCCCTCGAGGAAATCGGGCTGGGTTACCTGAGCCTGGATCGCGCTGTGGGCACCCTGTCGGGTGGCGAGGCGCAGCGCTGCAAGATTGCCAAGTATATCAACTCGTCGCTGGCTGACGTTCTCTACATTCTGGACGAGCCCAGCACGGGACTGCATGACCACGACATCGAGAAGATGAAGCACTCGGTGCGCCGCCTGCGTGATGCGGGCAACACCGTGTTGCTCGTCGAGCATCACCGCGAGATGATTGGCATCGCCGACCATATCGTGGACCTGGGGCCCGGACCGGGCAGCCAGGGCGGCAACATCGTCTTTGAGGGGGACTACCAGCAGCTGCTGCACAGCGGCACCAGCACGGGTCAGATGCTCAGTCAGCGCGGCGACTTCAAGGCCCATCCGCGTCCCGTAGGCGAGACATTCCCGCTTCGCCACGCCACGCTGCACAATCTCAAGGATGTCTCCATCGACCTGCCCATGGGCGTCCTTGCTGCTGTGGCCGGGGTAGCGGGCTCGGGCAAGAGCTCGCTGATGGAGTGTTTCAGACGCGAGCACGGCGACGTCGTGTACGTTAGCCAGAAGAACATCGGCGTGAGCCTGCGCTCCACGCCCGCGACCTATATGGACGTTGCCCCCGACATCCGCAAGCGCTTTGCACGTGCCCACAAGATGAAGGAGCAGTACTTCACCTTCAACGGCAAGGGCGGCTGCCCCGTGTGCGGTGGCAAGGGTGTCATCATTGCCGAGATGGCCTTCATGGACAACATCGAGACCACCTGCGAGGCGTGCCACGGCCTGCGCTACAGCCCCGAGGCCCTGCAATATACCCTCGACGGCATGAACATTGCCCAGGTGATGGACCTGTCGGTGCGCCGCGCCAGCGAGTTCTTTAAGGGTACGAGCATCGAGGAGAAATTAAAGCCGATGATGGACGTCGGTCTGCACTACCTGCACCTTAACCAGGCACTGAGTACCCTGTCGGGCGGCGAGCTGCAGCGCCTCAAGATTGCCTCCTACCTCCAGCAATACACTGCTCCGCTCGAGGCAGGCGGCCAGCGTGGCGTGTTCGTCATTGACGAGCCCACCGATGGCCTCCACCTCAAGGACGTGCGCCACTTGATCGACCTGTTCGAGCAGATGGTGGACATGGGCAACACCGTGTATGTCATCGAGCACAACACCGACCTCATCAAGGCCGCCGATCACGTTATCGAACTTGGCCCCGGCGCCGGCGACCTCGGCGGCACCATCATCTACCAGGGCACTCCCCGCGGCATGCTCACCTGCCCCCAATCCGTCACCGCCCCCTACCTAAAATAAAACTACTAATTACTCCAATCCTGAACTTTCAAACAACAAGGACAACAACTAAAAGACAACATCGACAACTTTCTTTTTTCAAACTGCGGATGGTATCAGAATAATCAGACTGATCTGTTGTTTGAAAAAAGGGTGTTGTTCAGTTGTTTTTTAGGTTGGCATTGTTTTTGCAGGGATGGGTTTCTGCCAAAATGTCACTTTTTAACGGTTTTTTGATGTCAGTTCCGAGAAAAAGTTACTACCTTTGCAGCCCCCAATGCAACAATACATTATAATGGACGAAAACAAGAAAGAACAAAACATAGCTGAGACTCAGGAGCCTGCCGCGCAGCAGGAGACACCTTATATCAAGCCGGATATACTGGACTATGACGACATACGACGGATGGTGCCTTTCTTTGACGGCAAGCCCAAGCTGGTGAAGTGGCTGTTCCACCTGCTGGACATGGACGATGCCAACTGGATCCATGGCCACAACTGTCACACGCCAGGCGTGCCCTTCTGCACCGGTGTGCTCAATGACCTGAACGCCACGATCACCTACAGCAACGGCGAGGTGCTCGACAACCTGCCCGAGGGTCCCTTTATCACGGTGACCAACCACCCGTTTGGTGCCCTTGACGGCGTGATGATGATTCACATCATCGGCACCCACCGGCCCGACTACAAGTTCATGGTCAACATGATACTGAGCAAGATAGGTGGCATGATGCCCAACTTCATCACCGTCGATGCGCTGGCCAGTGATGACCCTGCCAAGCGTGCCGTGTCGATGCAGGGCATCAGTGAGACGATGAAGCATGTGAGGGACGGTCACCCGATGGGCTTCTTCCCCGCTGGTGCCGTGAGCAAGATCAACAGGCACCTGCGCGTGGAGGACCGTGAGTGGCAACCCGTGATCATGCGCCTGATCCAGAAGCTCAAGGTGCCCGTGATTCCCATCTATATCCATGGCCACAACAGCTGGATATCGCTGGCACTGGGCCTCATCAGCTGGAAACTGAGGACGCTGAGGCTGCCCTCCGAGATGTTTCGTCGCAAGAGCTACAACCTGCGCGTGAGCGTGCATGACCCCATCATGCCCGAGCAGTATGCACAATACAAGACGCCCGAGGAACTGGGCGCATTCCTGAAGAGTGAAACCTATAAAATGAAAAAATGGCAACCAAAGTAACCGATAACGACATCCGCGCGTTGAAATTGCGCTTCGGCATCGTGGGCGAATCACCAGCCCTGATTGCCGCCATTCGCCGTGCCATGCTTGTGGCTCCCATCGACCTGAGCGTGTTGATCATCGGCGAGAGCGGGTCGGGTAAGGAGTCTTTCCCCAAGATTATCCACGAGAGCAGCCCTCGCAAGCACAAGAAGTACATCGCCGTGAACTGCGGCGCTATCCCCGAGGGTACCATCGACAGTGAACTCTTTGGCCACGTGAAGGGCTCGTTTACCGGTGCCATCGCCGACCACAAGGGCTACTTTGAGGAAGCTGACGGCGGCGTCATCTTCCTGGACGAGGTGGCTGAGATGCCGCTGAGCACCCAGGCTCGCCTGCTGCGCGTTCTGGAGAACGGCGAGTACCTGCGCGTGGGCGACAGCACGGTGCGCAAGACCAACATCCGCATCGTTGCCGCCACCAACAAGGACATGCTCCAGGCCGTCAAGGACGGTAAGTTCCGCGAGGACCTGTACTACCGCTTGTCCACCGTGCAGATCAACGTGCCGCCACTGCGTGACCGTGGTGATGACATCGTGTTGCTGTCCAGGCTTTTCCTGCGTAACTTCATCAATCAGAACCGCACCGCCGAGGTCACCCTTGCTGACGATGCCCAGCGCATGCTCAAGGCGTTTCACTGGCCCGGCAACGTGCGTCAGCTCAAGAGCGTGATCGAGCAGGTGGCCCTGTTCGAGAGCGGCAACACAGTGGATGCCGCAACCTTGAGCCAGTATATGCCCAGCACTCGCGAGACAGCCCTGACGGTGCAGTCGCAGCCCAACTATGACTACAACGCCGAGCGTGAGCAGTTGTTCACTCTCATCCTGTCGATGCGGGCCGAGATTGAGAACATCAAGAAGCGCCTGGACGGTGTGGGCACCACGTCGCACGTGTCCTCGACCGTACATGAACTCAAGCGTGAGACCAATCCGCTCCTGGAGATGGGCAACACCGGTGGAAGCGACATGGCATCGCCCTACCGCAACATGCAGCATCAGCCCCAGGACCTGGGCCGCGTTGACGAGGTGGCGCCGATGGACGTCGAGAGCGAGACAGTCAAGACCCTTGATGAGACCGAGCGCGAGACCATCGAGAATGCCCTGCGCCGCAACAACGGGCGCCGCAAGCTCACCGCTCAAGAGCTGAACATCTCGGAGCGAACCCTGTACCGCAAGATCAAGCAATACAATCTGGAACGGCAGTGAAACGTCTATTGGTGATATTGGCACTCGTGGCTGCGGCCATCGGCTGGCAGGCCTGTGTGCCCCGCTACACGTTGAACGGGGCATCCATCGATTACAGCATCTACCGGACCATCTCCCTGGGCGAGTTTCCCATCAGGGCTGCGCTAGTGTATCCGCCCCTGCAGTCGATGTTTGAGAACCGCATGACCGACATGATTGCGCAACAGACGCGCTTGCGCGTCATTGATGGAGGCAATGCCGACCTGCACATGGAGGGCGAGATCACTAACTACCAGCTCTCGCCTCAAGCCGTGGGCGAGGACGCCTATGCAAGCCAGACGCGGCTCACCATCACCGTCAAGGTCAAGTATATCAACAATAAGAACCAGAACCTGAATAAGGATCTGTCCTTCAGTGCCTACCGTGACTTCTCGAGCAATGAGTTGCTGGTGGATGTGCAGGACGAGTTGTGTAACCAGATCTGCAAGGACTTGAGCGACCTGATTTTTAATGCGACTCTGGGAGACTGGTAGTTAGTTAGGAGTTAGGAGTGAGGAGATTGTAACTGGACTTGCAATTAAATATTGAGGGGAGATGAACTGGATAGAGGAAATCAAGCGAGTGGCGGCAGACCCTGATGCCGAGGTGACGCGCCAGTGGATGGAGCAGGCTCAGCAGGCTGCTCCCTATAGCGTGTTGCCCGCCCTGCTCTTCCTCGAGCGCAATGGGGTGAAAGGCAACGAGGACGTGCTGTCGAGGCTTGCAGTCGTCTTCCCCGACCGCTTGGCCTTGTCCATGTTGCTGGGCGAGGGTGGGAAGGCCTTGATGGAGTTCTATCCGGCCGAACCCGAGCCCGAGACGCCTGACACCGTCACCACCATCGACCGCTTCCTGGATAACTATGGCAAGACAAGTCCTGGCGAGGTTGAGGCCATCAGCCGCGCAATCTTCAACCCCCAGCCCGACTATGCCGACGTGCTCGCGGCCCAGGAGCAAGAAACAGGCGTTGCCCCAGCTCAGGGAGAAGATGATCAAGACGCACTCATCAGCCAGTTCATCGCCGAGCAGATGCACAAGAGCCAGCAGGCAGCGCGTGTGCCCATCGCTCCCCTTGTTGGTGAGGATGAGAAGGCCGAGATTGCCGGTGAGGAGATAGATGCCCCTACTCAAAACGATGATTCCATGCTGCAGGAGAGTTTGGCCAAGATGTATATCGCTCGGCACAAATATTCTCAGGCTCTTGAAATTATTGAGCGATTAAGTTTGAATTATCCAGAAAAAAGTATTTACTTTGCAGACCAAATGCGATTTTTGGCCAAATTGGTCCTAAATGAGACACTAAACGATAAAAAATAAGAAAAAATGTACATTATTTTTGCTATTCTGATCATGATTGCATCGATTCTGTTGATCGGTGTCATCCTTATTCAAAAATCTAAAGGTGGCGGCCTTGCAGCCAATGTGAACAACTATAACCAGTTCATGGGTGTTCGCAAGACCACCGACTTTGTAGAGAAGGCTACTTGGATTCTGGCTGCTTTCATTTGCGCCTTGAGCATTGCATCGGCCTTTGTTACCTCTCCCAGCATTGTCGAGGCAGCTCCTCAAATCAAGAAGTTGCCCGCTAGCGAGACCCAGGCTCCCACCTTTGAGACCCAGGTCGAGGACGCTCCTGCTGCCGCAGCAGCTCCCGCCAGTGAGGCCGCTGCACCTGCAGCCCAGCCTGCCGACGGCAAGAGCACCACTACGGTTAAGGTGCCTGCTGCCAAGCCCGAGGAGAAGAAGTAAGCCTCTAGAGAGCAGATTTCTTTTTACACCAACTTTCACAGGATGCGGTAAGGTCGTATCCGCACCACAGCGGATGAAGACTCACCGCATTCTTCTTTTTTTTGTTGAGATGTGTATAGCCGTACCAAAAGTAATGAAGATGTCCATATTATATATCATTCTGGCCGCTGTCTTGACGGCTTGTGGCGCAACCGGAACATCCAGCACGAGCGACACAGGTGCTGATACCGTTGCAGCGGAGTCCCAGCGCAACCCGTTTGATGCCAGTGGCGCTATGGAATTCACCAGGCAACAGTGTGAATTTGGCCCTCGTGTGCCAGGCACGTCGTCTCATGCCGCGTGTGCCGAGTGGCTCGTTAAGACGTTACAGTCGTCGTGTGACACGGTGCTGGTGCAGACTGCATCCATGCAGAGTGCCCGTTCGGGCAAGGTGGATGTCAAGAACATTGTGGGAGTCTTCAATCCTGCTGCCAGCGAGCGCCTGCTGCTGGTTGCCCACTGGGACACTCGCCCGTGGGCCGACAATGATCCCGATGCCGCTAACCACAGCAAGCCCGTGATGGGAGCCAATGATGGTGCCAGCGGTGTGGGTGTGCTGCTGCAGCTGGCGCGTGAACTCAAGGCCTGTGGCACCACGCTGGGCATTGACATCCTGCTGGTTGATGCCGAGGACCTGGGCGTTGACGATGACGAGGAGTCGTGGGCCCTGGGAACGCAATACTGGGCAAGTCATCCACATGTGCAAGGCTATAAGGCCTTGTTTGGCATCCTGCTCGACATGGTGGGTTCGGCCGATGCCACTTTCACACGAGAGTACTATTCCATGCAGTATGCCAGTGGATTTTGCGACCTGGTGTGGCGTCATGCTGCCGGCAGCCACTTCATCAATGCGCAGGGTGGGGCGGTGACCGACGACCACGTCTTTGTGAACCGTGCCGGCATCCCCTGCATCGACATCATTGACATGCGCAGCGACAGTGACACGGGCTTCTGCCCCGAGTGGCACACCGTGAGTGACACGATGGACGCCATCAGTGCCGCAACGCTGGGCGAGGTGGGCCAGACGCTGTTGAACGTCATTGCCGACCTGGAGCAGTAACACCTGCATCACAGTGCTTAACTAAACATCACGAATCAGCTTGCTGGTTCGTGTTTTTTAGTGCAATCGTTTGGGTTTATTGTCGTTTTTTGTATATTTGTGGGCAGTAACCCGATTGTATAACCCTTAAATGATGAACATGATGAAAAATCTAACCCAACTCTTGCTCATGCTGCTGGCAATGCTGCTGCCGGCCGTTGCCCAGGCCTACGACTTTGAGGTCGGCGGCATCTACTATGATATCAATGGCAATGAGGCCACCGTTGCCCAGTCCCCGGATTTCTCCTATTCAGGCCATGTCGTCATTCCGTCAACAGTCACTTATGGCGGCCAGACCTATACTGTCACCGCCATCGGCTACCGTGCCTTCTATTATTGCTCCGGCCTGACGGGTGTCACCATGCCCAACACGATTACTGAGATTGGAGAGCGGGCATTCAATGTGTGCGAGTCATTAACCGAGGTGACCATCCCCAATTCCGTTGTCACCATCGGGCCGCGGGCGTTCTATTACTGTCCGTCGATGACCCAAGCGACCATCGGCAGTTCAGTTACCACCATTGGTGACTATGCATTTGGTTTCTGCGAGGCATTGGCCCAGGTGAATATGTCCAACTCAGTCACCCGTATCGGCGCTTATGCTTTCTATGCTTGTGCGATAACGAGTATTGCCATACCGTCGTCGGTTACCTCCGTTGGTGCGTTGGCATTCGAAGGGTGCGACAAGCTGGAGAGAGTGGATATCACCAATATGGGGGAATGGTGCAATATCGATTTTGACGGCATTAATGCCAATCCGGTATATCATGCTAAACATCTCTACTTGAACGGCAATGAGGCAACCTCTGTGATGATTCCGCGAGGTGTAACCACAATTAAGCCATTCGTGTTCTATGGCTGCTTGAGCATAAAAACCGTGATGATTTACAACACCGTCACGAGTATTGGCATGATGGCCTTCACCGAATGCCGTAATATGACAAGTGTGACGATTCCCAATTCGGTGACCACAATCAATTCGTATGCCTTCAGTGAGTGTGTCAGCCTGAAGAGTGTCCAGATTCCCCAATCGGTTACTTCGATTGGGTCGGCAGTGTTTGACGGCACGCGCGACATGACCAGTATGGTAGTGGCTAGCGGCAATCCCACCTATGATTCACGCAACAGTTGCAATGCCATCATCGAGACGGCTACCAATACCTTGATTGAGGGCTGCAATAACACGGTGATTCCCAGCACAGTTACAGCCATTGCCAGCCTGGCATTCTCTTATCGTTATAACCTGTCGAGCATCACCATCCCCAACTCGGTTGTCAGCATTGGCAGCCAGGCCTTTATCGGTTGCTATGCGCTCACGGGCATTCACTTACCCGCCTCGGTTGCTAATATCGGCTATTCGCCATTCCAGGATTGCATCAATCTCACGAGCATCACGGTGGCCGGTGATAATCCCGCCCTTGATTCCCGCGACAACTGCAACGCTGTCATCGAAACGTCGACCAACACATTGCTGGCCGGCTGCCAAGTGACAATTATCCCCAGAACCGTCACTGTCATTGGTCGCTATGCTTTCTACTATTGCAGTAATTTGAAGGAAATCACCATCCCCACCTCGGTCACTTTTATCGACGAGTCGGCCTTTTACGGCTGTAATGATCTGGAACACATTCATATTCCCGCTTCGGTTACTGCCATCGGCAGCTGGGCATTCCTCGATTGTAATGTGATGAGTGATGTTTATTGTGATATCGCCGACCCGTCGGCTATCTCGATGGGGAATGATGTGTTCTCGGGTTATCAGGATAGCAGCTATCAAGGCCGCACCCTGCATGTGCCTGCCGGCAGCGTTGAAGCCTATCAGGCCGACGTGAGGTGGAGTAAATTCTTTGAGCGGATTGTTGAGATGGTACCTAGTGGTGATGTGGACGGCGATGGCAGGGTTGGCATAGCCGACGTTACCGAGCTGATTGACCTGCTGCTCAGCGGTGGCATCAGTATTGCCGACAATCCCGCTGCCGACGTTGATGGCGATGGTCACATAGGCATTGCCGATGTGACCGAACTGATCGACCGCATTCTCTATGGCAACTAATCCAATCTTGAAAAAAACGGCGGGGCGGGTGTGTAGCCTGCCTCGCTGTTTACTGGATTGGGCGGAGTGACCGAGATTCGAACTCGGGATACGCTTTTGACGTATACACGCTTTCCAGGCGTGCCTCTTCAGCCACTCGAGCATCACTCCATTGGTCAAATGCGGGGCAAAGGTAATACATTTTGGCGGATATTTGCAAGATTTTGCCGTTTTTTTGATAAATTTGTGCCATGAACAATGATGGACGACTGCAATCCTTTAACCATACCGGCCACGCTGACCGCCACGACCCTCGGGTGAGGCAAATGGCGACCGATGTGCTGTCGTGGCTACCCTATGACCCGAACGATGACCAGATGCTGGTGATTGTGGCCCTAGCGCATTTCCTGTTGTATGCGCCCGAGCGGTCGGTGTTCCTGCTGGGAGGTTATGCCGGAACGGGCAAGACGTCGCTCACGGGAGCCATCGTCAAGGCCCTGCACCAGCATGGCCGCAAGTCGGTGTTGATGGCTCCTACAGGACGAGCGGCACACATCTTCAGCGACTACTCGGGTCACCCAGCCTACACCATCCATCGCAAGATCTACCGTCAGCAGGGCTATGGCATCGAGGCCTTTGGTCTGGCCGATAACAAGCACACAGATACCGTGTTTATCGTTGATGAGGCCTCGATGATCAGTAATGCGAGTGACGGGTCGATGTTTGGCAGCGGCCGGTTGCTGGAGGACCTGATAGGCTACGTGTATAACGGGATGGGCTGCAAACTGGTGCTCATGGGCGACAATGCCCAGCTGCCGCCAGTGGGGCAGTTGCTCAGTCCGGCCCTTGATGACGGGATATTGCGGTCGTTGGGATTGACGACATACGGCGTCTTCCTGCGCCAGATTGCCCGCCAGGCCGAGGAGAGCGGCATCCTGCACAATGCCACGCTACTGCGCCAGGCGATGGAGGATGGCGTGCTGGGCAGGCCGCACTTTGACCTCGACGGGATGGATGACATCCAGGCGGTGTCGAGTGAGTTCCTGCTGGAGACCATCAGTGACAGCTATGACCGCGATGGCATGGGCGAGACCATTGTTGTCACGCGAAGCAACAAGCGAGCCACATTATATAATATGGGCATCCGCAACACGATTCTCTATCGCGAGGACCTGCTCGTGAGCGATGACATGCTGCTGGTGGCAAGGAATAACTATTACTGGGCGCGTGATTACGATGGACTGGACTTTATCGCTAACGGTGACGTGTGCCGGGTGCGCCGCGTGTGGGGTGACATCGAGCACCGCTATGGTCTGCGCTTTGCTGACGTTACTGTCGAGTTTCCTGATCATGATGGAATGGAGATGGACTGTAAAATCGTTGTAGACTGCCTGTTGAGCGACACACCAGCGCTGAATCGTGAGCAGAGCGATCGACTGTTCAACGAGGTGTGGTCTGAACTGTCGGGAGACAAGCGCGAGCGGTACAAGCAGCTCAAGGAACATCCCTACTATAATGCCCTGCAAGTGAAATATGCCTATGCGGTGACTTGCCACAAGGCCCAGGGCGGCCAGTGGCGCAACGTGTTTATCGACATGGGCGGCATCATGCCCGATGCGATGCTCTCGATGGACTTCTACCGCTGGCTATATACCGCCATGACTCGAGCCCGCGACCACGTCTATCTCATCAACTGGGTGAATGAGGTCGAGAATCGTTAAACTTGCGGTTCAAGCTTTGCCGCTCCAAAACAAATCACTACCTTTGCAGCCACAAAGGTAAAATTTTCAATTACTTATGAATAACAAGTGCATTTATCGCATGATTGCCACTCTGGTCGCTATCGTGGCCTGGAACGGCTCTAGTGCCAGCATACCGTCGGGTTACTATGATTCACTCGAGGGCAAGAGTGGCGAGGCGTTGAAGACCGCCATCCATGAGTTGGCCTTGCGCCACACGGTGTTGAGCTACAACAGCCTGTGGCGTTATTTCCAGGATACCGATTGCTATCCTGATGACAGGAGCCGCGTGTGGGACATGTACAGTGACAATTACTACTACTTTGGGGCCACATGGTCGATGAACCGTGAGCACTCTGTTCCCAAGAGCTGGTGGGCTCCGAGCGGTGAGAACACTAATGTTCAGAAGTATCCCAGTTACACCGACATCATGCACTTGTACCCTGCCGATGCCGAGGCCAACGGCGAGAAGTACTACTGGCCTCTGGGCGAGGTGTCGACGGCGACCTATGACAACGGAGTGACCCGAGTGGGGTATCCCCAGTTGGGTCAAGGCGGAGGCGCCAGTGCCGTATTTGAGCCCGATGACCGTTACAAGGGCGACTTTGCCCGCACCTACTTCTACATGGCTTGTGCTTATCAGCACTACGTGTGGCGTCACACGTTCATGTTTGACAACCATGACTGGAAGACGCTCAACAACTGGTCGGTGGACCTGCTGTGCCGGTGGGCACGCCACGATGCGGTGAGCGACAAGGAGATTGACCGTAATGATGCGGTTCAGAAGTGCCAGAATAACCGCAACCCATTTATCGACATCCCCACGCTGTTTGAGTACATCTGGGGCGACCGCCAGGGTCAAGTGTTCTACATGAGCGAGGCAGGCGTGAGCAGCGACACGACGACCTATAGCGGATCTCCCGAGCTGATTGCCCCCGTTCAGGGCACGGTGCTGGACTTTGGTGAGGTTGCCCTGGGCAAGTCGATTGACTATACCCTGTATGTCAAGGGCCGTGGCTTGAACAATCCCTTGACGGTACAGCTCTATCTCTATGATGACGCGATGTTCAGCCTGCCAGTCACCCAGGTGAGCCGCATGACTGCCAATAGTGCTGAGGGCTATCCCTTGCAGATCACTTACCGTCCCACGGCAGTGGGCGAGCACACGACGCGTCTGCTCATCTCGGACGGCGGCTTGACGGGCAGTGTGGGTGTTGAGTTGCGAGCCCGGTGTCTTCCCGAGCCCACGTTGTCGCCGCTCACGGCACTGGGAGC
>Ga0247611_10005924_pt1 | contig 15865 bp, 15 predicted proteins | sample 177DNAGHGhighgp2_FD_192422 | JGI IMG/M metagenome (GOLD analysis project Ga0247611, IMG submission 192422) | Sheep rumen microbial communities from Palmerston North, Manawatu-Wanganui, New Zealand - 1770 DNA GHGhigh gp2 | ecosystem: Host-associated > Mammals > Digestive system > Stomach > Rumen...
CCGCAACTCCGACCGTCCGCAGAACGACGGGCTCGACATTCCTGTCTTCTTGCGCACAGGGGGTGATGGTGTTGGTATTGCGCCCATCAATTTTGTGGAAGCTCATCGCACGGCAGTCATATTGCTAATCGACGGCTATATGTTTCGTGATGCTGGCTGGCACAGCTACATCAAAGGGATGATGAAAGACCTTCCCGACAATGTCCGACTTTACCCCGTGGCTCTTTGCAAGTATGCCAACGAGTTTGTCATGAGCACAATGGGGCTGCAAAGCATCAAGCTCGATTCCTACTCTATAATGGAGAATCAGGATATGTATGCCATCCGATTGATGGACGACCTGATAAGGCAGTTGAGAGGTAATGACGTTCATATTGTAAACCGCCTTTTCATCAGCCACTCCAAGCGCGATGACAACCGCGAGGGGTTGAAGTATGCCGAGTCCCTTCGCGACAATATTAACCATGATACCAAACTTTCCACCTTCTTTGACCAGAAGAGCATTGTCGATGCCTACGATTTTGCCGACCAGATTGAGGAGGCTGCATCCAACTCTATGTTGGTGATAGTGAACACCTGCACATACGCCCAGCGCGAGTGGTGCAAGAAGGAGGTTATCACGGCCAAAAACAACAATGTACCCATTGTTTGCGTGGACTTGCTCAGTGGGGTGGTTGACCGCACCTTCCCTTATATGTCAAACATCCCTGCCATCAGCAAGCCTGACGACTGGAAGCAAGTGGTTCGTCTGCTGCTCAGCACTGCACTCCGTCAGTATTATGTCGAACTGCTGCTGCCGCAGTTGGTGAAAGAAGAGAAACGCGACTCCACGGTTACGATGGCCGTAGCACCCGAACTTTTCACCGTATGTCGGTTAAATCCTGAAATCAAGACCGTCATCTATTCGGAACCACCCGTCAGCAAGGATGAATTGCAGGTGTTGCTTCGTCCCGACAAAAACAGGAAGTTCATCACCCCCATGCAAGTGCTGGCCGACGGCGAGTTTCTGGGAGGTAAGAACATTGCCATATCCGTCTCAATGCCTCAGGATGCAACGCTGTTTGGTGTCGGTGCAGCCATGTTCCATGATGTGTCGGTCGAGCTGGCCCGTCATATCCTTGCTGCCGGAGGCAAGTTGGTCTATGGTGGCGACCTCCGTCCCGATGGCTTCACGGCAGCCCTGGGTGAGTTGACCTACCAATATGCCAGCAAGGCCGACAACGACATCACGCACATGTATATGACCAATTATGTTGCCGCTCCCTATTGTGGCGGTATCAGCGAGGAGGATAAAGAGACGTACTATCACAACCGCGTACGTTTGGTCAAGTGTGCGGCACCTTCTGCTGATGCCGATGTTGCCGAATGCCTCTCCAGTATGCGCCGCCAGATGGAGAACGATGTGGTTGCCCGCATTGTGATGGGTGGCAAAACCGAAGGTTTCAAGGGTAAAATGCCCGGCATCATTGAGGAGGTAACCCTCTCCGTTCAGATAGAACATCCACTCTATGTTCTTGGTGGCTTTGGCGGTGCGGCAAGGCAGATTGTAGAGGATCATCCTGAAATAACACACAACCTTCACAACGGACTCAGCGAAGAGGAAAACCATGTGTTGTTTGCCTCTGCCAATGTGATTGAGATTATAGCCCTCATCCTTAAAGGATTGAAGAAATCATTGAAATAACACGAAAAACATGCACAGAGTATTCATAAGTTACCATCATGCCAACGACCAAGCGTATAAAGACGCTTTGGTCAAGTTTGGCAAAGAATATAATATCTTTGAAGATTATTCGGTAGATACAGGCGATATATCCGACGACCTTACGACAGAACAGATTCGTGAGACTATTCGTGATGAGTATCTTCGTGATTCCACCGTAACCATTCTGCTTGTCGGTACCGAAACCAAGCATCGCAAGTATGTGGATTGGGAGTTGTATTCCAGCATGTACGATGGCAAGATTAACAAGAAGTCAGGGATTGTAGTCGTTCAGCTGCCTTCCACAGACCCTTCACATTTCACTTGTGCCCATTCCGGTGAAAAAGAAAAGATTTACCCAGAGGAGAAAAACTGGACGACCGTTACCGAACGGGTCGAATATGAGAGACGTTATCCTTACCTTCCCGACAGGATTATCGATAACCTGGTCAATCCTGATTGTAAAATTTCTGTCACCAGTTGGGATAAGCTGAATGTGGGTAATCTCTCACTCCTGATAGAGAATGCCTATAACGACAGAGCTAATTGCAAATACGACCTTTCCCGTCCAATGAGAAAGCGGAACGGATAAAAACTATTGATTATGCAAGGACGTAACAGATTTTCAGTCTCGTACGCAAAACCCATACAGTCAGGTGAGGTTTGCATTTTTATCAGCCACCAGAAGAATGATGCGGGTGCTGCCCGTAAGATAGCCGACTATATGATGAAGGCTGGGATAGATGTCTATTTTGACGAATACGACACTTCCATCAACCGTTTTGACCCCAACTCTGTTGTCGCAGCCATCAAGCGTGGGTTGGATGCGAGCTCCCATCTCTTGGTTCTGCTGTCGTCCAACGCTTTGGCCTCCACATGGATTCCTTGGGAAGTGGGTTATGGCTATCACAAAAATGTTTTCGGACTTACGCTGAAAGAGGTGGCATACACTTCCTTGCCCGAGTACTTGCAGGTCATTCCAATAGTCAAGGGAACCAAGTCGCTGAACGAGTTGTTATCGAGATTGACAGGCATAGGACAGGAATCGTTGATTAATGAGAATCGCATCACCAGATACTACAGTGCATATCATCCGTTGGACGGAATCCTTGAATCAGCTTTGTAATAATCAGCCATGAACCTCTATACCACAGTCCGGCAGTTGCTTCTCAACGAGGGTTACGACGACATAGCCCCCTTCATACGTGAAGAGAATGTTGAGGAGGTAAAAGTTGACAATTGGAACGGTGGCATTTACGAAATAAGTGTCAAGGTGCCGGTCATACTGTTCGCCTCTTGGAAGAAGAGAGGTGTGCTGGATGAAAGGTCAGGCCAAGTCCTTGAAGCCTTTCGGGATGCCAGCAGAGATAGCGGTTATGATGTTTACCAGGCTGCAAATATTATTCCTTCCGATGATGCCAAAGGAGAAGTCAATATGAGCATACTTGCCGAGGAACCAACATTTTGGCAGAGAGGTTACTATAAGATGTTTATCTCTCAATTGACCGATGACAAGTCTATTGCAGGTGATTTGAAACGCATTCTGGGAACTTTGGGCATATCTTGTTTTGTCGCCCACGAGGACATAAAACCCACAAAGGTTTGGCAGGATGAAATTGTGAAAGCACTTGTCACCGCTGATGCGCTCTGTGTCATTGTTTCACCGGGAGTGGTCAACAGCGAATGGTGTGACCAGGAAGTGGGATTCGCTATGGGGCGAGACATCTTGTGTATCTCACTGATGTATGGCGCGAAGCCCTACGGAATACTTGGCATGTCACAGGGTTTACAGTGCGAGAGGATGAAGATTAAAGATGTAGCAGTTGCCATATTTGATATCCTGTGTACCAACAATAAGACAAAAGACAACTATATGCGTTGTGTGGCAGACTTGTTCCTGCAATCCACTGATACAGATAAGGCCTCGGTATGGCTGAAGGTGATAGATCATTTCAAGAACCCCGAGAAGTCGTTGTTTGAGTATATCCGAACTCATTTCAATGAGAATGCATTGCTATCTGACAGGATTGTACTAGGGAATTTGAATAAAATATTGGGACGACAAGGACTCCCCAAAATGGTAACAAAAACGAAAGAAGTTGATGTAGATGATTTGCCTTTTTAAATAGTTGTTCTAAGCTACTTGAAACCCATTTGGCAAGCATCTGGCAAGGTCGCACAGGCCGTTTATCCTTGCTAACACCTTGCCATCTCCTTGCCAACACCTTGGGAACACCTTGCCAAAAGAAGATTTTGACAGAAACTAACAAGTGTGAATAGCAAGTCAAAACAGAACAAAGAAATAACAGAATGAACGAATTTGATCCAATACGAATGATGCTACGAATGGCAGAGGAACAAGATGTCATTAGGCATAATGTGTATATTACCGAAATGGTAAGAGATGCCATGATTGTTCGTCATCACCCTGATAAAATTAGGAGCATTTCAAGAGTGACATATCGCTATTCGATTGTACTTGGTCGAAGTGATATGCAGTCGATAGAAAGGATGAATCCAGCAAGCCTTACTGTTGATGATATTCGCCAACTTTTAGAATTCTTTGAAAAGTTATGATTAGTCCAAGACCTGACTTGTTGGCATTAGATGAATCTCATTTTCATGAGGTATGCATGGCGGTTAATAACAAAGATAACACCGACCCCAGGAAGAATCTTTTTAAGCAAGATTTACTTAAACTTAGTGAATGTCTTTTGGCAGAAGATATATACTCTATGAGTGATTCTTACATTACAGATCGTCTTTCTGTACTTGGCTTGTTCCTTAACTGGGCATTGGCGTTGGATAGTCGTAATGGTTATACATTATCAAAACCAATGCGATTGTTGTTAGATAATTTATGTGAGAAATGGATACCTGAACATGATAAATACGTATTTGCAGTTACAGATGGAGATTATTCCGTACAACGATATGTCCCGAATGTTGAAGTAGCACTTGAAAATGTTAGAAATCTATTTGGTGTTTCGTTCTCTCATCAATTAGTGATTTTTAGAGTTCCCAAACATCTAGCAGGAGATTTTTTATATTCTTGTGTTTTGTATCATGAAATGGGCCATTTTGTTGAATCCTACCATAATATTTCATGTCAAATATGTAATGATATTCTTGTAGGTTTAACTGATGGTTCACTAACCGATAGTTTTTTGCATGAATTTTTCCCGTATTCTTTAGGGTATTTACATATAGATAGGAGTCGATTTATTACTTGTATATTTATGCAAATAGGGGAGTATGTGGCGGATTTATTCGGTGCTCAATATGTTGGTAAAAACATTTGTAATCTAATGGAAAGTTTATGTCATAAGAGTTATGGAATTAATGACATTGAGCATCCATCCCCCAATCTGAGAGAAAAGATGGTTGAAGATTTCGTTAATGGAATAACTACCAACGTGCTGCTCAATATGATTACAACAGAATTTTCCAAAAAAACACTTGCATTAAAGCCAAGATTTAAAGTACTTTCAGATGGGGCTAAACTAAAGGTTGGAGAGCCGTTGTCTATTTGTGATGATGATGAATTACACTCAATCATAAACCTTGGTTGGGAAGTGTATTTCTCAAAAGCCTCAACAATGGAGGCTTTGTTGGGAATGCCTTTAAACAGCATTGATAAATATTCATTTTACAACAGAATAAACGAGGGCATTAAGACTTCTATTGACAACTATTTCCCTCACTAATTATTATAGAATAACAAGATGTTTATAGGAAGAATATATAGAAAAACGATAGGTTGTCCTTCTGTTGTTAAGAGGGCGTTAGAATTAGTTGGATAAAAAACAGCGGCACTCCCGGTCTTTACGCGCAGCCGGGGAGTTGCGAAAAGCGAGAGGAGAGCAAACTTGTTTGTTATCCCGAGCCCAAGCAACGTAGACAAAAGTCAGCCGCTGACGGGGCAGGAGGGTCTTCCGCACAGCTCACACTGCCCCACGATATAAGGGAAGTGGGTAAGTCCGTTGGTCTCTCAAATATGGTTCAATTCCCAGCGGGCTCCACAGACCTTTTAATTATATTAAAAACAAGACATGATTATGATAGAATAAATACAAGCGTCAACATTTAGAGTAGCACTCTAAGTATCAAATCTCAAGGTTGTGATTGTTTTTTTCTGATACCTTGTAATGGTAACTAAAATGATATAAACTAATCTCAATAAATTGATTTATAATGCATGCAGCAAACCGTGTGGCTGTTAATACAGTCATTCAGTATATACAATTGATAGTGAACGTTTTGGTCGGATTGGTTTCGGTTCGATTGATACTCGGTGCACTAGGTAAAGATGATTATGGTATTTATAGTTTGGTTGGAGGCGTAATAGCTTTAATATCATTCATTTCTGCCTCTATTGCCCAAACTTCTGTTAGGTATATATCTGTTTCATTAGGGACGGGTGATATTAAGCAAGTACGAGAAACTGTCTCATCTTGTTTCTCTTTACATTTTTATATGTCCCTCGTGCTTGTTTTATTGTTGGAATTATTGGTTCCTTTACTGTTCAATGGTTTTTTGAATATACCTGTGTCTAGATTAACAGCTGCGAAAATGGTGTACCATTGTATGGTGTTGACTCTTTTTCTAAATATCTCAAATTCACCATTCAACGCGGTGCTTTATGCTCATGAAAAATTCATTATTACATCATCAATTGCTATCTTGAATGCTGTGTTAAAATTATGTATTGCTATCTATATATCTATTGTTACATCTGATAGATTAATTATTTATGGATTACTTATGGCATCCATTACCGTGATTGATGTATTATGCTATCAGATAATTATTAGAAGAATGTATCCGAATGAAATATCATTTAGACTAAGAAGAATAAGAGAGATAAAACATATCGCCTCCTTTGCAGGTTGGACATTGTTTGATACAGCAGGTTCTATGTTTACAAATCAGGGTTATGCGATTTTATATAATAAGTTCTTTGGACCAGCTATGAACACAGTCTATGGGCTGAGCCAGCAATTAGTAGGTAATGTTTATTCAATTAGTCGCTCGGTTGTCACTACTTTTAAACCGCAGGTAATGAAAAGTTATGGAAGTGGCGATAAAAAAAGGGCAATGCGTCTTTCAATGACGGCGGGGAAAATGGGGTTTTTCATGATGAGTTTAGTTGCGATTCCTTTAATAGTTATGATGCCTGACGTTTTAGATCTGTGGCTAAAGAGGGGTAATTACCCTACAGAAACGATTTTCTTCTCAAGGTTAATGATTGTGGATATTTTGCTGGAACAATTGACCGTAGGACTAGTATTCTCAAATCAAGCGATAGGAAATGTCAAGTGGTTTTCAATTATTGTTTCGACAATTAGAATGCTTGCCATACCAGTTTCCCTAATATGTTTTCTTTTGGGTTTACCTGTTGAATGGGGTGTTATTATGTGTCTAATATTCGAGGGTTCTTCATCAGTAAGTCGAGTCTTTGTGATGTCCAAAATAGCGGGGATAAGTGTTAGTTCTTTCTTTAAAGAAGTTTTTCTTGGAGTCACACCTGCTTTTCTAATAAGTTTTGCTGTTTGTTGGTTTATTTACGGTTATTTGAAAGGTATTTGGGGTATGATAGCAGTAGTAATAATAACGGCCATTGTTTTTGTAATAGCATCTTATTATATAAGTTTCACCAAGGAAGAAAGAACTTCTCTTTTAGGAATTATTAATTCATTTATTGGTAAAATAAAGAGGAAATGAGAAAAATATTGGATGTTTATCGTCTGATTCAATATTGTATTTTTGGACGAAAACGATTTGGCGTAATGCTACCTGGAGTTGCAGTTCAAGTTGAGCCGTTTCGCTATGAAGAAAACAAAGGTGACGTGGTTCATCCATGTGTGAGGTACATACCAGGCGGATTTGAGGGGCATTGTTGGTGGATGGTATATACACCCTACTATAAAGCCAATGCTTCATTGGAAAACCCTGTTCTATGTTACTCGGATAGTAGCGATCCTAATCAACCGCCAATCGAATGGAAACATTATTGTTTAGTCAACGAGAAACCTAAAGATGGTTATAATAGTGACCCTACATTGTTGTACCATGAAGGTCAGTTATATGTTTTTTGGCGCGAAAATTATGAAAACAATGGAGGGAAACACCCGTTTGTAAGGGCAACATTTATTGCAAAAGTATCAAAAGGTGAAGTATTTCGAATAGATGAGCCATTATTGATTACAACCAGCGAAGAGGAGGATCCAGAAACTTGCCCCACATTCATGCCAACATCCGATGGCAGGTTAATGGCCTACGGTATGCATCTTCGTTTTCATTCTGAGCGTATCAAAAAGATGAGACCCAAAATGAAAAGATTTATGAATAATGTTTTATTGTTCACTGATCTATCGGGTCTTTTTTCCCAACAAAAGCATTATGGACTCGCAGTGTGGCAACAGAACAAGGATTTTTGTTCTCCTTACCATTACAAAGGGACAATACGTTTTGCTAAATGTAATAAGCTATATCGCCCTTGGCATATGGATTTTTTTGACAATGAGGGAATAAGGTATGCCATAATTCAAACAAATCAGAGTAATGCTGATATTTGTTTAGCATATAGTATTGACAATGAGCATTTCACTTTTTACAAAAAACCTCTTCTAACAAATAAAAGCATTGAAAAAGTTGGTATGTATAAACCTTGTGCCGGTGTAACAGATGATGGATTGTTTTATCTGTACTATACTGCTCAAGATAAGAATAATCGTTCTTTAAATAAATTGTATTTATCGACGATAGTTTTTAAAGATTTATTAGAAAAAATACAATGAATATACTTTTTTTTCCATATAATGCCTATTCTGCTTACAAAGGAGGAATCGCCAGGATTACATGTACTCTGATAGATACGTTTAGAGAACATGGTCATACAGTAATAAAATTAGGGCATAAGAAGAATGAAAACAGTGTTGTTGAAGATGAACTTCAGTTTTACCTTCCAAATAATACTGTTGTGAATTGTACTGAAAATATGGATTATGTTGTTGCATTATGTAAAAAGCATGCAATAAATGTTGTCATTTTTCAGAATCCTGTTTCTTCAATGATGAGTTTTGTATCGGAGCTCAGGAAGAAAATAAGTGTGAAAATTGTAAGTTGTCTTCACAATTCAGTTCTTACACCAGTTTATAATTACGCGTATGTAAAGGAATATGAGTTGAAAAATAATAATAAGAGCTGGCTTTATAAACTCTTGAAAACAACACTTTGTAAAAAAATTATGGTTCATTCCTATATTGCAAAATATCGGAAATTGTATCGTGAAATAGTTAATGAAAGTGATGCGGTTGTAGTATTATGCGAGGGTCAAGCTCAGGAACTATCGAGAATGTGCGGATTAAATAACATAAATAACGTTTATGTTATTCCTAATTGTATGAACACACCACCAATGATAGCAGAAAAGAAAGAAAAATTGATATTATGGGTAGGGGTGTTGGAAAACAGTATTAAAAGACCTGACCTAATGTTAGATATATGGGACAAATTCTATAATCAGCATCAGGATTGGAATCTGGCAATCCTTGGAAGTGGTCCTGCTTCAGAGGAGTTGAAAAAAATAAGTGCTTTAAGAGGACTAAAAAACATTCAGTTTACAGGTAGGGTAAATCCACAAGATTATTATAAAAATGGTTCAATCCTTTGTGTTACAAGCACTCATGAGGCTTTTCCCATGGTGATTTTAGAGGCTATGTTTAATGGAGTTGTGCCAGTTGCATTCGATAGCTTCACGTCAGCCAGGGTGTTAATTGAAGATGCCAATTCTGGTCGACTTGTTAAACCATTTAATACCAAATCTTATGCCGATACTTTGTCTGCTCTTGTCGAAGACAACCAATGTATGAAAAAAATGGCAGTAAACGCGAAGAGAAAGGCTGAGGGATTTACAACGGATGAAGTATATAAGAAATGGTTCAAACTATTTAATGAATTAATTAGAAAAAATGCTTAATATGGCTCCAAATGTTAATGAGATAATAGGGTGCTTACGCACTCAACACATGAGAAAATATTTTGCCAGACGAGATTCCTGGATGATTGACGAATGTCAGTTACCTCATTTGTCTAATTCGGAAATAAAAAAGATAAATGAAGTATGGCCTTTTGTAAAAGTTACCGAAAAAGATTTGGTTTGGCAACGTGTTTTTAAAAAGGAAATAGGATTCAACCCTCTCTTTTTGACAGATTACCAACTGCTTCATGTTTTCAGAAAGACAAATGTTTATAAACAAGTGGTTTCTCTTGAACATAAAGCAATGTTCGATGTTTATTTTCCAGATATTCTCTTCCCTCAAAACTATATTAAATCTATTCAAGGAGTATGTTGGATGGGGACAGAGAAAATAGCATTGTCAAATGCAATTGATATTCTTGCCAATCAAGGAGTCGGTAAAGTTGTTGTAAAGCCAACGGTTGATACAGGAGGGGGAAAAGGTGTTCAGGTTTTGGATATAAGAGAGATTAATCCGACTTTGCTGGGAAAGGATTTTGTCATACAAGAGTTTATTCAACAGCATCCAGATATGGCTGCATTAAACCCAACTTCAATCAATGGTTGTAGGGTTACATCAATATTTTTGGATGGCAAGTTTTCTTATGGTTGTATTTTGAAAATTGGAAAAGAAGGTAGTAAAATTGATAACTGGAAGAGTAGTTATCTGGTGGGTGTAAACAAAGATGGAACTATTAAGGGGAAAGGATATGACAATAAAATGAGAGTGGTAAACCAAACAGATAACGGGATTGTTTTCGAAGGCTTGACCCTACCTAATTATTCTGAAATGATAGCCAAAATCCAAAATTGGCATCAATATTATTTTCCACAGGTGGGAATTGTAGGTTGGGATGTTTTTATTGATGTTAACAACCAAATAAGAGTGATAGAAGTTAATTTAACCAGTCCTGGAATAGTTGGAGAACAACTTTGTGCCGGACCTTTTATTGGAGAACAACATGATGCTATAATTAATCTTTTCAAATAGGTTTATTTTTAATCGGATATGGTTAAGCGCGGGATCCTTTATAAATTGGTTAATGTATTTGCAGTCCTTACAATAGTTGGTTTTTGGGGGATGCATTCAATCTTGTTTACTTTTTTTGGAGGTGGTACAACATTGGCAAGTGTAACTTATCGGGGTATTCAATTGGTGTTGTCAATCATAATCGTTGTATGGTGTTTCAATGATATTAAGCATAGTTTAAGAATAGGCTACTATTTCTTGTTACTTACCATCATGATACTCTATACTTTAAGAATGATATTTGATAAGTATTGGGGACCGTTCGTTTCTGCCTTACCACCAGGAGTGTTCACTAATGACATACTATATATTGCAGTAAGTATTTTTACAGGTGCATACGGTATGATTGCAGGATATAAGTATTTGGATGTTAAGTTTATTTCAAAGCTTGTTTTTTATCTTGGTTTGTTGTCAGTTACATTGTTGTTGTTGTCATTATATCAAAAGGGTAATTTGATGGCTTTTGAGGATGATCGTCTGGATTTGGGTGGTGGTTTGGGTACGTTAGCATTAGTGAAATTAGGGGCAGTCACATTTCTCGCAGGTTTTCACATGTTTTTTAATAGGTTAGGAAATCGTGTGATTATTTTGCTGGGTATGGCAATGTCTACTTTTCTGATGTTGGCTTCTGGAAGCAGAGGCGGTCTTGTCGCCCTTGTTATTACAATGATGATATTTGTTATTGTCCATAATAGGAAAAATCTGTTTTTAACCATTTCAGGTGCCATTATCCTATTAATTATCATAATTAATTTGGTTCCTATTTTGATGTGGCTTTCGGGGTATTTCCCTGTGATTGGAGAGCGACTGTTATTGACGGTTGTTGATGGTGATGAGGGCAATAGAGATATATTGAGAGATAGGGTTTATGCATTGATTTTGAATAACCCAATTTTTGGATATTCATATCGTATGAACACAGATATAACGGGATATACAACTCACAATGGAATATTGGATGTTACATTAGCTTTAGGTATTCCAATGGGCGTTATATATGTTATAGTATTTTATTTTAAGTTGGGAATTAAAGCTATATCTAAGCTTCAAAACTTAGAGATGCTATTACCTGCATCTATGGTGGTCTTTACTATTGTGGCATCATTTTCGGGTGCTTCAATTACAGATAATATTTATATTTTTTCTGTTTGTTTATTTGTGTCATGTTTGTATTCCCCACAAATGGACAAGACACTCGCTCATAAAATAAATCTAGAACAATCAGTTTAAATGTCAAATTGATGAATATAAAAAATAATAATTACTAAATATTGTTATATGGAAACAAGTAAAAGCAGTTATTTGATGTCTTCGTGGTCATCTAAATTATTAGGTGCAAAATTCAGTTATAAACTACGGTATTATCATCAAAGAAAAAGATGGCCCAATCTTCGGCATCCAAAAGATATTTCTGAGATTTTGATAGCATCTTTGTTTAGTAAAGATTGTCTTCAGTATGTGCCGTATGTAGATAAAGTATTGGTGCGTGATTATATTGCAAAAAAAGGGTATGCGAGCATCCTTCTTAAGCATTATGGCGTATGGGAAAATCCTGAGGATATAGATTTTACGATATTGCCAGAAAAGTTTATTTTGAAGTCAAATAACGGATGTGGCCATCATGTTATTTGCAAAGATAAAAGCAAATTGGATATCAATCAGACAGTTGAGATTCTGAAAAATAATCTACTTGCAGGGAAAGAAAGTAAGGAACCGCATTATCGTTCAATCAAACCCTTGGTATTTTGTGAGGAATTGATAGATACAGGGAGTGATGAATGGCCAACTGATTATAAATTTACATGTATAAATGGTGACATTTGTGATATTTTTGTCGCAACAGACAGGAGTGTTAGCACCCATTATTGTACTTTGAATAAAGATTGGGAGTATCTGCCTTATACAAAAAAAGAATATTTGCCCAAAAACAAGCCTCAGAAACCTGAGAAATTAGATCAGATGATTGAAATTGCAAAAACAATAGCGAAAGATTTCAAATTTGTGCGCGTTGATTTGTATGAGCATCAAGGGAATGTGTTTTTCAGTGAACTTACTTTCTATCCTTGGGGCGCTTTAATGTACTCTTATACCGACGAGGCAATAAAGATGTATGGTGATAAATATAATGGAAAATAATAATCAATGAAGCTTTGTGTAATTTATAATTTTGCTGCTCATTACAGGGCTCCTGTCTTTGAAAAGATAGACCGATTGTTTGATTGTGACTGGTTTTTCGGAAAAACTAATTCGGATATCAAGAAGATGGATTATTCCCTTTTAAGGGGAAATGTAACTGAATTAAACACAGTTCGTTATCATGGTTTGACATGGTATAAAGGAGTCCTAAAATTATTGCGACAAAAACAATACACTCATTATCTGGTTTTTGCACAAACGAAAGACCTAAGTACATGGTTTTTTGCTGTTTTAGCCAAGCTTTTACATCCAAAGAAGCAAGTCTATTTTTGGAGTCACGGCTTCTATGGCAAGGAGAGTGCGGGAGAAAGGATTATTAAGAAGAGAATGTTCAAACTCCCTAATGGAGGTACATTCCTTTATAATAATTATGCCCGAGATCTTATGATAGAGCAAGGGTTAGACTCCAAAAAACTCTTTGTTATCCATAACTCATTGGCATACGATGAGCAGTTGGCCACAAGGCAGCAATTGGTAGTCAAGCCGATTTATCAGGAGCATTTTAGAAACAATAATCCTAACTTGATTTTCATAGGGCGATTAACACCTGTGAAAAAACTCGACATGATTCTTCATGCCATGTCCAAACTTATGGCAAATGGTAAAAACTATAACCTAACTTTCATAGGAGGTGGTGAGAAGAGAGACGAGTTAGAACAGTTGTCAAGGCAATTGGGGCTTGAGAAACATGTTTGGTTTTATGGTCCTTGCTATGATGAGAAGGTTTTGGGCGAGATGATTTACAATGCCGACTTGTGTGTTTCACCTGGTAATGTGGGGTTAACAGCGATGCATACCATGGTATTTGGAACCCCAGTTCTAACACATGACGATTTTTCTCACCAGATGCCAGAATTTGAAGCGATAAAAGAAGGTGTGACTGGCTCTTTCTTTAAGTATGGCGATGTTGAAGCACTGGCAGATGGTATATCAAGATGGTTTGAAGAAAAGCATAATAAACGCGAAGAAGTACGAACAGCTTGTATGCATGAAATAGATACAAATTGGACACCACAGTTCCAGTTGAATGTTCTTACTAGTGTAATAAAACCTAAAAACAATGTTGGGTAAACTACATTTTCTAATTGGTTTCTTCAAAAACCTATTCAACAAACGCATCTCCATTTTTGCATTTATCTCGTCTCGTTCTGAATTGGACAAAACTTGTGTTATTTACCGAGGAGTTAAAATCAAGAGTGGAAAAGTGGGTGCGCATACTTACATCAGTAATAATACAGATGTTGAGAATGCTGAAATCGGGAAATTTTGTTCTATTGCCGATCATTGTCGAATAGGTATGAGTGGTCATTCTTTGCAGCTCCTTTCCACATCACCAGTTTTTACTCAGAAAAAAAATGCATTGCAGGAAAGTTGGGTTAAAGAAGATGTGTTCAAACACAAATCAGAAGAAGAGCGTGTGTATCTTGGAAATGACGTATGGGTTGGCTCCCATGCTCTCATAAACGGAGGTGTGCATGTGGGTGATGGTGCTTGTATCGCTGCTGGTGCAGTTGTTGTAAAGGATGTGTCACCTTATGCTATTGTAGGTGGGGTACCGGCCAAAGTACTACGCTACAGATTTTCAACGGAAATAATAGAGGAATTACTTCGGCTAAAGTGGTGGGATAAAAAAGATGTGGAATTGAAATGCAATTTAACAGATTTTCAAACAGATAATATTACTATGGATACAATTAAAAGAATCTCTGAACAACAGGTTTCATGTAAAATACCCCAACAGCCTAATATTGACTGTAATAATAGGGGGGGGGTAAATCGTTCAGTATCAATTAGTTCGGTAAGGAGGGCCGCTGCTTAAGATGGTGTTAATAAGATACATGACTATTGTAGCGGGTCTCATTCATAATGCTTTTGATAAATTAGTATTACAACCGATGTATAAAAGCATGCTGGGATATTGCGGCAAGAATGTGACGATTCGAAACCTCAAAGGTGTGCCTGGGCGTTCTCTGAAAAGAGTGTTTCTTTATGATAATGTTGTGTTGAAAAGTTTTAGCATGATTAGTGTTACGGGTAAATTTATCATGAAGAAGAATTCTGGAGCATCTACAGGGTTAGTGATCATTACAGGAAATCATCAACGTAAAGTTGGTAAACTATTCATTAATGAGGCTTTGAGTCATCAGCTTGATATTGAGCGTGATGTTGTGGTTGAAGAAGATGTATGGTTGGGTGCTCATGTCATATTGTTATCTGGAATAACAATTGGACGAGGTGCAACGGTAGGTGCTGGTGCCGTTTGCCTAAAAAATGTGCCGCCTTATTCGGTTGTGATGGGTAATCCTGCAAAAGTAGTAGGATATAATTTTACTCCGGAAGAAATATTGGAACACGAGAAAGCATATTATCCCGAAGAGGAGAGGTTACCAATCCAATTACTGGAAAAAAATTATAAAAAGTATTTTCTTGATAGAATAACAGAAATCAAAAGTTTTACCAAATTATAATTAGAAGCATTATGGAATTAAATGAATTTATTGAAAAATTTGCCGAACAGTTTGAGGATACAGATCCTTCTGAAATCACCGCTGCAACCAATTATCGCGAATTGGAAGAATGGAGCAGTTTAGTGGGTATGATGGTCATTGCTCTTGTGAAAACCGATATGTGCAAAACAGTCACAGGTGACGATTTAAAAGCCTGCAAGAGCGTTGAGCAGTTGTATAACCTTATTATGTCGAAGTAATGGACGGTTATAATCCATTCACCCTTAATGGGAAAACGATTTTGGTTACAGGTGCCTCTTCGGGAATAGGCCGGGCAATAGCAACGGCTTGTTCCCGAATGGGAGCAACCATTGTGGCTAATGGTCGTAATGTCCAGAAGCTGGAAGCTACAATGGCAACTCTTGATGGCGAAGTGAATCTGATGTATCCTGCCGATTTGACCCAAATAG
>Ga0247611_10005925_pt1 | contig 15862 bp, 11 predicted proteins | sample 177DNAGHGhighgp2_FD_192422 | JGI IMG/M metagenome (GOLD analysis project Ga0247611, IMG submission 192422) | Sheep rumen microbial communities from Palmerston North, Manawatu-Wanganui, New Zealand - 1770 DNA GHGhigh gp2 | ecosystem: Host-associated > Mammals > Digestive system > Stomach > Rumen...
GTGCATGCAGACCAGCTGGCTGTCGGTCGTCAGCTGCAGGTCGAGCTCGATGTAGCGGTAGCCCTTCGCAATGGACTGCAACACGGCCTCGCGGCTGTTGGTGTAGCGATGTCCGTCAATCATGCCGCCGGCATGGGCTATGAGGTGGCTGGTGGAAACGGGAAGGCTGGCGTAGCGGCTGAACCAGTCGCTCTGCAGCATCCATTCGGCGATGTCCCACTTGGTGTCGTCGAGCGTGTCCTGATAGTCGGGCGACAGCAGGGAGCGGCCCAGTCCGCACCACTCGTTGCGTATGCCGAGCAGGTTGAGCAGGGTGGGATAGACGTCGACCTGGTGGCACGGTCCTTGCCACATGGTTTTCGGGTCTGTGCCGCCATGGACGATGTAGAGGGGCAGATGGTTGCTGATGCCGTCGCCGAAGCTGGTGCTGTGGACGTGGTGGTCGGCCGTGATGACTATCAGGCTGTTGTCGTAGAGTCCCTCACGCTTCAGCCGGTTGATATACGCCTTGATGCACCGGTCGGTATAGTGACAGGCGGCCAGGTAGTTCTTCAGCTCGTTGGACAGGCGCGGGTCGTTGAGCTGGAACGAGGGATCGACGGACGTGACATAGGGCTGGTGCATGGAGACGGTCAGGACGACGGAGAAGGAGCGGCGGTCCTTCTGCTCGCGGTCCTTGCTGCTGGCCAGACTGAACACCTGCTCATCGTTCAGCTCCTGAAGGTCGCCCTCGGCGTAGTCCTCGGCCGAGAACAGGTGGTCGAAGCCGTACTGCCGGCACATGGCCGACTGGTTCCACAGCGAGGGCATGGTGGGAATGACCATGCGGCTCTGGAACCCGTGGTCGGCAAGCACGCCAGCCAGCCCGGGCAGCTTCTTCCGGCGTGCCTTCGAGACGGTAATGGTTGAACGCAGCGGCAGCAGGCCCGTCATGTAGATGTACTGTCCGTCGGCCGACTCGCCTAACGTGATGTCGGGCTGCACGTGGCCGTTGTAGTAGACGGTACTGTCGTGGCGCAGGGAGTTGAGGAAGGGCGTTATCTCCTTGCCGTCCACCCGCAGGTCGGAGGTGAACGACATGTAGGACTCCGTGATGATGAAGATGACGTTGCGGATGTTGCTGTCGCTATCGGGCATCGCCACCAGACTGCTCGAGCTCTCGCTGATGGCTTTGCGGATGTCGGCCTGCTGCTGTTCCGTCAGGTCCGTGTCGCCCCGTAGCGCGTCAACGGCTTCGGACGCCAGCATGCGGATGCTGCCGCGGTGGAAGGTGGTTATCAAGGGTTCGCACAGGGCGTTGTGGTCGGCCAGATGGCGGGCATGCAGTCTGAAGCCGTAGTAGGACAGGTAGCGGTAGCCTGGGCGTGAGAAGCAGTAGAGGGCGCGGGCTGTCAGGTCGCAGAGGACGAGCACTACGAGCGGCAGGACGATGAGGGCGAAGGCTCGTCGCAGCGATACAGCCGACGTCCTGCGATAGACGAGGACGAAGACCGTCGGGACGGCGAGGAAGTAGAGATCGGTCCATTGCAGGCCGTGAAGGGTTGAACGCATGACCAGCGGGTCGAACAGGGACGCGCCCTGACCCATGGCGGAGAACGTCAGATAGGAACTGAAGAAGCGTGCATAGACTACGTTGCTGAAGGCCCAGACGGCGGTTACGGCGAAGGTGAGGGCGACGGCCGGTTTGCTCCGGAAGCGGGTCAGCAGGAGGGCGACGGCGAAGACAACGGCTGTGTCGAAGAGCACGCCCGTGAGGCAGTCGACCGGCGACGTGCCGTCCAACGGAAACTCGGGCTCCACGGTTGTGATGATGCAGACGTGCATGAACGCCAAGTTGAGCAGGCTCATCAGGAGGAGCAAGCTGTAGCGGTGGCAGACGGCCGATGCAATTCTTCTTCTGTTCATAGGCGGCGTCAGGTTATCGTCCTCCAAGGAAGAGGAGGCGGGTGAGGCTGTAGCGCTTCAGCACGGCATAGGCGGCATAGGCCGTCGCCAGGACGCCGACGCTCTCGAGGGCGTTGACGAGGTAGCAGATGCCGTGAGCCGGCAGTAGCGGCAGCACGATGTTCAGGTTGTCGTTCACGATATAGATGCACAGGGCGGCCTGGCCAAGCTTCTGCAGCAGACGGGAGACTGACGGCTGGGAGAAGCGGCGCATCATCCACCAGACTGCCAGCAGCAGCCACAGACAGCCACAGACAGCCGTCAGGTGGCGGTAGATGTCGACATAGGCGGTAACGGTCCAGGGCTGGCGGTTGCTCAGCAGACAGCTGTCCATGCGGTAGGCATAGTAGCCGTCGCCGAAGAAACAGAGCAGGAGCACGAACGGCACCATGGTCGCCAGCACCAGCAGTCCTGACCTCCGCTCCACGACGGGCTGGACCTTGGACAGCAGCTGGTACTTGTTGAAAAGGTAACCCAAGGTGAAGTAGGGCAGCGTGAAGACGAAGATGCTGGACATGAACCGACCGGGGACGAACAGGACCGCGAGGTTGAGCAGGATGTGGGCATAGAGGCTGTCGCGCAGGAAGAGCCTGACGGCGAGCACAACCATGCAGAAGACGAAGAGGGCGCGCAGGAACCACAACTCGTGGAAGTAGGTGGCCAGGAAGATGTCCACAGGAATGGTGGTGCCCCGCAGCAGCAGGAGCACCTGGTAGAGCGTCACCCAGACGACGAGCGGCACCACGATGCTGCGCACCTTGGCGATGACGACCTGGGCGGCAGGCCGCTGGATGGAGTAACGGAACAGGTAGCCGCTGACGAGCATGAACAGGGGCATGTGGAAGCTGTAGATGAACTTGAACAGCGGGTCGGCAAAGAACACGCCCGAACGGAGCACGTCGGCGCCGGAGCCAAACTGTATGCAATGGCCCACGACGACCAGGATGATGGCCAGTCCCTTGACGACATCGAGATACAGGCTACGCTCTTTCATTGGCTGTGGCGGTTTAGGAGGTGGAACAGTCGCGGCTTCCTGGACACGAAGTACTTCATGCCCCGCGTGGCGAGGAACATGGCGTAGAAATAGAGCAGGGACAGCGGCACGAACGTGATGGCGCCCCACAGCAGGAGCGACGGGAAGCTGACGGCACGGGCGTCGATCAAGGCGTGCTTGAGCAGCAGGGCGACGGCACAGAACAGGGCGAAGACGACGTAGTAGGCCGCCATGCCCCGCCAGTAAGCTGCAACGGGCTGGTGGAGCCCATGCTTGAAGAGGAAGTAGGGACGCCAGAACAGGGCGATGAAGAAGACGCTCACGATCTTGCCCAGCAGAATGCCGACGATGCCGAGGAAGGGTGCCGTACAGATGGTTACCGACAGGTTCAGGGTGAGCTCCGTCCAGGCGGTCCACACGTCAGAGAACAGGCCGCAGGCGCTCTTGTACATCTCGACGACGCCGCGCGAGAGGAAGATGAAGATGTTGAAGACCAGCAGATAGACAATCAGGTCGTCGAGCACATACTCACGGCCGAGCCAGCAGAGAATGAACGGCTGGATGAACATGAGCAGGCCGAAGACGATGACGCCCGTGATGAGGAAGCGGATGGCCGTCAGTTCCCAGAAGACCTTCATCGTGTTCTTGATGTTGCCCTCAGCTATCAGGTTGCCGATGCCGGCGTTCATGCCGTCGCTGAGGATGTTGGTCAGGTAGTTCAGCTTGTTGACGATAATCATGTAGTTGCCGAAATAGGCCACCTGCGTCACGGACACGAAGATGCCCACCAGCAGCTCGTCGCTACGGTAGAGGATGAGGTCCTTGAGCTTCTGCGCAAAGACCTGGCGGGTCTTCCTCAGCACCTCGGGGTAGCGGCGCAGGTTCTTGCGGCCCTCGCTCAGACTGATGCGCAGCCACGGATACTCCTTGCGGATGCGGTAGTTGAAGACGATGCAGCCGATGATGGTGAAGACGAGACCGGCCAGCACCCAGAGGTAGAGGTTGCGGTAGTACCAGGCCAGCAGAATCTGGACCACGCTCTGCACGATGGCGATGGTCTGGAAGTAGGCGTTGACCACGTACTGCTTCTGGTTGGCGCCGACCAGCATCTGGCGGTAGTTGAAGATGTAGCCCGCCATGGACGACGCCAGGAAGGAGTAGAAGGCGAAATAGACGAGGAACAGACCCGTGGAGACGCCGCTGAACCACCAGGGGAAGAACAGGCTGACGACGAGACCGCCGACGCCGATGACACAGCCGATGCAGCGGTAGAGGAATGCCAGCATGGACATGACCTCGTTGATGCGCTCATGATTGTCCTCCTGAAGCGGTTTGTAGAGGAAGAAGGCGATGCTGGTGCCAATGCCCAGTTCGGCGACGCTGAGATAGCCCAGAATGCTCATGAGCATGCCGGTGAGACCCATGAACTCGGCGCCCAGACAGTCGAGGAACACTTTTCGCGAGAAGAAGGCAAGGAACAGCGAGAGGACATAGAACAGCATGCCCACCTTGACGTTCATGACGCTTCTGTGTACTCGCTCGCTCATAGGCTAACTGTCGTGCGTTGTGTGCAGGAAGTCGGTGTTCTTGTGGTCGATGTGCAACAGGTTCTTCAGCATGCGCAACACCAGCCCGGGGACGGCCAGCGCCTTGCCGAAGAGCGAACGCGAACGGAGCTGGGGAGGGATGGCGATGACCAGCGAGACAACCAGGATGGCCCACAAGACCCACCACTTGGTGCACCAGAAAGGTGCCACGAACGACATCAGAATGGAGATGGCCGTCAGCAGCACGATAAGGATGGAACGGGGGATGAGGGCCTGCTGAATGGTCTTGTCGATGAAGTTCAGGTTGCCGTGGACGATGGCGCTGGGAATCTGCGGCAACTGGCGGAACAGACTCTGTATCTGGGCCGTCATCCAGCGCATACGCTGGCGCTGGAAGTTGTCCTTGTTACTAACCTTCTCGTCGAAGACATGAATCTCGGCGGCATACTTGATGAACACCTTTTGACGCAGCAGCAGGGCTTCCATCTCGCGGTCCTCGCCCGCCGTGCTGAGCTGGAAGACGTTCTGGCGGAACAGCTCGTAGGTGAAGCACATGCCCGACCCGATGAGGGCCGACGAGAGTCCCAGACGGTTGTGGGCCTTGCGGAAGATGGTGTTGTTGATTTCCTCGCTGGCGCCGTCGAGCATGGCCACGTCGTTGTTGGAGTTCTTGGCGCAGCGGTGGCATTGGATAACCTCGTAGCCCGCGTTGCAGAGGGTGTTGAGGCACGACAGAAACTCGGGCAGCACCACGTTGTCGGCATCGAGGATGACCACGTTGTCGAACTCGCCCTGCACCTCGTTGATGGCGTACTGCATGGCCTTGGCCTTGCTGCTCTTCTCAAACACGGGCGTCAGCAGGGTGATGGGGCAGGAGCGCAGCAGCTCGTTGGTCTCGTCGCGCATGTGGTCGGAGATGACCACCAGCTGGAACTTGTCGGCGGGATAGTCCTGGTACAGGAACTTATCGACGGAGTTGACGATGACGCTGTCCTCGTTGTAGGCGGGATAGAGCACCAGGAACCTGCGCTGGCGCTGGTTCATGGCCGATGCGTGGTTGGCGGCGAAATTGTCCTTCTCATAGAACAGCGATATGACGGCAAAGAAGCACACGTAGAAGACGGATGCTGCGATGAGGAGCCATACGGCGATGTCTATGTAATGAATAATTGTCCAGACCATGACGGCTATCTGTGTAGTTTCCAATAGATGTGCTTGACGAGGCTCTTGACCATACGGTAGGGCAGCAGGATGAAGTCCGTGTCCCAATGCTTGTCAACCAGGTGGTTAGGCGTGGCAAAGGCAAACGCGAAGCCAAGGAGCACGCCGACAACCCACCACTTGACGGCCAGGCTGAAATAGATGAACGGCAGGATGATGCTCATGAGCATGATGATGGCGACGGCCAGGATACGCGGGATGAGCATCCATTGAATAATCTTGTCGGCATAGTCATAATGTCGGTTGAAGATGGCTGGCAGCAGGTTGTGGATGTTCTTGAAGAGATTCCTGTACTGCGTGAACGCCCAGCGGCCGCGTTGCTTGTTGAAGTCGCTGGTGCGGCGCGTCTTCTCGTCGTACACGTAGATGTTGTCGAAATAGTCGACAAAGACGCGCTGGCGCAGCAGCATGGCCTCCAGCTCCTTGTCTTCGCCGGAAGTCCTGACCTTCATGATGTTACGCTTGAACCATTCGAACTCAAAGATGATGCCCGAGCCGGTGGTGGCGGCGGAGAGGCCGAGCGTGATATGACCGCGGCGGAAGATGGAGGTGTTGATTTCCTCGAAGATGGAGTCGAGACGTGCCGACGGCGTGTCGCGGTTCTTGGGCAGCCGGTGGGCCAGGATGGCTTTCGTGCCGGCACTCTCGTAGGCGTTGTTGACCTGCTCCAGGAACTCGGACTCGACAATGTTGTCGGCATCGAGCACCACGACGGCATCGTAGATCTTGAATTCCGGCAGGTTCAGTATGGCGTATTGGAGCGATTTGCCCTTGGTGCTCTTCTCGAAGTTGGGCGTCAGCAGGGTGATAGGGTATTGTGCAAGGTGCATGTTCGTCATCTCGCTTTCGTGGTCGGAGATGACGATGACGTCGAAGAGGCGCTGGGGATAGGACTGTCCCAGAATGGACATGACGCTCTGCAGGATGACGTGGTCCTGCTTGTAGGCGGGTATGAGCACGATGAAGCGGTTCTGCCGCTTCGCCTTGACAACATGGGTGTGCTTGGTGAAGTGTGACGCAATGGAGAACACCATCAGGTAGAGTGTCGTGAAGGCTACTCCGATGAATAGTGCTCCGTCGATGATATATAAGATAAGCCAGAGGTCCATATGTTATTATTTTTTGTGTTCAACTCATTTTACTTCCCTGCTTCCCCTGAAGGAAGGCCAGGATGCCGCTCAGCACAGCACCAGAGAGGCGGAAACGCCCTCGGAGTGCATGCTTGATGATGTCTTTCGGCGCCACCAGTCCTATCAGGTAGGCGTAGGAGAGCCAGCGCTTCGGACATGCTATGTTGCGCTTGACCAGGAGCAGACGGTTACGAGTGAGGTACCAGGTCTTGAGGGGACTCTCCTTGCCCGTCGACCGGCTCTCTTTGTGATAGACGGTCGTCTGGGGCTCGTACCATATCTCATAACCTGCCCGGCGCATCATGAGCGACCAGTCGATCTCCTCGTAATAGAGGAAGTAGCACTCGGGCATGAGGCCCGCACGCTCAACGGCCTCGCGTCTGACCATCATGGCGGCACCATGGGCGTATGGGGTGGTATGCGGCGTGTCGTACTGCCCGTGGTCGTCCTCGCCGTAGCCCATGGAACGGTTGCGGACCGTGATGGGAGAGAGTGGGGTGAACCCGGCAAACTGAATAGGCCGACTGTCCCACGTGAAGCGCAGCTTGGGACACACGATGCCAATCTTGTCGGACGAGCGGAGACGGTCCACCAGAGGCTGCAGGAGCTGCTTGCCACTTGCCTGCGACGGCTCGTCACCCAGCAACGTGTCGTTGTTGATCAGTAGCAGGTACTTGCCGTGTGAAGCGCGGATGCCGAGATTGTTGCCGCCGGCGAACCCCAGGTTCTCGTTGCTGCGGATGACCGTCACCTGCGGATAGCGTTGCTCGATGACGGAGGCTTCGTCCTCACGCGATGCATTATCGACCACAATCACCTCCAATGCATAGTCATCGAAGGGGAGGCTATCAATTAATGCGCAGGTGTCGTCCAGCCCATTGTAATTGATGGTGATGACGGATATGTCATACTCTTGATGCACGCTTCTTCTCCAGTTTCAGGCGTTTCTTCTCTTCTTGCTTGGCCAGCTGCTGCTGCTCAAACGCTATCCATTCGTTCTCTATATGAGGGAGGATGTAGACAATCGTGAGACCACCGTAGAACACGAGGGCATTGGGGAACTGTAGCAGAACCTGGTTGCCGTAACCGCCTAACTGCTGCGACACGAAGGCACAGCAGAAGCCCGCCCCGATGCCTCGCAGAGAGGGACTCTTTAGTCGGAAGAGGACAATCCAGCAGGCGCCGATGAGCATGATGGCCATGCAGATGAGGAAGGTCGTGATGCCGATGACGCCGCTGTGAATCCAGATGAACACGTATTCTGAGTCAGGCGGTACCTTGGCCATGTAGGTGAACTTGTTGTTGGCCGGCGCATTCTGATAGCCAATGCCCATGCCGATGCCCCAAGGCGCTTCCCTCATGTACTTCTTCATGGCTTCCTGGTTCACGTCACGCTGGCCACGCGAGGCATCGTTCTTGTCGAAGGCCGTACGCATGCGGCGTATGGACTGGTTGCTGTCGCCAATGTTGGTGAAGGCGAGGATAAAGATGAAGAACGCAAAAGCAAGCGTGAAGGGAATGGCAATCTTGATGGACTTGGACAGAAAGACATAGGCCATGAACCCTGCCATCATACAGGCAATGGCTGTTCGGGTGCCAGAGGGGAACATGGCCCAGGCGCAGGCCAGACCCGTGAGGAGGAAGAACCAACGGTACTTGCGGATCTTGCTGGTGATGCCGAAGATGATGAATGCAACGGCGGTGGAGGCAATACCGATACCGAAGTTGGCTGCGTCGCTGTAGATGGAGAAGTAGCGGATGAGTGTTCCTGCCTGCAGGATGTGTGTCTTGCGACCGCGCGTCTGAATCCACCGGTTCTCTTCGATGGTGAATCCGAAGGTCTTCTGCTTCCACACCCAGAAACTGGCAAACAGGGCCAGACAGCCCCACAGGACGAGGTAACGCATCAGGAGTTTCGGAGTGGTCAGGTAGAGGGAGAAGACCAGGAAGATGTAAAGCAGCTGGTAGCCGATCATGCGCGCTACCGTGTACCACGCACCCACATCGATGCCGACATTACAGGTGTCGTTCATGACCTCAAGTGTACAGAACCCGCACCAGACGGCTAATGCCACCATCATCGCGTTGGCAGCACGGTCGAAGTGGTTGTTCTTAACGTCGATGATAGCAAAGGCTATCAGGGCTAACTCCAATAATTCGTTGGGAACAGAGGTGGGGATGGGCAGTTGCACGTCCTTCATCTGAACAAAGTAGTTCACGATGATGAGGCTCCAGAACAAAAACATCCTATAACGGAACGTTGCTACCATGACCAGTACGATGACTGGAATGAGGCAGACGACGGCAAAGGCGCTGAAACCGGAGGAATAGAACTGGTAGAGTGCAAGCAAAAACAGGAGAAAGAGTAATGCTACTCTTCCTCCATTGTTTTGGACATATGTCTTATAGCCCTTGCTTGCCATTTATTTCGCGTGTTCGTTCTCAACGGCAGTCAGTCCTAACTGAGACATTCGATAGACAAAGTTGTTGAAGCGGGTGTAAGGTGGCAGCTGACCCACAAACTCCTCAACGGCATAGCGGTTGGCCTCGGTCAGATACATATAGAGGCTGTCCTTGTTCTCAAGTTGTGCCTGCAGCTCCTTAAGTGCTTTCTGGTCAACGTCCTTCCAGGTTCGGTTGGCACGTGTGACCATCAGGTTGACGGTACCCATGTTCAGAAGGGCCGGCGCAATGGAGTTGTCATCAAGATTCGGATACTCGATGATGGCAATCTCATTGGGCATCAGGTCGGGACAGAGATCCTTGATGTCCTTGGCCATGATGTAACGGCTGTCCTCAGCAAGGAAGTCCTCGTCGTAGGTGAGGCGGCGGACCTGAAGGCCGATGGATATCCAGTAGTTCTCCAGTTCCTGTGCCAGGAAGCTCTTGCCGTTGGCAGCATCCGTGGACAGAAGGTTCAATACGTTCTGCTGTCCTTCCTTGAAGTGGGGAAGAAGGGCCTTCGAGAGTTGGCGCAGAGCCATGTCGCTGATGGTCTTGTTATAGCGGCGATAGCGCAGGTTGCTCTCTTTGGGGAAGCAGCCCATGACGGGAACCTTTGTGATAATCTCGGAGCGCATACGGTCACGAAGCGTGCGGTCGAGCAGCTCGATGATGAAGAAGTAGAGGGCCGTCAGGATAAATGTCAGGGCAAAGGCACCAAGCAGGATCATCATGCGGTTGGTGGGTTGCGCGTTCATGGGGAACATCGGCGGATTCAGCACACGCAGGGTAGCTGTGCTCATCTGGAGATTACGCTGGCGCAGACGGGCTGCATTCAGCGAACGGAGCATCTCCATATAGTTGCCTTCGATGAAGCCGATATGGCGGGACTTACGGTCAATGGTAGCACCAATCGGCGCGTAGTAGAGAATCTGCTTGTCAAGCTTGCCGCGCATGATGTCCTGGGCGGACATTTCGGCCTTGGTCTTCTCCAACAGGAGGACCTGCTCAAGCCAACGGTCGATCATGGCACTCGACTTGACGCCAGTCTCGGTGCTGTAGGTGCTGGCCTCAATGTCCTTGGTGAGGTCCTTCACGTTGTTGGTGGCTTTCTGAAGCATGCGCTCGGCGTTGGCCAGCTCCAGTTGTGCCTCCTGGTTGTCGCCGCCGTTCTCGCTGTTCATCAGGCGCAGGTTGGAGATACGCGACTGGATGCGGGAAATGTCGGTCACCTGATTGGTAAAGTCCTTGTTCGCACGGATAATCTTGGCACGGTTGCCAAGCTGACGCTCCAGATAGTCCATCAGGGCTTTGGTCGTCGTGTAGTTCATCAGCTGGTTGTTGTCGGACGTCTGCTGATTGGCATCAAGCATGGTCAGCTGCTTGGTCTGCTCGCCGTAGTTGATGATGCGCTTCTCGACATTATAGCGGATAAGGTCGTCCTCGGCACCGGTCAGGATGCGATACAGGCGGGCTACCTCGCGCTCAAAGAACTTGATGACGTTGCTGGTCTCGCCATATCGGAGCTGCTGGTATTGGCGTGCAAAGACCTCGTTCAGGATATCCAGCGTGTTGTAGGCAATACCGGCATCATTGGCCGAATAACCGATGTTGATGATATCCGTGTTATTCAGCTGCATGACCTTCAGACGACTGGTGATGTTGTTGATGCCGAAGTAGGGGTGTGAGTTCAAAAGACCGAACAGGTAGTTGTCCTGCATGGGCTTCTCGTAAGCCTTCAGATTGGCATAGGTCTGTTTCTCGCTGTTATGGTTAATCAGCGCCTTCACCTCAGCCGGAACCGTACTGCTCAGTTCGCGGAAGTGCTCGGCTGAGATATAGTTGTTGTCCTTGCTGGTGCTTCCATACATCATACAACGACCAAACAGACGTAATGCCACCTCATGAATGGTGTTGTCGGTCTGGATAATCAAGATCAAGTTGTTGATGTTGGTCTGCGCATGTCCGCCGGCAGCACCTGTTCCACCCTCAATGTTGTAACCGGTGATCATTCCGGTATAGATGGTGGTGTTCGTATCATAGATACGCTCCATGTCACGGGTAAGGAACCATGCTACGACAAGAGCTATGAGTGGCAGAATGATGAGATACCAGCGTATCTTGAAAAGGAATCGGACGATATATCTGAATAAATCCATAGTGCAATGTTTTATGAACAGTTATACTATCGTTATTTCTTGGTTGACTTGGTTGATGACTTCGAAGCTTCTTTGGCAGCTTTCTTTTCAGCCTTCTCAAGTTCCTCAATACGCTTCTCTTCTTCCTCGGCAGCCTTCTTGATGCGTTTCTCAACAGCCTTGTTCTCCTTGGCTATCTGTTTCTCGGACTTATGAATGGCGCTGTCAAGCGTGATTTCTGTCGTCGTGTTAGTCAGAATCGGCGTATGTGTCAGAATCTCAAGGGTAATGATGTCCGTTGTAATCTGTGTCTGCAGCGACTGGTACTTGGAGACGGCTGCATCCTCACGCGTCTTGGTCCACGCAAAGTCGTCGATGCTCATGTTGCCGTTGTGGAAGTCTTCCAGAGTCAAGGCACCGGCACCCTGGTACATGGCTGCATTCTCGCTGGCCGTCTTCAGGGCAATGAGGTTGTTCGTAATCTTGATGAACAGACTGGCAATCTCAAGCTTCAGGTTGTCGTAGGCGATGTCCTTCTGATAGGCGGCCTGTTCAACCAACATTCTCTTTCTTCTCACGGAAGCACTCAGGTCAAGAATGTCCTCGACGGGAACCGACAGACTGACACCAACATTCCAGTAGTTCTGCTTACTGCCCTGGAATTGGTATATCATGGTGTTAAGAGAGGACGAGTTATTTCCCCAAACATCAGTTTTTCCATAAGAATAACTGGCATGTCCGTTGACATAGGAGAAGATATGACGCTTCTGTTTGGCCACCTCTGCTTCTGCTATCTCCTGTGCCTTCGCCAAAGTCAGGATCTGGGGCGTGGATTTTGCATTCTCGAACAGAACGGACAGCGGGGGGAGCTTGAACTCGGAAAAGTTGATGCTCTTTTCCTCGCTGGAGTCAAAGAATCCAGCGCTGATACCGCTTTCGTTGAACTGTGCAAAGGCCATGTTACCAGTCAGCGCGGCAAATGCGAAGAGCAGTAACAGGCGTCTTGAATTTGTCATTTCAAATCTCTTTTTGTAGTTATACATTCTCTTTCTGAATAAAAGCAGTCAGCGTGCGGAAGATAATCTTCATGTCAAGGAGGAAATTATAAGTCTGGCCATAAGTGATGTCCAGCTGTTTACGTTCCTCTGCAGACATGGCACCTCCCTTGCCGCGCTCCTCTACCTGCCAAAGACCGGTCAAACCGGCAGGAGCCATGAAACGGTCGATACTGGAGTCGATGGTCAGTTTCTCAGCCTCATAGAGGGGGAGGGGACGGTTGCCGACGATGGACATGTCGCCCTTAAGGATATTGAACAACTGCGGTAGCTCATCGATGCTGTATTTACGGATGAAGCGTCCTACCTTGGTAACGCGTGGGTCGTTCTCAATCTTGACAAACGCGTTGTTGTTCTCTTCTTCTTTCTCTTTGCTGAAGTCGCTCTCAGCCACCACATAGTCGTCACCTACCAGCATGACCTCGTCGTCACTAATCATCATGTCCGACTCCATGCCCAAGGCCATCATGGTCAGTTCTGCCTCGTCGCCCAAAGGTGCCGTGATAGTGGCCTTGGGTTCTTCTGTTTCTTCTTTCTCGGAATACTGGTTGCCGGCTGTCTTGCTGACCTCCTTCAGGCGCTTGTCGGCATCACTATACATGGAGCGGAACTTCAGAAAGTCAAAGACCGTGTAGTTAGTTCCTACGCGTTTTGACTTGTATAGAACCGGTCCTGGACTCTCGAGCTTGATGGCAATAGCCGTGATGATGAAGATCGGAGACAGAATGATAATGCCCAATAGAGAAAAAATGATGTCAAAAGTCCTTTTCCAAAGGGGGATCTTGAATCGCAAAATGTGCTTCTTGGATACCTGATCGTCAAACATGATCCCCTCACGGTCGCTGATGAACTGGATTTTCTTGTTCAGCTCAGTAACCGAAGCGTTAACGGAAAGGGTGTCGTTGATGCCGCATCGCTGGTACATCTGCCTGTCTTCATCCGACAACTGGTCGGTAAGCATGATGATGTACACATTCGAGCATTTCTTGCGCAGATAGGTAATGGCCGTGATGTCCTCGTTGCGCACATTCTTCTCATAGAACACAATGAAATGCTCGTTGCGTACATGGGGTACGCAAGCGGTGGCCGTTTCTTTGTAGTTCTTTGTGAGTTGAACCAAACGCCCTGGAATGTATTTCAGACGTTCTTCGGTCTGAGGATTCGTTCCAAGATATACTATTCCAATCATTATTTGCTACAATCAGTTCGGAAGAATTTTCTTAACCCTGATCTTAAGTTCCATTGGATTGAATGGCTTAACAATGTAATCTTCAGCGCCTATCTCCAACAAGCGGATGCGCTCACTTGTGGAGTCCTCGCTTGACAGCATGATAACAGGAATATGACGGAACAGCTCATTCTGCTTGATCCATTCCAGGAAATCGTCACCTCTCATCCCAGGCATGCGTATGTCAGAAATAATCAGATCCGGCGTGTTTCCTGCCTGAAGCCATTTTACACCTTGTAATCCGTCAGGTAGCCACTGCACATCGTAATCGCTCATCAAATAGATTGACAATACTTTAGCAATTGTTTCCTTGTCGTCTAGGATTAATATTTTCTTTTTCATATATGAATGATTTTGTTCGTGACATTACACAATTCTGCGCAAAGGTAAAAAAAATATTTGAATTGTGGTCAAATTACTGTGAAAAAAAAACAAATTTGGATAAAAAAGTTGCATATCACATTTTTTTAGGGGAAATTTGTCGTGCCATCGTATTATTAATGTATAAAACATTCTGATTATGGAAAATCAATATTTGTTAGGTTTTGACGTCGGCAGTTCTTCTGTGAAGGCGTCTCTTGTGAATGTGGAAACTGGTAAGTGCGTCGCTTCGGCCTTTTATCCGGAAAAAGAAGCTCCCATCATGGCCGTAAAGGCAGGTTGGGCAGAACAGGAACCCGAGTCGTGGTGGAACTACGCAAAACTCTCGCTCCAGAAGATTATGGCAGATGCCCATGTCAAGGGTGATGATATCAAGGCGATCGGTATCTCGTACCAGATGCATGGACTGGTATGCGTGGACAAGAACCTGAAGGCTCTTCGCCCAGCCATCATCTGGTGTGACTCGCGTGCTGTTCCCTATGGTGAGCGTGCCTTTAGTGAATTGGGGGCTGACAAGTGTCTGTCTCACTTGTTGAACTCTCCAGGCAATTTTACAGCTGCAAAACTGGCATGGGTTAAGGAGAATGAGGCAGAAGTATACAACAACATTTATAAGGTGATGCTTCCAGGAGATTATCTTGCCATGCGTCTTAGCGGTACGGTCAATACGACTGTCAGCGGCCTTTCCGAGGGTATGTTCTGGGACTTCAAGGAGAGACGAGTGGCCGATTTCCTGATGAATTATTATGGTTTTGACAAGAGCCTGATTGCTGACATTGTTCCGACATTTGCTGAGCAGAGTGTTGTCAGCGCGGAGGCTGCTGCAGAGTTGGGGCTGAAGGCTGGTACGCCCATTACCTACCGCGGTGGTGACCAGCCGAACAATGCGCTCTCGCTGAACGTCTTGAATCCCGGTGAGATTGCTGCAACGGCCGGTACGTCAGGTGTAGTCTATGGCGTGCTTGGCGAGGTTAACTACGATAAGCAGAGTCGCGTTAACACCTTTGCCCATGTGAACCATACAGACGAGCAGACGCGTCTGGGCGTTTTGCTTTGTATCAATGGTACCGGCATTCTGAATGCCTGGACACATCGTAACATCACACCAGATGTAGGCTATGCCGAGATGAACGACTTGGCTGCTACCGTGCCCATTGGTAGCGAGGGTGTGACGATAGTTCCGTTCGGCAACGGTGCTGAGCGTGTGCTGGAGAACAAGGAGATCGGCTGTTCTATCAATGGTCTGAACTTCAATAAGCATAACAAGGCTCATCTGGTCCGTGCTGCTCAGGAGGGTATCGTGTTCTCGTTCTGCTATGGCATGGAGATCATGCAGCAGATGGGTATGGATATCAAGAATATTCATGCCGGCAAGGCTAATATGTTCCTGTCACCGCTATTCCGTGATACGCTGGCTGGTGTCAGCGGCGCTACGATTGAGCTGTACGATACAGATGGCTCGGTTGGTGCTGCCAAGGGTGCTGGTATCGGTGCCGGTATCTATGCCAATGCTGACGAGGCATTCGCCACTTTGGACAAACTGCAGGTCATCGAGCCTGATGCAGCCCGTCGCTCAGAGTATCTGGCTGCCTATGCAGCATGGAAGGAGACTCTCTGCAAGAGACTGTAATCATATATAACAATAAAAAAATCCCGCTCACAAGGCGGGATTTTTTATTTTCTAAAGCAATTGTTATGCTTTATTGTCTACAGCGGACTGCTCAATGGGCAGACAGCGTTTGTAGTTTTCAATGTACTTCTCGAAACCGGCAACATCCTCAG
>Ga0247611_10005926_pt1 | contig 15860 bp, 12 predicted proteins | sample 177DNAGHGhighgp2_FD_192422 | JGI IMG/M metagenome (GOLD analysis project Ga0247611, IMG submission 192422) | Sheep rumen microbial communities from Palmerston North, Manawatu-Wanganui, New Zealand - 1770 DNA GHGhigh gp2 | ecosystem: Host-associated > Mammals > Digestive system > Stomach > Rumen...
AACTGAAGAACTTGTCTTCCACTGCTGAATGTCTGTGAGATAATAGAGGGATGCAGCAAGACCTGCCAGTGCTCCGGCAATTGCCATTGTAATAACGATATTGAACTTTTCCTTCATACCTGCATATTTAGCTGCATTTTTGTTAAGACCAGTTGCCCTCAGTTCGTAACCAAAAGTTGTCTTGTTCAAAACAATCATAATCACAACTGCAATAATGATTGTGAGCGGAATAGCGATTGTAACATACTGAATGCTGATAAAGAGCTTTAAAAGTTTCCTCAATTTTTTTAATCTCTTTAGATTTAAAAACATCCTCAATAAAAATTTCTTGTACACTATCCAACACAAATTAATTGTACTCATGTATTAATAGATTTTACATATAAAAGAAATGAGTTGATAACAATACTGTTCTCATTGTGCGTGAGTTAGTAATAAACAGAGGAATTCATAGAATCATGAAAATGAAGAATATTTTTGATATGATTAATTTTTGTTTGGTTTCATATATTGAAAAGTATCCTTACTAAAGATTCCATCAAATGAAATTACTAAATTATTTTGAATTAATTCTTCAGGTACGAAGCTTATTTGTTTTTTGTCTTCCCAAGGAGCTTTTTCTCCATATTTTCTATCTAAGTTTATTGATTTCTTTTTATAATTCATAAAGTGTAAATAGATGTGCTCATGTTTATCTACATTATTGGTCAATTTTCCATCGATTAAATACCATTCCGTCGGATGATTTTCATATTTATTCTCCCATTTGATATGAGTTAATGGTGTGGTCCACATCTCGTTTATTGAATATTTAAATTTTTTAAGATAATTAAAAATGTTAAAAATTTTTATACGATATCTTGGTAAAATAGATTCAATAAAAATTTTTTCATCAAAAAGAAAAAGTAAATCAGAAGAAAAAATCTTTTTCCAGTCTTTAATACGAGTAAATAATTCTCTAGACCACTTACAATTCTTAAAAATAGAAAAATGACCTGCTAAACACCAATTATGAGTTGAGAAGATTTTTTTTGTAGAAAGTAGTTTGTCTGTTAAGAAATCACGTAAATTACCATAAATAATATCTATATCACTGTATCCCCAAAAATCATATTCTTTAATTTCTTCTTCCCAAATTTTACCATATGCAGGTTTAATATCTACTAATTTATAGTTCCAGGATGGGTAAAAATATACTCCAAGAGAATCTGATACTTTTTTGCAATATTCATATTCAGTAAAAAACTTAATCTCTACATTCGGTGGCAAATTTATTTTTTCAGGACAATTTGTATGAATTAACCAATTAATAGTTGAGTTCTTTCTACAACTTTCAATAAATACAGGAAACCAATCCGGCCAGCTATTTGCAAAATAATCGATAATTAAAATTATTGATTTCATATTATTCTACCCACATTAGAGAATTTTCAAAATCAAAAGTTATTATTCTTTGCTTAAAAAAATCTAAACCTAGAAGCAAATTATACTTTCCCCCAAATTCTTCAGAAAAAGCGTCTTGTACTATTTGTGTATATTCTTTTTCTGTCATGCAAATTAATGGAAGACTTATTATTTCATTATCCAGTTTTATTTTTATTCCTTTTGAATAAGGATAAGTATGGTTTGATTCGTTGTAAAGACTTATAATAGGAACTTGTTTTTTTTCTGTGAACAAATCTTCTGTTTGATCAATAATTATTGAATAGCTGAGGTTTCCTGAATCAATTAAAGCTTTATAATTTTTTTTATTAATTTCAACTTCACAAAAAATATTGTTATTGTGTAATTCTATCTTATGAGGAATATTATTAGGTTTTACATTTGAAAAAATAAGAATATTGTCAATACAGTTTATTTGAACGTAATTGTATTGCGATTGTTTAGAGAGAAACTCAATTCCAAGAATTCCATCTAACTCTATTTTATTAAGATTATTGTTAAAAAATTTAAAACCTGTATATTTAAAATCTCCTTCAGAAATTTTGAATGATGAAAAATAGAATTTAAAACCTCGTTCAAATTCATTTACCTTTTTTAATTCTTTTTGAACTCCATTTTTGAAAAGTATATTGTCGCGACATCCAGTGTCAAGAACAAACTGAAAGGGTGTCTTGTTTATAAGGGCCTGAATTCGAATTCCTTTATTAGAAATATAGAATGGAATATTTACAACTGTTGGTAATTTATATTCATTAATTTCAACTGATTCACAATATGAAATTTTCTCATTGCATTTTCGTAAAGGGAGTTGTGTTGTATTAATTGATTTATTAAAAGCAAGTTTTTGATTTTTAAAATCAAAAGTGACAGTATTACCAATAAAAGTATCAAAACCTAGAAGTACATCATATTTAATAAAAAGCTCTTTATATTGTGCATACTTTTCATATTCTTCAAAGTAAATAGGAGAATTTATTGTTAAATCGACATCTTGTAAAAATTGTATATGATCTGCAAACATATTTGGAAACATTCCGAATACTAATCCAATAGTTCTATTTTTGATATTAAACATCAACGCATTATCACTTTCTCTGTAAGAAATCATACTTTCCGTTGAAATTATATCATTGATTATTATACGATTGGTTGCCATATCTAGTGTAATGAGATTGTACTTCTTAAAAAAATCAGAACATAAAAAACCATCAAAATCACTATTTCCTACGAGAGTATCGTCTATAAAAAATTCTACTTTATTAAATTCATAAATTCCACAATTCAATGAATCAATTTTTAAAATATTTTTTTTATAACAATTAGAGTTTGTTATTCTATTAGCTGTATCTCTTGAGATAAGTGATTGACTGCTGGAAAAGTCAAGAATAAAATCATATATGTTACCTTCTATATTTAATTTAACATAAGATAGTCTTGAGATTTTGTCTGTTTCTACAGGTAATACCATCTGTTTAGGATTATCATATTTGTTTGCTTTACAACAAATAAAAATAAAAGAAATAGTGAGAAGTATAAGAGCATATTTTTTCATTTTCATTCCTTAAAAATTATATGGTTGATTTAATTTTTTATAACTAGTCTAAATATTGTAAAAAATAAAAGTTTTTAGGTTTTATACCATGTAATATCAACTTTGCTCCGAATTTTATACATTCTTGTGCAATTAATTTTAAATGTTTACATTTTGTTGCCTCTTGTACACAAAATGAAGAGATAAAACAATTTTCACATGGGTTAGAGTTTTTGCCATAATTTATTTCAGATTTTTTGCTTATTAAGTTTAAATATAATCTAATACTTAAATCATCTTTAAGTTTTATGAAAAGAGAATAATCTTGTTCATTAATTATGATCTGTGAAATCATTGAATATAACTTCTTATAAAAATTAATTAAAAGTTTCTCTGAATGTATCTGAACTGTATCTAATGTTAAATTAGTTGTATTAAGCGATATTACTCTCTTAAAAAGAGTAATGGTATTTTTGGGTTTTGTGAATATTATATTCAATTCGGTTTTGAAACCTTTCTTTAAGAGAATTTCGTTTATTTTTTGTATGAAAGAAAACTTTTTCATTAATTCATAATCTTTAACTTCTAACAAGATGTAGAAGTTTTCAAGCGGTTGGAAATTATACTTCAGAAAAAATTGATAATCAGATAGTTCATCTAATTTATATTTAAAAATATTATTTTTAGTTTTACATTTTCTTTCTCTATGTAGTAAATTCTTTGGAACAAAATATTTTGCCATAGTTACCATGTTATTCTGTTCTATTTTTGACGTGGTAAGTATGATTCTTTCCCCAGCTGCTTTAGCATGTTGAAGTATTTTTTCAAATTTTTCTTTACCAGGAAAATTATTAATTTCAATTCTTGAGGCTTTATTTAAAAGCTTTGAGTTTTTTTGATTTAATATTTCAACTAGACTTTCATTAAAGTTTATAGCTTTCTTTACAGATATTCTATGAATTTTTTTTATGAAGATTCTTTTATCTTTCGCAAGAAATAAATCTAAGCAATTCTTATCATCGATAATAAAAAGTTTTTTTGAATAGTTTGTAAATAATAGTATTTCCTTTTTGTAAAATTGAAAAACAATATTTATATCTTTATGTACCAAACTTATATTTGACCATATTTCATTAACATTTATTTGTTCATTTTCGAAATCGTTATTAACGAAATCAGAAATTTGTTTTTCTGTAAAACCAAGCATTAATAATTTACAGTAAAATTGCAGGGATCTTTTAATTAAAAATTTTCTGTACTTGCATTCTGTATTATCAATGCTGCTCAAATTCTTGTATTTAATAAATGATTGATAGTAACAAGTCCCTCCACAAAGGTATTTGAAATTGCATTTTATACATTTTTTATTTTGAACTAATTGTTCAAAGTTCTGAGGTTTTATTATCTTTTCTTTATCATATATAGATCCCATCTTAAATTCTTTTATACCATATGTATAATCACAGGGGTAAATATCTCCATTTTTATCAATACTTAATTGATGATCGAAACTGCATCTGGATACAATCTTTTGTTGTTTAACAAGATATTTCAATGGTTCAAGCATATAATCATTTTTTAACTTGTTAAACAGAATGTAATTACCTTTCTTGATTTGATTTTCTAATAACTTATATATTCGATTATATTCTAGAAATAATAAAGGATATTGATTTCTTTTAATATCATATTTTTTGTCTCTTACTGGGCGCATACATATTTTGGAAATGTTTTCCATTTTTGCATATGATGTTATTAGTTTGTAAGGATGTGGAAATCTACTTGTAATTACTCCAGATATGGAAACTGTAATCTTTTCACTTTCAAGTTTTTTTATATTTCCAGAAATTATCTTGTATGTACCTTTTCCGTCCGGAAATATTCTGAAGGCGTCATTTACATTTTCATTTCCATCTAAACTAATTGTTAAATCTTTTATTTTGTATTGATGTAATAATTTAAGGATATTACCATTTAATATTGTTCCATTAGTTTGAAAAAAATAACCGAACCATTTATTTGGATAAAGGTCTTTATATTCTTGTATTTTTCTCATGAATAATTCAAGACCATCGGTATTTAAGAAAGTCTCTCCTGTCAGAGAATACATTATCCAATATCCTGAAGATTCAGTGTTATTGTTAATCATCCAATCTAGTGAATCGAGTATAATTTTGATTTCCTGTTTTTTATCAAAAGTAGATTTATGTGCAAAACAATATTTGCATCGTAAATTACATGAATTACCAGGATTAATCCTCACTGAACAACCTTCGTCATGAATTCCAAATGCAGGTTCTTGTAATTTTTTAAGTTCGTTAAGGAATTCTTTTTTTCTTAATGAAGTTGTTTTAAATACTCTTTGAAAATATGAATCGTATATAAAAGTATTAAATTGTTTGTGATATATGCAAAATCTCATATTATTTGGTATTGAAAGTTTATTAAATATTTTATTCACAATTTGTACAAGCTAGCTTTCTGTAAAAGCTAGCTTCTATATTTAATTTAAAATTTTAGCAGCCTCCACAACCTGGTTTAGGTTGAGGCGGTATGAGAAAACGATTTCCACCATCTACTCTATTACCTGAATCCCAAAGGTCAATCCAGGCACCACCAAAAACATTTTCCTTTTCATCTTCAGACAATTCGATGAAATCTTCATTTTCTAATAATGAATTCATTTTTACCTCCTACTCACTCTTAGCGAGTAAAGATATTATTAATCTCAATTTGATTATAAGTCAAGAAAAATTCTAAAAAATATTGACAAAATAATTTTAATTAGTAATACTCAGTTTTGATGAGTATTATTAAAAAGACTTCACATTTAAGAATAGCAGTAATAGGTAATATAAATAAAATAATTTCAGCAAAGTCGAGTGCAGGAACAGAAATCTGGACATATGATTTTTGTTCCAGTTTGCAAGAGAGAGGTTTAGAGGTAACTCTTTTTTCTAATGTTGAAAGTTCTATTCCAAATTGTAAAAATATTCACAATGTTTCAATGAATATAATGAGTCAAAATAATTATCTTGATTATTACTATGAGAATATAAAACAAATCTTACATTTTATTGAGATACAAGATGATTTTGACCTTGTTCATGTAAGTTTATTTACATATGAAATATTTTTAGCATTTATTAAGTATATAAGAATACCAATATGCATAACCGTTCATTCAGATTTTTTTTCTCAGAACATATTCGATCAAATAAATAATGAAAGAAATAAAAAAATCCATTTTTGTTTTGTTTCAAAAAATCAAAAGAGACAGGTAAATTGTTCAAAAAGTTCTGTAATTTATAATGGTATTAATTGCTCCAAATTTGATAAATACTTGTCAAAGGATGTAAAAAAAGAAAATTACTTATTTTGGATTGGACGTATGTGTCAAAATAAAGGTGCTCATGATGCAATAAAAATAGCTAAAAAATTAAATATGAGATTAATTTTATGTGGGCCAGTAGAAGATGTCTCATACTACAATTCATGTATAAAACCATATTTAGATAATAAAATTCAATATAAGGGAGTATTAGATTTAAAAGAAAAAATTTATTTCTATGAACATGCCATTGCAACTTTAGTCCCAATTCATGGAAATGAACCATTTGGGTTAATAAATATAGAATCAATGTATTGTGGAACACCTATTATAAGTTATGACAGAGGGGCACAAAAAGAAATTGTTGAGAATGGTAAAACAGGTTTCATTGTGAACGAAAACAATACAGAAGAAGTTATTGAATGTATAAATAAAGTTCAAAGTATTGATGGTAGGTATTGTAAGAATTTCGTAAAAGAAAAATTTGATATCAATATTATGATTGATAGTTATATATCTGTATATATGGAACTTTTGGAGAATAATCGCTGTGAGATATAGAACTCAACTTGATGAATCTGATTGTGGTGCTGCATGCTTAGCAATGATTTCCTCTTTTTTTGGTAAAAATCTCAGCATTGCTGAAATTCGTAATGATGCTAGTACAGATATAAGTGGAACAAATATCAATGGTTTATTAATAGCTGCAAAAAAATATGGATTAAAAGGAATAGGCGTTAAAGGTAAAAAAGAAAGTTTGAATAAAGACTTAAAAGTTCCTTTTATTGCACATATGCATATTCTTCGAGGAGAGTCCGTGTGGATAGATCATTATGTGATAGTAAAAAGGATTTTTTCAAATAAAATCGAAATTTGGGATCCAGATCCATTTTATAAAAAACAAAAATTGACTATTGAGAATTTTGCAAAATACTGGACAGGTTATGCAATTTTTTTTGAATCTGATATAGATTTTCAAAATAATGGAAATAAAGAAAATTTATTATTTAAATTTAGATATATTTTTTTACCATATAAAAAAGAACTGATTTTTAGTTTTATATGTTCACTTCTCTTGTTATTTTTTGGGATAATAATATCGTTTTATTACAAATATATTTTTGATGAAGTAATCTATTCAAAATCAGTTTTTTCATTGCATTCTCTCTCGATTGGTATAATATGCGTTACTGCGATTCAAAGTATTATTACTTGTATTCGATCTATCTTACTTTCACATTTTTCATATAAAAGTGATCTACAACTGAATTTTTCATATTTAAATCATATTTTCAATCTTCCTTTAACTTTCTTTGAAAGTAGAAAAACTGGTGAAATACTTTCTCGATTAAGTGACTTAAGAAAAATAACACAAACAATTTCAACTACTGTTTTAAGTGGAGTTATGGATCTTGTGATGATGTTAGTAAGTGGTCCAATCCTAGTAGGTATTAATATAAAGTTGTTTAGCATAGCAGCAGGAACTGTTATTATTATTGCCATTTTTAGTTTATTTTTTTCAAAAATTTATAAATACCTATATTTAAAAAATCTGAGCCAAAACAGTGAAGTTCAATCTTACCTTTATGAAATTATAAAAGGGGCTTCTACAGTGAAAGCATTTAATGCAGAAGCAAATGTTAATGAAACTTATGAAAAGAAAATGATGAAAGCTGTAAATACAAGCTGGAAGTTAAATGGTTATGGAATTTCACAAGAATTGATTAGCGGGATTATAAATGGAATAAGTGGTATCTTGGTGTTTTGGATTGGTTGTTCTTCGATAATTACTGAATCAATGAGTTTTGGTACATTAATAACATTTAACTCTCTTTTAGGTTATTTTACAGGACCTTTATATCGATTAGTTAATATTCAAAATTCTGTTAATGAAGCATTTGTTGCGGCTGAGCGTGTTGGAGAAATTTTGGAATTAGAAACTGAAAAGAATGATAATCGAAAATATGTTAAACCTTTGAACATAAGAGGAAATATAAAGTTTGAAAAGGTTACGTTCTCTTATGGAAATCGTCAACCAATATATGAGAATCTTGATTTTGAAATACCTCCGAATTCTTGGACTGGTTTTGTTGGACCTAGTGGAAGTGGAAAATCAACATTTGCAAAAATGTTGCTGAAATTTTATGAGGCAAAAAAAGGAAATATATACATAGACGGTATTGATATTAATGACATCGATACAACATGGCTACGTAACAAAATTGGGTATGTCCCACAAGAAGTTCATTTATTCAGTGGAACAATCATTGAAAATATAGCAATAGAAAATCCAAATATTAGTTTTCAGGATATAATAAGCGCCGCAAAGAAAGCAGGGGCTGACGAGTTCATTCAAAAACTTCCAAAACGATATGAGACAGTATTAGGGGAGAATGGTTGTGGTTTAAGTGGTGGAGAAAAACAGAGACTTGCCATTGCAAGGGCACTACTAGGAACCCCATCATTGTTAATTCTAGATGAGGCTACAAGTAATTTAGATAGTGTAAGCGAGATGAAAATACATGAGGTAATAAGGAACCTACGTTCAGAAAATATCTCTGTTGTATTAATTGCGCATAGACTTACAACTGTTATGGATTGTAACAATATATTCGTATTTGAGAATGGAAATATAGTTGAACAAGGTAATCATAGAGAACTGCTTAAAAAAAATGGTCTGTATAAACAGATGTGGTTTGGAGATTTGAACTAATGTATTTAAGAAGTTTTGATGATATGAAAAAAACTTCTGAGTTTTTTTTACTAAAACCATCACGATCAACATATATATTAATTATTACATTATTCTTTTCAAATATTATTTTTTTTGTGTGGTCAAATTTAGCTATAACGGAAGATACTGTTAAAGCTGATGTTATTCTTAGACCAGATGAAAATATTAGTTCAATAAAGTGTGTTATGAGTGGAGAAATATCAGACAAGTATTTTGAAAATAATAATAATGTAAAAGAGGGTGATCTTTTATTTTGTCTTGACACTTCTTCATATCTGAGTCAGAAAAAAGCATTACAGAACGCATTAAAAAAAAATCATGAAAATGATTGTATTAATGAATTATTCTTCATGACAATAGAAAAATCAAAAATTCCTGATTTTGATGAATTCTTAACTTCAGTGTCTTATAATTTTGAAAACGAAACAATCTTAAAACAAGATGCCTTGATAAAATGCAGGTCATATATTAATGAATCACAAAGTTATGAGAATAATATTGCAAGTCAAAAAGATAAGATACAAAGGGAATTGACAAAGCCTGAAAGTCTTATTGTTCCTCAAACTATTAAAGATCTTCGTATTGAATTAAATCAGATGGAATTAGCATTTGGAAATTGGAAAAATAGTCAAAAATTAGAAACCTTAGAAATTAGAAAACAATTAGAGGCTGATAGAGACTCCTTGGAGAGTAAGATTTCAGAAATCAATAGAATAATCAAAAATTCGACAATATATGCTCCTATTACAGGCCGTATTGTTGAAACATCGAAATTAAATATAGGTGATTATCTTTTATCTGGAGAGGAGGTATTAAAAATAATACCAGAAAATTCTTCATATCTCAAAGCTGATATATATGTTGATGCCTGTTTCGCAGCAAGATTAAAAGTCGGTGATTCAATAAAGATAAAATTTCCAGGACTTCCTCCTAGCCGGTATGGAATTTTAGAGACAAAAATTTCATTAGTTCCTCCCGACGGAACATTCCAAAATGGTGAAATTAAATATATTGCACAAGCTGAAATTGAAAAACCATATTTAATGGATAAAAATGGGAAAGCAATAAAATTAATACCAGGTATGTTTGCAGAGGGAAGAATAATTATAGACAGATGTACAGTCATGCAAATGATTTTACGTAAACTGGATTTCATAAATTAGTAAAAGGTTATTAATAATTATGTATAAAAAATTGATAAGTTTTTCGATTATCTATGTGTTCTGTACAATGGCATATACGTTATCATTAAATGACTTAGTTGAAAGTAGTTTTAGAAATAATGGAGATGTCATTGACGCACAAAATAAATTAACAACTTCTCATATTTCTAACAAGTTAATTCATGAAAATTATTTTCCTGAAGTTTCATTTTCTTCAACTTTTATTTCTTCGATGGAAAATGATGATTTTAATTCCTTTAATTCAAGTATCAAATATATTCAGACATTTCCAGGAAATACAAAAATAACTTTAGAAGGTACTTATTATTGTAAGATGGATTTTTTTGGAAATGATATATTTTATCAAAAAACACCATATTTGTGTTTAAACATTGAACAAAGTCTTTTGCCCTTTTGGTTACAGGGATCAAAAAAAGACCCTTTAATTTTGATGAATGATTTACAGAATGAGTTATATTATTATCAACTTTTAAATATAAAGAAAGAAGTGTTGAAAGATCTATTGATTAATTATGTGAATGCCCTGGTATATGAAAAGAAGATTTCAATATATAAAAATATAAATGATCTGTTGGAAGAACAAATTGCAGTGATGAATGAATTAAGGACAACAGGTTCTATAAATTTAGTAAATATTATCCAGCTAGAAAATTCAAAATGGAATAATGATGAACTATTATTATCAGCAAAATCAAATTATGTAACTTATATAAATAATTTAATAGCATTATCTGGAATGAATTTTGGAGAAAGTAATTTTACTGAATCTATATTTTTGAATGACATACAAGATATATTGCATAATAATGAAATAGCAGAGTTAATGGAATTTGACTCAATGGAAAAAATATTTCTTTTAAAATTAGACATTTTAAAAGAAAACCATATTTTTGAAAAACAGAAATCTTCACCGATAATGGAACTAATAATACGACCTTCCTGGGAGATAACTGTAGGATTTGATTTATCACCGTGTATAAAATCACCAATAAAAAGTAATAATCAGTGCTATGAGCTAGATTTGAAGCTAATTGAACAAAATTATGAAACTTCTGTGAATTACAGGGATTTAATTAGAAAACAATATCAAGAGTTATTGGATTCCTATATACTACAATCAAAAAATATTTTAGTACTATTAAATGATAGAAAAACTGAACTTTCTGATTATGAAAAACAATACAAGATGGGAATGATTTCCAAGTTAGATTATCAAGTAATTCTTACAGAAGTAGAAAATTGTGAACTCTCTAAAAGTTGTATTGACAACTATATTTGGCTTTATAAATCACTTCTTTTATTTTTATAAACTGTTTTTCTATGGAAACAGAAAAACAATGATTATATAGTTTTTTGTTAAGCGAACTATTATATTCGGATATACGGATTATTTAACTCCGAAGAATAACAAAAAAACTCTCCAGATCAAAACGATTTGGAGAGTTTCAAAAGTAAACAATCTATATTTTACACCAGAGAATCTAGCGCGATCCCTTATCGTAAGGAATACCTTCAGCTTTTGGTGCGCGGGACTTCTTTGATGTAAAGGCCAGTACAATCAGAGAGATGATGTATGGCAGCATTTTGTAGAAGTCTCCCGGCATAAGGTTCTTAAGGAATTCATATCCAATGTAAGAATCTGCAACAGCTCTGAAAAGACCAAAGATAAGTGCCGCAAGAGCAATTCTAATTGGTTTCCACTGACCGAAAATCATTACAGCCAGAGCAAGGAAGCCGGCACCTGCAACTCCGTAAATAAAGTCCCACTGAGATGTAGCAGAGGCAATGTAAACGATTCCACCAATTCCACCCAGGAAACCTGAAATCAAAACACCGGCATAGCGCATCTTGTAAACATTAATACCTACAGAATCAGCTGCCTGAGGATGTTCACCACAAGCGGCTAAACGCATACCAAAACGTGTCTTATAAAGAATGATATAGGAAAGAACCAGCAGCAGAATTGTTATAACCATAAACCAGTTGAATTCCATTTTACCAATCTTAAAAATAAAAGCTTTTCTTGTCTGAATATATTCAAGAATTGCAGAAACATTGTCGTGATTAGAGCGGGCATTGTTGTAAGACTTTACAATAACTGTTGCGGCAGCAGTAGCCAGCATATTCATTGCGGTACCAACCAGAGTCTGGTCGGCCTTAAAATTAATTGCGGCAACTGCAAGCAAAAGTGAGAAAATCATACCACAAAGGGCACTCATAAGAATTGTCAGCAGAATGATAAAAACAGCCGGAGTATTTGCAGGAATAAGGAAAAGTGTAAATGCACCTCCCAGCGCACCTGCAACCATAATTCCTTCCAGACCAATATTGATTACACCTGAGTGTTCAGAAAACATTCCACCCAGCGCAACCAGAATCAAAATTGACATATAAATAAGTGTGTACTGAGCTAATAACATTATTTACCCTCCTCTGCTTTTTTTTCATTCTTCTGCCGGCTGGTCCATTTACCAATAAGTTCCTTAAAGAAAAGAACAAATCCGCAGGCGTAAATAATTATAGAAGAAATAAGATCTGCAATCTGTGGGTTGTAATAGCGCATATCAATTAAAGAACCACCAAGTGAAATATGCTGAATAAAGTATCCGGCAATCACAACTCCAATAGGATTCAATCCGCCAAGGAAGGCAACTGCAATTCCAGAGAAGCCCATTGCAGGAACTGAAGAACTTGTCTTCCACTGCTGAATGTCTGTCAAATAATAGAGGGAAGCAGCAAGGCCTGCCAGTGCTCCAGCAATTGCCATTGTAATAACTATATTAAACTTTTCCTTCATACCTGCATATTTAGCTGCATTTTTGTTAAGACCAGTTGCCCTCAGTTCGTAACCAAAAGTTGTCTTGTTCAAAACAATCATTATCACAACTGCAATAATGATTGTGAGCGGAATGGCGATTGTAACATACTGATTGTTGTTAAAAAGTTTGTTCAACCCCATCTTTGGAAGAAGACTCTGAGAAGAAAGAGCCGCAATCTTAAAGGTTTCAGATTTTGTCTGGTCCATAGTTACAGGATTCTGCATAAGCACATTCACCAGATAAAGTCCTATCCAGTTAAGCATGATACAGGCTATAACTTCATTCATATTACAGAAAGCCTTAAAGAGCCCCGCAAGAGCACCCCAGGCAGCAGCAGCTAGTGTTGCAAGAATTACACACAGCCACCATGGAAGATTCCAGACCAGGGCAGACCAGAGGGAAATACCAATTGCCACACAATACTGACCACCAACACCAATGTTAAAAAGCCCAGCCTTGTATGCAAACAAAACAGAAAGTCCGCAGAGAATAAGTGGAACAGACTTAACAAGTGTCTGGCCTAAATAGTAAGATCTCATTGCAGGCTTTTTATAATACATAAAATTCTTGAGAATAGTAGAAATTGCTTTTGGAGCATTAGGTGCATTGATAATCAGAAGGATGATGAATCCAACCAGAATACCAATCAAAGCACAGATAATTGCTGAAACAATTGCCTTAAACTGTTCAGAAGAGGCTAATTTATTAAAACTGAATTTCGATTTATTGTTCATCATCTACCCCGTTACTTATTGCGCTTAGCACCAGACATATAAAGACCAAGTTCCTGAGGACTTGTTTCCTTTGGATTAAGTTCACCAACAATTTCTCCCTCGTACATTACAAGGATTCTGTCACTCAAGGAAAGAACTTCTTCCATTTCGTAAGATACAAGAAGAACTGCAGCTCCCTTATCTCTGTCCGAAACAATCTGCTTATGGATATATTCAATTGCACCTACATCCAGACCACGGGTTGGCTGAACTGCAATCAAAAGTTTGTGAGCCTTGTCCAGTTCGCGGGCAATAATTGCCTTCTGCTGATTTCCACCAGACATTGAGCGGGCAATTGTTTTACAGCCCTGACCGCTTCTTACATCAAACTGATCAATCAATTCTGATGCATATTTTGTAACAGCCTGCTTTTTTATAAAACCAGCTTTCTGAAAATCACTTTCCCAGTAACGCTGAAGAACAATATTCTGTTCAAGAGTATAATCCAGAACCAGACCATGCTTATGTCTGTCTTCCGGAATATGACTCATTCCAGCCTTAGATTTTTCACGAATAGATTTTTTTGTTATATCAACATTATCCAGAAGGATTTTTGTTTTCTCTGTATTTACAAGAGGATCCAGACCTGTCAGACCATGAATAAATTCCGACTGACCGTTTCCATCAATTCCAGCAATACAAACAATTTCACCTGCATGAACTTCAAGGCTCACATCTTTTACTGCAAGATTTTTATGAACCCTGCTGCCCACATTCATGTGTTCCACAGTAAGAACTGCCTTGCCAGGTTTAGCGGCTTCCTTATCTACAGAGAACTTAACGTCACGGCCAACCATCATATGGCTCAGTTCTTCTTTTGTAGTATTTTTTGTTTCAACAGTTCCAATATAACGACCCTTACACAAAACAGAACAACGGTCTGAAACTGCCATAATTTCATTTAATTTATGTGTAATGAAGAGGATGGATTTACCTTCTTTTGCAAGATTACGCATAATATCCATCAGTTCATCAATTTCCTGAGGAGTTAAAACTGCAGTTGGTTCATCAAAAATAAGGATTTCATTTTCGCGGTAGAGCATTTTAAGGATTTCTACACGCTGCTGCATTCCAACTGTAATATCTTCAATAAGAGCATCCGGATCAACTGCAAGACCATAACGCTGGCTCAATTCGATTACCCTTTGACGGGCTGACTTTCTGTCAACAAACCCGTTCTTTACCGGTTCCGTACCTAGAATGATGTTATCCAAAACTGTAAATACTTCAACCAGCTTAAAATGCTGATGCACCATTCCAATTCCAAGAGCGGTTGCATCGTTTGGATTATTAATGTGAACTACTTCTCCGTTTTTGCGAATCTCACCTTCTTCTGCCTGATACAAACCAAAGAGAACGCTCATGAGAGTTGATTTACCCGCTCCGTTTTCACCAAGCAGGGCGTGAATTTCACCTTTCTTAAGCTGTAAGGTGATGTCGTCGTTTGCAATAATACCAGGGAATCTCTTGGTAATATGCAGCATTTCAATAATATAGTCGTTGTTCATATAGTCCATTATATAGCCTTATTTCAAAAAAAGCCGAAAATGTTTTCGAATTTGCACTCGCAAACACTTTCGGCTTATGTCCAGTAAATCAGGTTATTTACTTAAGGTTGTCGTAATATGTTACCTTAACTGCTGTTTCTGGAGCAGCTGAGATATCGTTAGAAATTACGATGCTTCCGTTGAAGATGTCAGCAACCATTGCCTTGTATTCGTCAACTGTAAAGTTCTTCATAGACCATGTAGCTGTTGGGAGCTGTACGAAGTTTGATTCCAGGTCTGTTGCAGAAACGAGACCGAGAGTTTCAATCTTTCCAGAGTAATCAGCCCAGTTACCGTTCTTTACAGCAGAAAGAGCAGCCTTAACTGTTGCACCCAGACCCTTCATAGCTGAAGTTACACACATACCTTCACCGTAACCGTTGATCTGTGCTGTCTGATCTGTATCAACACCAATTACCTTACCATTTTCTACCTTTGCAGCTGCTTCACAAGCAGATGTCCAGATTCCACCACCACAAGCGAATACAACTTCTACAC
>Ga0247611_10005927_pt1 | contig 15859 bp, 9 predicted proteins | sample 177DNAGHGhighgp2_FD_192422 | JGI IMG/M metagenome (GOLD analysis project Ga0247611, IMG submission 192422) | Sheep rumen microbial communities from Palmerston North, Manawatu-Wanganui, New Zealand - 1770 DNA GHGhigh gp2 | ecosystem: Host-associated > Mammals > Digestive system > Stomach > Rumen ...
TTTCACTAAGTGCTGGTAACCAAGTATCATTGAAGTAAGTTTGTAAATCATCAGTTTGAGTCTGGATACCCATATAAGTATCACCAAAACTTGTCTGTAAATCTACATTCTCTGCTGCTATATCACCAGTATAAGCAACATACTGTATAATGTCCTCGTCACGAAGTCTCTGATTGTTAGTAAATACATTTTGCATTTGCAATTGTATAAACTCTGACTGACCTACATAAGTTTCTTGTATTCTTGCAACCGCATCATAATAAGCCTGAGTGCCTACGCCGTACAACTCTCCTGCTTGCTGAATATCCTCAAGCATTTTGTCGTGCATTTCCAAAAGCTGTTGTTGAAGAGTATCAATGTATTCTTCATTAGCCTTTTCCATCTCATAGATTTTGTTTCTATAATCATCAGCTGCGTTATTAACGGCTTCTTCATCAGCAGTATAAACATAACTGTAATTACCTTCATTGTCTCTTGACATTCTAACCTGAGATTTTGCGGCCTGAGCCTCTTCAAGTGCAATCTCAGCTAATTTAGATTCATATCTAAGTCTGAGGTAATTCAAGTCATATTCACTAAGTTTTGCTTCTTGTTCTTGTAACTGTTCGATTTCAGTTTCAAGGTCAAGTAAGTCTTGCTTATATTTAAGATTTTCATTTTCATCAACGGACTTGTTAATATCATTGATTAAGTCTGATAACTGATGCCATCTCTCATATTCTGGCTCCCACATGTCTGTAAGACTCTTCTGGAGATCCCATTCAGCCTTCATTGCGTTGAGGTCACCAACAGCATTAGAAAAGTCCTCTATGACTAACTCGATGTTATTTTCAAAAGCTTCAAGATTTGCCTGTAAAGCATCTTCCCAAGCCTGATGGAAGTTTTCTGTTGCGGAAATGAGTTCTTTCTCTTGTTCCTCAATGATTTCATTCCAATACTTTTGCTCAAGTTCGCCAGAGGCTTGCGCGAGTCGTGCCTGAGATTCCAACAACTGGGCCTGAATCGAATCCATCTTCGCCTTGGCCGCAGCCTCATTGTTAATCGCCTGTGTTACAGATTCAGCATTGAAAGTTCTTAACATTTCATTGGTAATGCCAAGTGATTTCTTACCTAAAATATCTACGATATTCATATAAGACTTGGTAATCTTCTGACAGAACTCAATCTTCTCAATGTAAGTATCTATTTGCTTAACATTTTCATTAAACAAATCTTTAACCTTTTCAAATGCTTGGTCAACACTTTCTTGTGCGTCCTCAAGAGAACTCATCATGTTGGAAATGTAATCATCCATCTGATCAACGGCTTGAGCCATCTCATTAGGATCAACTATATTACCAATCATGCCATACAAGTCTTCGCCAGCAGACGCTCTTGCGATTACATCTTCGGCATTACCAACACCAAGATTTCTCAAAGTGTCAGCAAAACCTTGCTGATAAACATTGTATTTGTCCATAGCGTCAACAGTTCTTTCACCAAGAAGTCCAATTGCTTCAGCTGCTTTATGAGCATCGTCCTCAATTCTCTTAAGCATGAAATCAAGTCTTGCAATATCTTCGTCTTCCCACTCAATTCCAATTTCAACCTTGTAATTAGTCTTTTCAAGTTCAAGTTGTAATACTTCTGCCTTAGCATCAGCGACTGCTTGAGCCTGTTCATACCAAAGGTCTTGAGTTTCCTCATATTGCTTGAGTGCCTCAGTAAATGCATTGTAATCATCTTCGGCTTGCTGGAATACTGCTTCGGCATTTTCGTCCATTGGACCATTGTTGTAAGCCTCAACTGCGGCGTTATACTTATCAATCTGTTCCTGCATGAGCTGGTCATAATTAACAATGGTTCCGTTCGTGTCGAACTCCGCACCGAAGGCCGCAATTGCTCCACTATCAAGTTCAAGATACTTCTCTACCTCTTGGAGTTTTCTTTCTGCTAATTCAACTGATTCACGTTGCTTAGCAATTTCAGCATCCATAGCATTAAGTTTTGCCTTACCATAGGCTCTATCTTTTGCTTTAGAAAGTCTATCAAGAGCCTTTTCATTATCTTCAATTTGATTATTGATTACATGATAACGTTCAATTTCACCTGTTGGATCTTTAGGCTTTTTCTTAGAACCAGAACTACCTCCGCCGCCTCCAGATGAACCAGAACCTTTAGCACCAGAACTTATGCCGCCATTACCTGTTTTAATAATTCGACTTGAGGAAGGAGCTGAACCAACTTTTTCTCCGGTGTTGATTTGTGCAACTTCTACGAAACCATCCATGGTTTCAGTGCCAACCATGTTGGTTGTAGTTCTAACTACTCTTCCATCTCCAGTTTCTGGGTCTCCTTCATCTTGTACATGAGTAACTGTTTCATATACTGGCACTTCAACTTTTTGAGGTTCTCTTACAGTAACTACATCAGCTTCTACTCCAATAGAGTTAAGCATGTTGTTCATGTCATCAACTGACATTTGAGTAGCCATAGCCATCTCATTTAAAGCTGTAATCCATTCATCGCCTAAAATTGAAGTAACATCTTCACCAACACCAATGTCATTAATTTGCGCTTGTAACTCTTCAAGTCCTGCTAAAACAATATTTTTATTTTCTTCAAAACCTTCAAAAATTTTACTAAAGTCATTTTTTTGTTCTTCGCTATCAAAACTTAAAGAAGTAAAATCAACTGCTTCTAAATTTTTAACTAAATCTTGAGCAACTGCAATACCCAAGCGTTCAATCGCTTCTTCACTACCTTGTGCAGCCTGTTCAAGAAGTTCAATATTTTCTGCAGTTTTTAAGAAACCAGAAGAGAGTACAAAATCATCATCTACAATACCAACTAAATCTTTTATTACTTTGGTTACATCAACTACTGTATCTGCATAATCTTGAGTTGTTGTATCAGTAGCTTCAAGTTCTTCTCTCCAATTTTCCCAATTTTGAACAAGGGTACTAACTCCTCTATTCATCAATTGATTTTGAAGTGCTAAACGCGCGGCCGCTCCAGCTTCGAGTTCATAGGTATCAGCCATTTCTTGTGCTTGAACTACAACAGAGTCACCTTCTAATCCAAAGGCCTCGGCTTGTCGTTTAGTTACTTCGTCAAGAACTTCATTATATTGCTCTAATGCAATATAACCAGCTGCATAAGCATCTTCTAATTGCTCAACTGAAGTAATAGTATTTAATAAGTATTCTGATTGCTTTTGGTATGCTGCATCATCAATAATACCTTCAGAAAGCATTCTGGAAAGTTCATAATAATCAGTTGCAGTAGAAGCATACATTTCCATAATTTCTTGTGCATCTTCTGCAAAATCATAACTTATGAATTCATTTATATGAGATGCTAACTGTTCAACGGCTTCACGTGCGGCTGAAGCTACTTCTTCATCTGCGTCACCCAAATCATTTAAGATTTCTTGCAATCTATCTGAACTATAACCAAGTTGTTCTAATACCGCTCGTGTATTATCAGAACCATTCATTAAGCCAGAAACAATAGAAGAATAACTATAAGCATTGCCTGTGGTTCTATTTGTTAAATTGCTCCAATTTATATCACGCCAACTAGAACTAAATTGTTCAGCCATAGCTTTTTGCTCATTTAATTCCAATTGTTGTTCTCTAATTTGAGCACGTGTAGCTTCAAGCATTTGCTGAGAATTGCCAATAAATTTACGGCTACCATCGGCTTGAAGCATGAAAAATCTTTCCCATTCATCATTATAAGCAACTAATGTCTCATAATCTTCTGGTGATATAGTAGAACCAAAATCTAATTTACCAAGTATAGTACTTACATCTTGGAGATTTTGCTTTAAATCTTCAAAAGCTGGAACATAACTATCAGCTTGCTGCATTTCTTCGGCAAAATTTTGCCAATAAGAAGAAGTTATATCTATTTCTGCTCCAAACTCAGACATATTCTCTGCCATTTGCTCTAAGGCATTGTCAGAAGACCAGTCTATATCTAAGAAACTATTAAGAGCATCTGTTCTTGAGTCTTCATCTACTCCTTCTAAAGCAGTATTTATGCCAGAAATAAACGAATCGCCAGCTTGTTCTCCAAGTGGTCCGAGTGTTAATTCTGACACTTTACCAATAATGCGATTAGCATTTTCTCCAGTTAAAGAATCAACAAGTTGAGAATCTATACCTTCCAAACCTTGGGATGCTATATCTCCCCACATCGCATTACCTTGTACAAAAGCTTCCCAGACAGCATCATAATAAGCCTGTCCACTTGTGTAACCTAATTCGCTAGCTCTTTGCTCTAATGCGGCTTCGGTTCCGCCTGCATCTTGAATTAAATAATCAAGTACTTCTTGACCAGTAATTGAATTGTTTTCATCTGCATCAAAACCAGTACTTAAATCTCTAAATTGACCAAAGGTTGCTCCTTCTAAACTTCCAGTACTTACTATTGTACCAATAGCTTGTTGAGCTAAAGTACCATTTGCATATTGGGTAAGAGTAATAATAAGTTGTGAAATAGTGTCATTAAGTTGACTCTGTACTTCTACTGAAGCTAACATGGCTGCTATTTGTTCAGAAGATAACTCTTCATTTTCATGAACAACATTATTAGTATCTGTCCAGGTAGCTTCAATATTACCATTACCTAAAGCATTCGTAAGTTCAAAATTTGTCCAACCCATAGCATTAGTAGCATAGTCTTTAAAAGCATCTTCTGCTTCTTGAGAAGTCCAAAAACCAAGGGTTCTATTAGTTATATTATTAAGTGCTGTATTATAAGCTTCTTCGTATTGATTAGAATTTATATTAGTGTAAACACCATTTATCATCTCAGATAAGTTTTCATCTTCGATGGAGTTATATAAATCATTTTGCGATAAAGCTAATCTTGAAGTAGTTTCAGTAGCATTTTGTAAACTAATTACATATTGATCTTCTAACTGACCTAATTCAATTATTTCTTGTTTAAAATCTTCTACACTTAAAGCTAAAGCTTCAGCATTAATTTCCAATATATCAAGAGTACCATTATGGTAAGCTTCCAAGGCTTCACTAACTTGTTGTCTTGCTGCTGCTTCCATATTGTTTCGAGCATCACTATTGTCTGGTTGTAACATCCAATTGTTAGTGCGCTCTACTAAACTTTCTTGTGCCTCTTCAAAGGTGAGTCTATCAGTTTCGGCAGTCATATGAGATGAAGCTGCAGAAAGATTTAATACGCGCTCATTTTGTTGTTGTAATATATTGTTTATTGCATCATCAGAAAGAATAATTTCATTATTTTCTCCAAAAGACCAATCTTGACCTTGTATTAAATTAAATTGAGCAATTAATTCAGCTGCTTGTTTATTGGCTTCAATTAAAGCTTCTTTCCATTCTAAAGTACCAACAGTGAGTTCTTCTAAAGCGTTTTTAGCATTATCATAATCTTCAAAAGATTGTTTTAAGTTATCATAAGCAGTTTGTGTTTCTTCTAAAGCTTCTTTTAATTTTGTTGTTGCTTCAGCCGCTTCTTCTGCAGTTGTTGTACTTCTATCAACAGCTTTATTATATGCATAATATCCAGCTGCTACAGTCCCAATAACTGCTGCAATTAAAAGTAAAGGCCAATATGCCGCTAACTCAGCAGCTGTTTGTGCGGCGAGCGCCTTAACTATACCCCAATGACCCTGCTCTTGTGTTTTAGCAGCTATGGCTTCTTTTAAATCTGCTACAGTCATTTTGTCAGTAACAGTAATTCCAAGTGCCTTTGCCGCATTTAACAAACCCAACTGCCCTTGTTGTGCAGATAGTAATGTTATCGAATCAGCCTCGGCCAGATTTAAATCTAATTGAGATATTTTTGCCGCCTGTTGCATTATGGTTAAATTTCTATAACTATTTACTAACATAGGAATAACCATTCCAAGAGAAGTCATAATAGATAAAGCTTTATCTAAACCAGACATATTTTCATCTTGTATTGTATTTATTATTCCTTTAACTTGGCTAATTGCCATAGAAACTTGCATCATAGCTTGAGCACCATTAACAACTTTTTGTGCCCAATCTATTTGATTACCAGAAGCATTTTGCATATATTCACTTAAAGCTTTAATACGTTCTTGTTGAGCTTTTAATGCTTCTTCTTGTCTTTTTTGTGCATCAGTGTTTTTGTCAGTTGCAGCAGTCCATTTGTTCATAGCTTCTTCAACTTTATCAAGATCACCATCATAAATTATACTAAAAATTTTTCTTAAATGTACATCTGTTTCAACCAATTTTGATCTAGTTTCATCAACTTTACCATTTATACCACTTAAAGCACTTTTTAATTCCTTCTGAAAATTATTTACACTACTTGTTTGTAATGCTTTATCAAAATGCTCTTTATATTTTCCAGTTAAGTTTAATTGTTCCCCTAAAGCTTTTACTTGTTCTTGAACCTGTCTTAAATTATTTCCATTAATACTACTATCACGAGTAAAAGAGTCTAATTTTATGAAATCAGACATTTTCATACCATTGGTTGATGCATTATATGCTTCTACTGCATTATTATAATTAAGTCTACCTTGGGCTAATTGATCTATAATTCCTCTTCTTTTTCCTCGTTCTTGTATTCCCGTAAATTTAGAAGCTACATCTAAATTTTGTTGTTTAACAATAGCTTCTAATTCTTCTTCAGTTGCTTTAGTAACTTTTTCAGCTTCTATTGCTTGTTGTCCTAATATATCAACTTGTTGTATACCTAACTCTACTGCTTTTCTTTCTAAATCATTTAATTGTTCTGCATTTTGTAAATATTTTTCTTGTAAAGTTATTTTATTTTGATATACTTCAGCCGAAATAGAATCATCAACAAAAGCATCTTTAGCCAAAGCCAAAGCTGTTTTTTGTTGAGCCTGAATTTTTTCTCTACCACCAAAAAGCAGTTGAACATTCATTGCCATATTTCTAATTCCTTCAGCTGCTTGTGAACTAAAGGTACGAAGCATTATGGCACTAACCATACTTAAAATGCCCGGTAAACCACCAAATGCTTTAATAAGATTATTTACTCCATTTAAGGTTTTAGCCAAATTATCATTTAAATCTATAAAGAAATCATCATCTATAATAGATTGATAAATTCCTTCCATAGCCGCTCTAACCCTCTTTTGAGAAGCTTCCCAAGATTTAGCATAAATATCTGCTTGTTCTTGCAAAGTACCATCTGAAGCATTTGCTACTCTTAAATTCTCTTGGAATGTGCCCCAGTTATCAAAAATAGCCATGAACTGAGCGTATTGACGTTGACCAGCTACGTTCTGAGCCAATGCAACTCTTTCTGCTTCACCAAGTTCATTCCATCTTTGTCCAATATCATCAAGAATATCGTCCATGGCGCGAAGCTGACCATTAGCATCCATAACATCGACTCCAACCTTAGCAAGAGCTTTTGAATATTGACCTAAATCAACTCCATCTTCAAGTGTTTTACCAAGTTCCAAGTCTTGGATACGAGCAAACATTGTCTTAAAAGCAGTACCTACTACATCAGCAGATTGACGAGTTTGTGCAACTACAGTAGCCAAAGCAGTTGTAGCATATTCATAAGACAAACCAACAGTATCAGCAATAGAAGCAAACTTTTCAAGACCCTGTGAAATTTCTGCAGAACTTGAAGCAGTTGCAGCACCAAGAGCGGTAATAACATCAGCATAATGCTCAAGTGATTCAGAACCATTATCAAAGTTGTTCCAGATTGCGGTCATATAAGATGAAACTTCTTGAGCAGAATCACCAGTTACTTGAGCCATTTTAATAGTAGCATTTGTTCTTTCTTCTACTGATTTGTCGTCCAAACCTTGCTGGTAGAAAATAAGTGCGGCATCTGTATAGGCGGTAGTAGTAGTACTTAGAGCTTGCGCGGCCTTGTTAGCGCGTTCCGCAAACTCTGCCATATATTCTGCATCGTGCTGGGTAACTATTTGAATATTAGTTAATGACTCATTCAAGTCTTGAGCATATCCATATGCCTGTTGGATAGCGCCCATAAATCCATGAATAGCACTTGAAGAAATTTGCCACTTAATAGTATTTTTCAAAACAGTTCCCATTTCTGTAAGAAGTTTGTTGGTTCTTCTTAATGGAATTTCTGCTTGACTAATTGAAGTAGCCAATTTAGCAAAAGCTTGTGAACCTTCTGGACCAAGTTTCATTAAGGCATCCCTATACTTTTCCAGAGACATGCCACTTTTCTGCATATCTTGAGTAAATTTAGTTAAATCTAATTTACCAGTATTTGTATTAAATGCTCTTTCAAGCTGTGTCTTCAAGATATTAACTTGATTAGTAGCTTGAGCAATTTCAGAATTCATTTGGTCAAAGCCCAAAGACTTAGACGAACCCGCACTAAGCTTACTCAAAGTCTGTTGTAAATCTTGAATTTGCTTTTTAGCTTGACTTGTATCAGCATTAAAACGCAAATCAACATTTAATTGTTTTGGCATATTATTTGCTCTCCTTTCTCTCATATTTTCTTCTTTTATTTGCAAATAAAAAAAGGGGAGAAGAGTCAATGAAAAACTCTTCTCCCCTAACTCTCAATTATATTGAAAATTAAAAGATAATAATTATCCTAATTTGGTTACAACTTCCTTAAGAAGTCCAAGATTCTTCTCGTCAGATAGCTTTTCACTAATCTTAGTAGCATCAAGTTCCAAATCGGAATAATCTTTACTAATGGTATTGAGAATACCCATAGCAGAATTCTCATAAGCATAAACTGCTTCAACAGTATCAGAGATACCTTCAATTACAGTCTCATACTCAACTTGCGGAATTGCTGATACGATCGCATCAATTAGACCCGAACTATTGAGAAGGTCATACAATTTCATTGGGTCTTCCTTCTGCTTATCTGTAAAATTGATATTAGTGTAAGCATAGATAATCTCAAGACTACCCATTACCTCAATTAACACTGGGTTAGCAAAATTGGTAGAATGTGAATTATTAATTACATTACCAATAAGTGCTAATTTATCGTTGGTGGGTAAATATTGCTTAACCTCAATCTCTATATCATTAAACTTAATTGTCTTAACTTCTTCATTTTTCTTAAGACCTAACTTAGTAAAACTGACTTTTGCCATTTATTATAGCCTCCTTTAACACTTTTATATATTATAACATAAAATTTTGTAAAAACAAAATTTTTAAATAGGTTTAGATGTAAACATTGAAAATTCTTTCAATGTTTGCTCGACATATTCATTTTCTATTTTATGAATTTTCCCATCTATAACATAATTTCTTTCACTTTCTTTGGTTTGTAATATTTGTTCTAATTCTTCCTTACTAAAACCATTTTTCTTATTTAAAATTTGTGTGGCTAATTCTTTAAACTGAAATATATTAGGTAAGGTAGCATTTATAGATTTTACAGCATATTGAAAATCTTTGGTTTCAATATCTTCTCCCGCAACGGCACCTTTATTAGTAACTTTAGAAATAAACTTATTAAAGAAATCTTGAATTAATAAATGACTATAATAAACAGGATTTCCAGGATCCAATGCATTAAAATAAGTATCTGGGTTTAATATGGCATTAGTATATGCTTCTTTCACATCTCCCATATTTATAACTTTACTAGCTATCCATTCACCTGCGGGTTTATATAATAAAATTCCACCTTGGTGCTGATATTCTCCTTGTTTTATATTTAAATCGGGATTTGCTTTTTTAGCTCGATTTAAAACTTGTTTTTTCTTATCATAAAATCTATTTAAACGATTATAAGTACCTTCATAAGCATAAACAGCGTTTTGCGAAATATTTTTTGCTTGATTTTGAGAAATTTTACCCACTCCACTTTGTCCCTCGTAATTTTTTAAAATTTTATCCATTTGTTTTTCGGTATTTTTTGTAAATTTTGCTCCTATACCCAAATATGATACCGTTTCTAGCATAGCCTCTAATGGAAGTTTATATATTATTATTTCTCCACTATCTTTATCTACTAAAGTATAAATAAACATAGAAGGCAAATGACCTAAAAACAATTCAATACTTTTACTAAAATTTAATAAATTTGTATAAAGTGTCTGATAATTGTTTTGTAAGAATGCCCTATTATTATTTATATTTTTTACAACTTCTTGATATTCTATATTTTCTTTTTTTAATTGTTGTACGGATAAAGTTGAATTTTTTGCTTTAATTTGAAGTCTAATTTGTTCATATTTTTTATATAAAATATTATAATTCTCTAAGGTTTGTTTTAAATTTATTTTATTATATACTGATACAAATTGCTTAGCGCTCATTTGTAATAAATTATAATCCATTTTTGTTGCTTCTTTGAATTCTTCTATTGAAGCTTCTGATAGCCATTTATTAATTTCTTTTAATCTTTCATCAGCCATAATTTCTCCTTCTCCTCCTTTCCGCACATAATAAAAAAAGGGGAGTCCGCATATAGCGAACCCCCCATTTTAATTAGCTTTCGCTAAAAATTAACGTGAGTTAATTAACCAGCAACATCGTAGGTGTTAGTAGTCTCTCTGTAAGCACCACTCTCAGCATCCTGAGGAATAACCTGAATCTGAGCAAGAACCTTAGTAGTAGGATCCCATCTGGTGTAGTCAGGGAAGCAGTCAAGTGCAAAGGTGAATGTTGAAGGGTCACCAGTTGCAGCCATTGAGAAGCTGAAGTTAGACTGAACACGGCAGTTAGGGATAATGAACTCAGCAGGAACGTCAATACCATCTTCATTTCTGAAGAGAGTAGAAGCCTCAAGATAGAAAGCACCACCGAATGAGTCAGGTGTGATGTTAATCTGCATTACAGCATCATCTGTCTGAGCTACATAGTAGTCAACGATTACAGAGTCGAAATCTGCATCTTTGATCTCAGTAGTTACAGAGTAAGCAACTGTATCACCACCACGAGTTCTATTAGCAATAGCTGCTACAGTAATAATACCATCAGCAATTGTACCAATATAAGGCTCAGAAATAATCTCTCCGTCCTTTACAGGCAATACATAGATTGTATCCTGATCATCGCTTGTAACAGGAGTATTACCTGATGGAAGAGCGATTGTGAGTGTACCAGAAACAACCTTAGCACCAGGCTTACTTGTAGTAGGTGTGTCAGAAATCTTAGCAACAGTCTCAGTGATATGCTGCTTAAGAGAACCACCAGGAGCCTGAGAAGGCTGAATAAGTCCAGCACCAGCAAGAATCATAAGACCTTCAGGTGAGATAAGAGCATCTTCCATTGTGAAAGTTGTAGTCTTATCACCGTCCCATGACATCAATCTGGCATTACCACGACCACCCTGTGCATATACAGTTGTTGAACTTCCTTCAAAAGTAGAAGTCTTGAGTGTATCAAAGTAAAGAACAGGCTCGTCCTTGTAGAAAGTCTTCTTACCGACCTTCATAGTACCCTTAGCACGAAGAACTACTTCGCATATTTCACGAATACCATATTTCATTACGTCTTTTCCTCCTTAATAAATTTTTATATAAACACGAATGTGTTATCAAATAGTTTTATGGATGTTTGCCATCCAATCGGGTGGCTCATGATCGATTTTACCACCCGCAAGTCGAGATTTAATATCAATATCCCAACTTTTATATATTCCAAATCTTTCTACTTGATCACAAAGCATAAATAAAGTATAATCTCTAAGTTGCGGCATTGGGATACCAAGACCAACAGAAAGAATAGAAATATAGTTTAATATAAAGTCGCCGGCTTCTTTGCCTTTTATCTCAGCAACTCTTTCTCTACCACGTTTTAACTTATCAGCAATTTCTTTTGCCCTTTTATCGCTCTCTTTAACATTATATTCAATTTCATCTTCTTTCCTACGATTTAAGCAAAATACTATTTGTATTATTTCTTGTAGTGCATCAAAATTGTTATCATCTACCGTAATCATTCCTATTTCTTGTTGATAAAACACTAATGAACGTGGTGTAAAGCTTATTTTATATTTAGGAAATATTAAACTTAGAACCTCTTGAACGGCTTGTTTTTTATCCAAAGTTCTTTCGTCTTCCATCACCATCATAAATAATTGAAAATTTGAAACTTCACTTAAATCAATTTCGTCCTCAAACTTAATTGACTCTTTAGAAATATTAAGTGCATAAATACCAGACATAAACTTTTCTCTTCCCATATAGGAAATTTCAAGTAAAGTTGGTTGATGTAAAATAAGCTGACATTCAGGAATAACTATATCAATTCCAGTAGCAAGAGCAGTAGTGTTAATCGCGCTCATTATACTGCTTATTAAACTCCTCAATATAAGATTCCCATTCTTTAGGGTTAATCATATTCTTTTCATCATCACCATCATGAACCGTGCGGTACATCAAGCAGAGTCCCGCGTACTCGTCCGTGAGGATAATTTGAGTGGCTCCCGCAAATTCTGTCTTACCTATTCCACTTAAATGCGCTTCATCAAACATCGTATCAAGTTCAGCAGCAATTCTATAAGGTCGTAACTTCGCATCCTTAAGCTGCCACTGATCGAAGTGACAAACAATATCAAATTCAATTACATTATCTCTAAATTCTGGATTAGTAGCATTTGGAATAAAATTATCAAAATTTATTATAATGTAGTTTAATACACTTCCATCAACATATAATTTCGGAATTGTCTTTATATTTTTTGGAAATAAAGTTTTTTCCTGCTCTGGAGTAAGATTAGGTTGATCCAAAGCATCTGGAGTTGTGTAGTAAAGCAAACGCTTTATTCTATCACACTTCATAATCTTGTCTGTTATAGTAGCCAAATCTTTTTCAACAGATAAAAAAGAGGACTTTGGCTCTAAAAAGCCTTCAATTTTCATTTAATATCTCCTTTATCTCAATATAATGACTGTGCAACTATTATCTTCTCATACTCTCCATACTTAATAGTGAATTGCCCACTATAAATAGCTTCCCAACAAATTTGAATTTGTAGAGGATTGCTGGGATCTAAATAAAGTCTAGCGGGACAGTTAGTTTCAACAATAGACCAAGAGGCGCCAGAAATAGCCTCTCCTGTGAATATATAACTGTACTTAATTTTAGGTTTAATGAAAGTATCTCCCTCAATAATAGGCTCAGTTGGCTCTGGAAGTGGATTAGGATCAATTGGTGGGTTCATAATAAGACTACCAACGATTCCTTGATCCAAATCATCTTCAAATTCATTTGCATAATATTCAACCGCAGTAATTTCAAGTATACCAGAAGTAGAAATCCAGTCTGTCGCCTCAACTCTCCAGCATACTTGCGGCGAGCCTTCATTCTCTCCTTGCAAATAAAACTTACTATAACGTCTAAAATATTCAAGTGCTTCTTTGGTTCTTGGCATTAAAATATGTAAAGAATGATTAGGATTATCAATACTGATACCGTGTTTTTGGATATAATCAATTTTTGTTTCTACTGGTCCACGTACTGCGGCATAGGTAGAATGTCTTATACCCATTTCATCTTCCCATTTTATTTCATAATTACATCTTCTTATCTCTGCTCTAAAATAAGCCAATTCAGTTAATTCTTGCAAATGAATAAGCCAAAAAGTATTAGTTCCAACCCATTCAAATATATCACCTGAATGATAATCTTCTTCATTGTGTATAGACACAATTTTATCGTCATAGTCCATCTTGTTCTTGTCTGGGTTAATTAACGCCTTACAATATTCATGTGGGTTGGGGTCATAAACTCTTGAACTAGACGAACTCTCAATAGGATCTAAGCTCTGTACCCTACGAATGGTTGCGGCTTGGTAAGAGCTACGCAGAACGCGATCAAAAGTTCTGCGTTTATCAAATATCATTCTTTCTTGTTGTCCATATCCACCATTCTTTACAAGAACGTCAGACATGTTATCCATTCCTTCTAAACCTACATTCGGATTACCTTGTGGATGATTTGCTCCAAGATCCCACCCAAGTCTGTTAGTCATGCGTCTGATAGAGTTATTTTTATTTTGCATCATAAAAATCTCTTAATAAACTTATACATTCAAAGACAGTTTTTCTATAAATGCCAAATTCAACTTCTTCAGAACGCAAACCTTCTAACTTAGCCAAAATCTGCAAGAAATTAGGACTAAAGAAAAGTTCATTTAGTCCTACTAACTCAACAAGAACAGTATCAAGCTGTTTTATCCAATCTTCTTCGTGTTCACGCATAGGAATTAATTTCCAAATTTGGTTGGTTAAGCGTGAAACATTTGTTCCAATACTCTCTTCTGAAATGTCTAGATTATATTTCTTCGTTAGCATTACTTTTACGGAGTATAGACCAATTTGATCTATAACTTCCATCGTCCTTTAATTTTCTTCTCTTATACAATCTCTGATTGTGCAAAGAGTCTCTTCTCGACTCGTCAAGCAATTCCTTAAGTTTAGCCATGTGATTTGCTTGAGAGGTCATTTTAAAATCTGCACCAGAATATTTCATACGAGTATTTTCAATAGAGGTTAATTGGCGCTGAACCCAACCTTGTTTCATAATAATCGCCAAAATGTTTACCTCTTCCGGGGTAAGTACCGCCGCGAAGTAAGAATCGTCAATAACAACTTGTGGGACTGGATCTTCATCAACATCTCTAATTACAAAGTCTTCATCGGTAACTTCCTCTGCTGGAATAATTCTTTCACTAATTGTATAATCAAATAAATTAACTCTCGGAAATTCAAATCCAGGTAATGCATCTTTGAGAAGGCTTTGCAAATCTCTAATTGTATCTTGCGGTGTCATAAACTCCGAATACATATCATCAGTAATTTTTTCAAGAAAGCGGTTATAGATGGTAGAAAAACGTGTTCCTTCTTCCATACTATTCCTCCTTAATTACATATTACTCTTTTTTATCTACAACATTATACTTTGGAGTAGTTCTGCGGACAGGGGTGCTGCTTGTAGCAGCAGGCTGAACACGACGTGTATGTGTTTCAGACTTTGCCTTTTCCTCGTCCTCGTTGTCGGGCTCCGAATTAGCAAGGGCCGCATCAACGTCAAAACCAGTCTTCTCCTTAAGTGCCTTTCTCTTAGATGTACTCTCAAGAGGTAACTTAACAGAAAGTGCTTTAATAAGTGTAATTACTCCTTCTGGAGCGAAATCCAAAGCATCAAGGAACTGATCGAGTGAGCCAGTTGTGAGCAAGTCTACAACATCCTGTTCAGACATGTCGTACTCAAGTTCTGTCTTAAGTCCAAGATCTTTTCTTGCCTCAACTTCAGCAATCTGGAGGTACTGCTCCATCAATTCTCTGCCTCCTGGCTGATATGCCAACTTAACCAATTCGTCGTAATCAACTACGATGGTTTCACCAGGCTGAATATTTCTCTTGATATTTGCTTCTGGAATCTTATAACTTACCATTCCAATACTTCTGTTCTTTACTGAACACTTTTTGTTTGTATTTGTCTCCATATTTTATCTCCTTTATCTCTTAAAAAATATAACAAAAAATGGGGGAGGGGATTAAACCCCATCCCCCAAGATTTTTATTATCAGCTATGTACTGTCTTGTGAACAGTGTGGTTAACACCGGTGTAGTCAAGGATATCAAGGCTACGGTTAACCATATCAGCAGTAGACATCTTACCAGCAAGTGAGCTGTCGATGAATGCGCAGATGTTGTTAGCGAGCATGCAAGTTACGCCAACCTTCTTGTAAACCTGAAGTTCTCTTGAACGATCCTTGTTATTGTACTCGTCGATAATTGTATTACCTTCGAATGCAACCTTAACAGGCTTAGTGTCAGCACCAGTAGGGATGATGTAAGCATAACCAGGGTCAATAACCTTAGTTGAGTTTGTACCATCTTCGAAGCCCTGCTCAAGGATAACAACCTTTGTTCCCTTGTAGTCAGCAAGCTTACCAGTCT
>Ga0247611_10005928_pt1 | contig 15859 bp, 12 predicted proteins | sample 177DNAGHGhighgp2_FD_192422 | JGI IMG/M metagenome (GOLD analysis project Ga0247611, IMG submission 192422) | Sheep rumen microbial communities from Palmerston North, Manawatu-Wanganui, New Zealand - 1770 DNA GHGhigh gp2 | ecosystem: Host-associated > Mammals > Digestive system > Stomach > Rumen...
AATGTCTCTTTCAACTCACCTGATGTTGTGAATGACAATGCGGATGTCATACGCTGATCTTCAGGGATGAAATCATCAAAGTATGTATTCAGTGCCCGATGATTGATCTGGAACTGTTCACCACGAACGTTATAGAACAGCTTAATGTCTGCTGGTAATGTGAACTGGAAATCTTCAATCCATTTCACAAGCATATCGACTGGGATTCTGTCATATCCGAGAATCTTCTTGGATGGACGATATGTCGTGATGAGACCATGATCTTTCTCTTTATAATCCTCCAGATTCTCTTCGATCAATTTTGAATCCTTATATTTCAAAGTCAGCTTCTTCTTCTCCTGAGGACGAAGAGACGTGACCTCATAATAGTCACTCATTGCCAACGCTGCAGTTGTACCAGTTCCATTCTCTCCAGCAGTTGTACCGTGAGCTCTTGTCATATTCGAACCAGCCTGATTTGTCTCATGAACAACACGAAGTAACTTTGTCGGAATACCACGACCATTATCCCGTGTCTTAAGTTCTTTATCCGTGATTGTAATATTAATAGTATCTCCGGGGGATTCCGATTTCAAACATTCATCTCGGTTATTATCGATAATCTCTTTACACAGGTGCAGCACACCCATTTCACCGAGAGCCGCGATGTACATTGTCGGACGATGTCGCATCTTTTCGACATCGGAATCAACAATGGTGATCTTGTCATCTTTCATTGGACCATTTTTCATTTTCGGCATTGCTGTATCCTCCTATAGATGGTTTGTAAAAGTTAGTTCAGGTAGTTTAGAAGTTATACACCTTCCCTATCCGATTTAATAATATACATACGACGACGACAAATTTGTAAGTTCATGAAGTGAACCTTTCTTCACTTGCCGTGTGAAGAATCCCTACGTATTGTTTTCTGCGTTCTCCGTTGTCCATGGGTTGTCACAGAAATGTGACGCCTCCTAATCATTCTGATGTAGTGCGGGCTTCGGCCCGCACGATTTTTTTTTATTTCGTGTTTGTATATCATTATTTCGAATACAGAGGGGTTGGGCCTTTGTATTCCACTTTTCAATGAGCCCGTGCGTTGAAAGAGGTGATGCACTATGGGTAAAATGATTAACAAATCAAGGGGTGTTCCAAATGAAGACAAAACGACATGTCGACTGGAAGAATGTAGGATTTGTTGTAAGCTGGATTTGTGCAATTGTATCGATCGCATATATTATTGCAGATTTGATCAAAGTTGTATTCACAAGTGAGCGTATCTTACCTTCATCCAAAAACTATCCTGGCTTAATTGGTTTAGCTTTGATTGGCTGGTGCTTTGTGAGAAATGATACGAGTATTTCTGAATACATCGATCGGTGGCGCGAGCGCCATGATAAATAAGATGGTGGGGATATTTCCCCACCATCGAACGGTTCTGTAACTTTATACTCTTAAGGAGGTATGAAATATGCGTATTGTTGGTCTATATGATATTGATCAAGATATTAAGGTTAACAATCTGAAAGAAGTAACATCAGCTGTTATGTTTTCAGCTCCAAACCAATATAACCCAAATGGTCTTTTTTCTGAAGAAATCTTTGGACAGACCGAAGAAGAACAGAAGTATCGTTGTGGATACATCAAACTTCCGATACATGTATTCAATCCGAATGTTGCAAAGAATATCATCATCCGTTCAGGTGGCATCATCCGCAAGCTTGCATATGGCGAAATCAGATGCAATCTTGTCGATGGTAAACTGATTGAAGCAGAAGACGGTAAGTATTGTGGATTCCGTGATCTGTATAACATCTGGGATGAGATAGATGTCAGAAAGAATCTGAACACTCGCAATGATGCTTCACTGGATATTTTGATCAAGAGTCCGAAACGTTTGCTGTTTGTTGATAAACTACTTGTGCTGCCGCCTGCATTCCGACCGAGTGGTATGAAGAATGGTAAACAAGTCAAGTCCGAGTTGAATACCATCTATATCAAGATCATCGGTCTAAAGAGTGTCACATCTCATACGACTGCATCAGTCCACAAGGTTGACAATCAGATTCAGGATGCATTGATTGAACTTTACACATATATCAACAAATTCGTTGGTACAAAGAACGGTTACTTTCAAAAGAATCTTCTTGCGAAGAATACTGTTGGTACTGTTCGAAACGTTATATCAGCACCATCATACAAATCGAATACACCGGAAGTTGGAATCTTCCGCACAGGTTATCCCCTATGGACGATCGTATCTGGTTTCCAGCCATTCATCAAGTTCGAGTTAAAGCAACTTCTGTCATATGACTACATATCATCGATTCATCCAAATCCTGACGAAGTCGATCGTACTATGATTGAAAACATTTATGATGACAAAATGATTTCTGATCTCATTCAGATCTTCATGAGAAACCCCGGTTCCAGATTCCGTATTCTGTATTTAGATCCAGATAACAAGAAACCGATCATTTTCAATGCATTGAATCTAAAGACGAATGAAACAATCTCACGTCCGTTGACACTGACTGATGTGATCTACATTGCGTCATATCGTTCAACGGTTGTTGCTGACAGACATATGTATACAGTTCGTTATCCGATCGGTCACCATCTTGGTGCGTTCTTCTCTAAGATCCATGTACTGTCAACAAACACAACGATCCCGGTTCAATTCCAAAATGAAGTATATCGGACATATCCATTGGTAAATCCGGAAGCATCCCATATGGCAGTATCCAAATCATTTGTTGATGTCATTAATATGGCGAATTCACGTTTGGAAAACATCGGTGGTGACTATGACGGTGATACTGTAAAGAGTACTGGTATCTGGTCTGATGAGGCCAATGCACAAGCTGAAAAGTTGATGTATTCGAAGGCATATTGCGTGAAACCGAATATGGATGCTGCATTCCCAATCGCAATTGAATGTCTGAATGGATTATACGGCTTGACGAAAATGGAATAATAAGATCGAATGAAATTGACAACTTGGTATGAATGGAAACATTCAAAATCTTTTTTTTTTTTAGAAAGGAGATGATTGGATGAGTTCAATGTTTGAAGCGATGAGTGCTTTCAACAATGCATGCCCGTTTGATAGTCTTGACTCTTCATCATATGGAGTCGATCCTCAGCCAACATCAGCATGGGGTGAAAATCTATACGGTCCTGATACGAACACATTTGTTGAACGCTGGAATGCATACAACTCACAACCGAGATACATCCCGAATCTAGATGGATTCATTGACCCGTTCGTCAGTGGTATGTGGAATTCTCCTACCGTGACAATCGAGAGTCTATATGACAAACAGATGTTCGGCGGACAGGAAAAGATCGATCCAAACCGTATCTTTTCTTCCGATCTTGCTGCTCTGAAAAAGATTGCTGCAGATCAGGCAAAACTGATATCAGTCTTTGAAAGAAAAGCAATGGAGATGTATACCGACAAAGGTCAATTCGGTTTGAATGAGGATGCGATTGCAGCCATGCAAGCTGTGACCAGTGCTCGGAACATCTTACTGGCAATCGCAAAAGAACAGGCTGGCATCAAGAAGAACATCACAGAGTTGAAGATCAAACAGCAACAGAATGGTGGACCGTCTTCACCGGGTGGTGTAACTGGCGGAAAACCGACTTCTGTATTTGATGTTGGACGTGATGTGATGAACAATATCTTCAACATGCCGGATGCTGCTTCTGAACCAGTAAATGCAAACTATCCAACGGTGGATCTCAATGAGGCGTCCAGTGTTCTCGAAAGCATTGTGTCACCAGACGCTGTGTCAGACTCTGTCAAGTTTGAACAAAGTAAACCGACGATCTATGCTGTTGTCGGTGAACGAGATGATGACTATGAGTTCAAGGCTTATGACAGCTCTGGAGAAGAGATTCCAAATTACCCGGTTCCGGATGTAACAATCCCTGCAGGTAATATCGATCGTGAATCTATGCGTGCGACAGATGAGCTTCTCGTGACCTATCCTATCAAATTCAGAGACGATTAATGATGTGGGGGCGAAAGCCCCCACACTCATCGTTTTACGTTCACACAAAAAGATAATTGTGAGGTTTAAACCACATGATTTGCGATTCATCATGCTCGTTTTTATCTCATAAGGAACCAAACCAAAAATCTATAGAAAAGGAGAGTATATCCAATGATTGAGACGAAGTATGGGCTAAAGTACCCGTTTCCACATACGCTTGTGCATATCGTGGACAATTCTTCGTATACTGGTGATCTCCCGGTCGTCATTGCTGATGAACCGTCTATGTACGGCACTATCGTCGTAACCGGTCTCCCGATGGGTGAAGACAGACGTGTGATCGATGTCAAGCGTTCGGATGTTCTGAACGTCGCGTTCGGCCTGAGAAATCTGAGCTCTGGCGACATCAAGAAGTTCGGTCAGTCAGCAACTTATCCGGTGTCATTGATCAACCAGGGTGGTCCTGTGAAGCTTCTGCGTGTGACACCTGATGATGCAACATATGCTTATTCTGTCATCACCATTGAGTGGCGTAAAGACAAGACTGATGATACGATTCATGTTCGTTACAACACTGAACGTTTTGTCGTTGATGCGGCTCTTGCAAACTTTGCAAACCGTGATCGTCTGAATGCGGCAATCGTCAAGTCTTATGCAAATGCTTCATCTGATCCGCCTTCCACCGATCCAAATGGCGAAAGATGGAAGAAGCGTGCATTCATCGTCAACATCTCTGCTGGTCGTGGTTCGGTCTACAACAAGTTTGCGACCGTGATCGATAAGACCATTCAGGGTAAGAATCCGCCGAATGTTCGCTACATGTTCTCCACGATCGACACCTTGACAAACGCAACAGTTGAACAGTTTGCTGCATCTCTGATCAATTCTGAGAATACTTCTCGTCCGGATGCGATCGAGTCTGTGAATGTTCAGGTTAAGCGTCGTGTGGACGGTTCCTCAATTGTCGTTCCGTATGTGAATGAAGCTGCGATCGAGGAGCTTTACAATGACTATCGTGCGCATCTGTCCGATATGGTTGATAACAAGGTTCAGATCCCGAACAACCGCGTTATGACCACTGATTATATATCAAAGGTCAACATCATGCTCAACATCAATACGTTTGATGTGATCTTCGGAAACTACATCTATGACGGTACTGATGACGGCTACAAGCTGCCGTTCTTCCAGGTTGACATGAGATCTTCTGATATCCCTGAGCTCGGTGAGGAAAAGCGTATCTACGTTCTTAAGAACGAGAACGACCCGAACGTCGGCAATCCTGATAAGGAAAAGGCTGTCGCATATCAGACCATCAACGAGATCCTGCTCGATGGTTTCACTGCAGGTATTACTGATCCGACTGATTCAGTACATCTCGGAAATGTATATCTGTATACCGGACTCGCGAGCTACATGAATCCGTATTTCTACGTTGTCACATCGATCAACCAGTATACTGGCGCTGTATCGACGATCAAGATGAACATTCTCAAGAATCTAACTGATCTTCTGACATACAGTGACGCTGACAGTGACTGGGATGGAACTGTTACCTCAGCTGGTGGAAATACCGTATCGACAATCTCGATGATTCTGCATCCGAACGAAAATACTGTGGGTGCATTCGGTGATGCACTGAGAACTGCAATCAACAAAGGTATGGTCAAAGCTGGCGAAACAGTCGCTGTTGCAAAAGCTGGCGCACGTACTGAGTTTGAGTTGTTCTATGTTTCAGAGCATCCGGCGACGTCTTCCGCAACCGTGATCACGATCACTGATCTGGCTAAGGAGGATGCAAAGTGGGCTGCATCGTGGACTCAGTATGTATGGAAGTATCAGAAGGACAAGCTGTACAACTATCTCAACTGGAGTATGGCAAATATGTCCGCTGGTTCCGGCAATGTCATCGCTACCAAGAAGGAAGACTTTGCATGGACTCAGCCTGGTGCAACTGTTGTCAATCTCGGCGGCACATTTGATACCGCGGTGTACATCAACAACTATGACATTGATCCGACGCTGCACACCACCGACACGTTTGTCGAGACTGGTCGTACACAGGTTGTCGGAAATATTGTCATTGCTAATAAGCCTCCGGTCACAATCCTCATGGGCTCATCTGACAACGAGAAATCCAATCTGATGGGTTCGGAGTATGACATCATCACACTTGATCGGACATCTGTTGCTGGATATAAGTTCGTCAGAGATGTTCAAACTCTGAATGCTGATACGATTATTATCGGCGAACCTACCACGACTGAAGATACCAAGACCCAGACGATCACAGTTAAGAACGGAAATACCGATATTGCGACATACAGCATTTCTGTTCCGATTGAGGATTATCCGGAAGGTACATCCATCGGTCTTGCATTCGTTTCCAAGAACGGTGAAGAGACTGTGTTCTCCCGTCCTGGTGGATGGTCTGTAATCACAGATGCGATTGTTGCTGAAACACCTTATGGTGTTCATTACTTCTCTTATGAGGACGCAACTTCTGCAACTCAGATCACAAGAACACTCGACACAACACCTGAAGTTATTCCGGATTCGGATGCCGGCTCATTCAGATTCGTTCTGATTGGCAATGGTACTGATGCATATGTTACAGTCGACGGCAAGCAGTTCCATAAGCCGATGAAGGTAACAAAGTCGGGTTCGTCTACGCTCAATCTCCAGATTCCGGTTGGCGGTCTGTCTCCGGTTCAGAACGAGAATGCAACACCTGAAAGCATTGATCGTTACATGATCTCTTCTACTCAGGGATCCTTCTGGAGAATCACCAAGGAAGAGTATCTGCAGATCCCACCCAACTACTATTCTTCGATCTATGGCACCAACATTACATCGGCGAATGGTGGTATCAAGCTTGAGGATGGTAGCACCGGCTTCTTCGACAACAAGAATCTCTCTGAGATCGAGTTCAAGTGGCTGTACTCTGCTCTCCTGGTCAAAGCTTACAGAGGCGCAGTTGATCCTCGCATCATGAGTCCTGTCCGTGTTCCGGCAAAATATCTCTTCGACGGTGGCACAAACACAATCGTCGGTCAGACCATTCTGCCGTATCTGACATACAGCGTTCAGGATAAGATCCAGGCTTCCACCATCTTCACTGAAGATGAGAAGGAATCTGTCATGTTCGATCAGACTCTGACTGCAAACCTGAGTGCTGATGACGACATCGACGTCAAACAGGCGATGTATGATTTCATGATTCATCGTATTTACCAGGGTCTGCCGGAAGACAAACGTCCAATCGGACCTGGCTCTGGTTTGTCACTGCATCTTGACGCTGGTGTTACGGATGCTGTCACTGCAAGACTCATCAATACATCCTTCGAGAAGCGTTTCGACAACCCGAACGCATCTTGGGATATTGGTGGTATCGTGTCTTCTGCAGATGGTATCGCATACACATATGTCAAGCGTATCGTCGACAACCTGATCTCGCACTGTAAGGCATACTCTGTCAACAAGCCGTTTGTCGGTAAGTTTACCACAATTCGTTCCGACGAGTTTGTGTCCTACTTCCCGGACATCGACGCAACTGACTGGGGCTTGAGCGAGACCCTCTACAACTCCGGTGGTAACACATGGGTTATCGATGTCAATGGTAACCTCTATCGTCGTTCACAAAGAACGCTGCATCGTGCATCCTCTACATCTGATCTGCTTCAGGAAAACAATATGCGTACGCTGTCTCAGCTCGTATATCTCCTGCAGAATAAGCTCGATGAAAAGCTGTTCGAATATGATGACGATGCAGTGCTCAAGACAATTCAGGACGAAGTCAATGTCATGTTCTCGAACTGGGTCGGAGAACTCGTTCAGTCTCTCTCGATTGAGTTCCAGCGCGATATCAACATTGACGGCGGTGAGATTGTCATCTGCAATGTGAACGTCACATTCCGCGGCCTCATCCTCCGTGTTCCGATCATCGTCAACGTCAACAGACGTGCGGAATCTTAATTCTTAAGAAAGGAGAGAAAAAGCTATGTCTGCTATTAGTCTGCAAACTGGTCTTCGTGAATATAACGGAGATCTGAGACAATACACTGGTATGCTCGGCGGACTGACTCCGGATATTCATACACTCCGGAGTCTTAACCCCGAGACTACCAACCGTGTTATCTGTGTTATGTATCGTGGACCGTATTTCCTGATGCACTACTTCGGTGAAAGCGAAACCAACGGATACACAAACCGTGAGTTTGCTACGTATAAGAAGATGATTGAATACTACAACACCGGTATTCAATGCCAGTTCGGTGACCGCTCGCTTGCATCCGCACAGCTTCAGGGTGGTTTTGCTGCAAGAAGCATCAACATTCCGACTGTTCAGAATACGAACAACTCACAATCCCTGCAGATCACTGTTCCTGAGCTTGTCGGTCGTCCGATCGCAAACTTCCATAACATGTGGATCGACGGTATCTCTGATGAGATCACCGGCCTTACCCACTATCAGGGTATGGTTGCAGGTAGCATGGAGAACAACATCGCAAGACGTGTATTCACCCCGCCACAGGGTGTATATGATCAGGCTCTGGAGCCATCTCCTGCTTGGGAAGTTGCAGAATTCCTCGTCATCGCACTGGATCGTTCTGGCGCACGTGTCGAAGCTGCTGCAATGGCACTCGGTTGCATTCCGCAGAACAAAATCGGTTTCGAGATCTTCAACTCCAATCCGACAGGTGGTTCTACCATTCAAAGCATCACACTGTCCTTCAGCTGCCAGTTCATCCAGTCTGCATACGTCAATGACCTTGCAGCAAGATATGTTCAGCAGTTCGCCATCTTCGGCAACTCGCTCAACCTCAACCCTGGTGCTGGCGATGCATTCTTCACGAAGCCCACTTCCGAGCGTATCGACACCCAGATGTTCAACGGTGGCAATCGTCCGTATCTCGATGCGGTTCAGTCCAGCGTTGGCAATGCACCGATCTTCAAGGCCGACGAAGCTCCGCTTCAGCGTACTCCGATGCCTCAGAAGACTCTCAAGCCTTCGGATCACAGTGCTATCTGGAGCGATGCCCAAGGCAACGGTACTTTCCAATCGAAGCCTGTCAGAAATCCTTACGAAGCACCTCCTGCTTGGGACGAGAATACCTGATAAAAAAAAAAAAAGAATGTTGGGTGGGGGCAATGCCCCCACCTGCTTCTTTTATGTTAATATGAAGATCTCGTAAATGTCGAATTGTTCATAGCAAAGTTTGACAGATACATATGAAACATCATCGACATCAAAGAATGCCAACCCAACATGTTCAAGCTTTTTGTCTGTTTTTGTTGCCATCTTTTTATTCAAGATGACACCACGTTCCATCACAGTCGGCTCTTTCGCATGTGCAACGACTTCACGTTCATAATACTTATAAGCTGCATTGATTGCTCGTTTTGTCAGATCAGGTTGACATATCGTGTCCAGCTTTGACATGTCATATCCCAACGATTCAAGTTCTCTCAACGATTCATCACTCTTGAGATTGATGTAATACTTGAAATTCTTCGGGGCATGTGATTCCACGAGCTCGCGTATATTTGGTTTTGCTTTAGACATCAAATTCATCTCCTTCAGGTTTATCATAATCATTGTGGCCGATAATGTATAATTTAGTGAAGATCGACACATACGATTCCAATGTGATATGTTGTACAACATTCGGACTGATAGAGTCGTACAATGAATCATACAGGAATGAATCATCTTCGTTGATGGACATTGCAATTGATTCATAGTATGGGTAATCCGATACAAGATCCACCAATCGATCAATTCTATAATCTGCATCACATCCTGCATCTGCTACATAGCCATCTTTAATATAGATCGGATCTAACGAGCTTACCAACTTTGCGATATGTTCAAATATCTGGATATCTCCTCGGAGAGCTGCAGATCCCAATGACATAACACTCGATAGATCGATTGCTACAATTGTGGCAATGCTGTACATGATGCTTTCAGTTGTAATGACTGGATGAATGGTTTTATCTACTCTACTCCCAAAATGATATTTATTCAGTTTATACGCACCAGTCTTATCATTGATTGGTGACTCTGCATAAGTAGGTATATCAAACACTTTAACCTTAGCCAACTGCGGGTCAACTCCATGTTGCAGTAAGAATGTCCGCATATAATGTGGATCATCTGTCCATACCCTAGTTGGCATTGTTTTCGGTGTTGCATTAATAGGATATAAGAGAAACTCATATACCATTGTCATTTCACCTCTCGAATTACAATTTTTGCCAGATATGCTAAGAGTTTCAGATTCTCTGCTTTAAAAGCGCCACCGGCAAACCCGAATGGAATATAATAGTAATCCGGTAATTGATTCAACAGATACTTCTTTTGAAATTTCCGGATATACGGGATTAAATCTTCATCATAGTTTTCAATCATTTCGAAAATCTTTAAGATGTGAAGATTCAATCCCATTGTATGCTGTTGCAACATTGCTTTTGGAATACCTTTATAATCGATTGTGCCATCCGCATAGAACATTTCAATCTTACCATATCTGATATATGCACTCCACGTGTGTTTGTGCACAAATGGAACACCGTTAATCGTATCAAAGATCGGTTTCTTCTTGATAAACATCAAAGCATCAGAGTGTAATGTGATGATGTCATCATCAGTTAAATGATTCACTTCGATGAATTCTTTTCGTGTTTGTAATAAACCATTGATCATATTATCAGAAAACACCTTATCATCTCTCTGAATCAATCCAACTTTCTTGGTACGCAGATCTTTTGGCATACGTTCTAATTCATCTAGTAACGTATCATCCAATAAATGGAATCGTCTACTGACAGACAACGATGCTTGTTGCATATCATATTCCACGATTTCTTTATTGAAACAGAATTCGAGATTCGGATTGTACCACAATGTCTTTCCGAACATCGGATTTTCACATGTTTCTCGATTAAAATTAATCATGATTTGAACACCCCTTATAATTTCAATACAGGACAGCCTGGTGGATATCATTTGAATGATATATGTTTCTGTTTGAAATAATACCATGATAAAGGAGTATATACTATGAGTGACAGATTCGAAGACCCGCTCGAGAAGCTGATTTCTCGTCGCGATGGTAATATCGAAACTCCAAGTGTTGAACCGGTTCAACCCGAGCAAGTCGTCGTTGCTCCTGATGAACCACTTCAAGTTCCAACAACTTCCGAAGCACCTGTGGAAACACCGGCTGCTAATGAAGAGGAAGATATCTACGGTAAAAACGATCTTGCTCTCGAAATGGAAGAAGAAGATCGTATTGCATCCGAAATGCGTCAGCAGCAGTATGAAGCACTTCTCGCACAAAAGAAGAATACAAAGACCACGGTGATGCCGCCGCAACCTCATGATCGTGAAGCACAGGCACAAGACATTGCTTTCCAGAGCAATAATATGGCTATTGTCACTGATATGATCAAAAAGGTTCTCGCAAAGAACAACATCACCAACGGCGAGATCCCGGTTGCAACAGATGAAGATCCAGACTTCAGAATGCATGTTATGGGTGAACTGATGGAGGAATACTATTACAATGGTGAAGAACCTTCTCAGAAGTTCGAAGAACTGGTTCTGAAGAGCTGGCGTTATACCGAACCGGATCCCAATGAAAACATCGAAGGTTTCCAGGAAACGGATGAAGCTGCTCCGGATGAAGAGAAAGTTGATCCGAAAGATCAACCCGCAACGATCAATATCAATGTGGAAGGTGGCGCTCCTGTCACAGTCAACGTTGACGAAAACGTTGTTGGTGAAATGACACATACCAATCGTGTTGATATCTTCGTGACGGAAGTAACCCGTGAGGAACTGCAGGGTGCTCGTATTGTGAATAACTCACAACGTGACGGCATCATCACTCCATTCAGATCCGATGTATTTGATACACCATTGACACTACCGTTGTCTGCATACAGACTCGTATTAAAACCGCTCAATTATTACGAGTTCATTCAGCTCGGTTCTTCTCCGGCTTCTGGAAGTCGTGTGGATGCTGATAAGAAGCAATGGAGTATCATCTATGATCACATTTCCAATGTTTCTATTGGAGAATTCAAAGACTTCGAAGACTTCATGAAGTGTACCAAGTATATGGACCGTGAGCTTCTAATGTGGGGTGTGCTCATTGCATCTTCTGAAGAGGAAGAGACCATCACGATCCGTTGTGGTAACCCGAAGTGTAAGAAGCAGCACCAGATCAAGTATAATCCGCGTATGCTGATCCATGTCAACGATGAGTTGATTGGTAAGTACGAGTGGGAAACCACGGGTGCTGTTGCGCCAGGTGCTGCAGCAATCGAACACTTCAACAAGATCAATTCCAAGATCCGCCGTTACAAGCTTCCGAACACCGGATACATTGTTGAAATCGATGACCGTCCGTCGGCATATGATTTCATCAACAGACGTTATCCGTTGATGGATAAGCTGCGCGAGAGATTCCTCCCGGATCGCGATATGTTCAATTCCGAGGAAGAAGCTGATGAGGCACTCAACAACAATCCGGAATACTCCTATCTGCTTGCACATGCGATGTTCGTTACCGCAATCTCCAAGATTGTTGATGGTACTGAATACCGTTATGACAACTGGGATGATATCGAAAGAATCATCACGACCTCTCTTGATATGAGAGATGCAGCAATCCTTCTCCAGCTGGTTAACAAGCTTGCCGCCGAGAATGTTTCTCCGATGGACTTCTATCTGGAGAACTTTAAGTGTGATGCTTGTGGACGTGAAGAGAAGCGTATTCCGATTCCGGATATTGGAAATACCTTGATTTTCCAGCTTTCTCGGAGGCTGTCATCTACCGAAATAAACTTGACAGAGATGGAGTCGATTTGATCGAATTGGGAGACCTCTTCAATAGATGTCTCCCGATCGATATGCTCTTACGAATGCCTCGTAAATTCGTAAACCGTCTTCGAGAGATTCGGAAGCTTCAGAAGAAGCAAGAACATCAGCGACAAGAACAACAATTGGCTGCTGCAAATAATACCGGAATTTCAAATCCGATTGCACATGCACGCCAAACATTTGATAGCACGGCAATTGATGAGATGGTTGATGAACTTTCTTAATGGGTAATCCAATTTTGAAAGGAAAAACAAATATGATACAATCATCTTCAATCTCCATTCAACCGGGTTTCCGTTTGAATGATTTCATCTTCGGTTATATACAGAGAAACGGTTTTCCTTACGTGGTGGACAATTACTGTCCACTACGTGAGGCATATTATAATGAGAAAGCACATAACGGGCAACAAGAAAACGATACGGAAGGAGCATCACCTGATGTTTAATGTACCCCAGTCCATGATTAACGAGATCATGGGAACAAGATCGAAGATTCATCATACGCTGATTATGACATGTGATATCTATCTCAATGCATGCACACTGATCAATGGAAAACACAGTGTACTATCTAGAGATGATTATAGTCAATACTATAAAAATTTCACATGGGACATTGCGGTTGAATCCTCTCCGCTTGAGGCATTTATTCCAACCGACAAGTCTATATTAATCCGATATGATCTTCTGGAAAACATGGATGAAGTAAACAAACGTTCACGTGAATTCATCATCAATCGCGAGCTTCCTGAATATGAGAGACTTGCAAAACGCATTACCCTTGACGAGCTCAAGAGCACGTTGAATCCAACACACAAGGTTTTGATTGCTCTTGAACGAGGCAAGGTAACACTTGATGATGTGATCGATGATATCTTCATCTATCTCTGCGTGTTCAAATACATCGATGAGATCAACACTGCCCGAATCCAAATGTTCTCTAACATGTCTCCAGTCATCGAGTATGTTGTTGACAACATTGGATACAACGATCTCAAGAATTATTTGAAGCGTGATAAGGTGGACCCCGAAAAGCTCGAGAAGCATGACGATAATGTATTCTTTGAGCAGGACTACAAAATGGTCTGTAAGTTCTATGAGAACGAAGCACCTGTCAAATTCGATATCGACAATCTGATCGAACGTTTGATCACGAATATTGTTTTAAAATCTGATATATACATCATTTTGGCGATATACCTCGCTGCATCCTTTGCAATCTCCGATTTCAAACGCGGAACGGATTCTCCATGTGTAAAGTATGTATCTGATGTACTATCAATTATCTGAATATTCGTGAAAGGTGGTACAGCATATGCCCAGACAAATCATGAACAATGCCGCTGATATTGAACGGCGCTGTGCGGAAGTAAACCCGTTGTCTTTGACTGGTATGTCCGCACTTGGATTCCCGGAAAAGATATCAACAACACGTGGCGTGATGATGGTAAAGCATACATCACAACGTGTTGTTGTCCGGAATCCTGAATTCCCAATGATGTTTACCGGTGCTGAAAATGAATTTGGTAAACGTTCATCATGGGACGTCCGTGCAACAGCGGATTATAAACTCATGAAGAAATTCGTGAAGTTTAAAGACTCCCCGTATTCTCCAATCGCGTATATCTTCAAGAATCTGGAAACGGGAAAGTATTTGTGTAAGATATACAAACCTGCTGTCAATCTTACCGAGCGATATGGATTCCGTATGAAGGATAATATCCGTGGAATCAAAGAAGGTGATGTGCTGCCGAAGGATACTTCTATTGCACAATCATCATCTTATGTCGACGACAACTATTGTGCTGGTTGTAATATTCGCATGGCATATGCAGTATTGCCTGAACTGACTGAAGACTCTCTTATGATATCAGAAGACGCTGCCAAGGCTTTGGAATACGATATGGTCGATATCGTAACCGTCAATGTATCTAAGAAGTCATATCTGTTGAACCGATATGGTCGAAATGGTGAGTACAAGCCATTCCCTGATATTGGTGAGGAAGTTCAGAATGACGTACTGTGTTCGATTCGTGAGAACTCTTACGTATCAACACTTGCTGAAGCATCGATTCCACATGTGAACGACACAAAGTATTTTTCACATGGAACCGTCGTGGATATCGATATCTTCACGAATGTTGAAGTCGAAGATGCACAGTTCAATCGATATCTGTCGCAGATCCGTCAGTGGTATACGGATATCTTCTCTTATATATCGACGATTATTACTGATCCGAACCAGGATGATACATCACTGCTGGATATCTATCATCAGGCTGAAAAGTATCTGAATGGTTCTGCATGGGTCACAAAGGAATACATCGTCGATACGATCATCAAATTCACGATGTTACAACCTATGAAGATCGCGGTTGGTCAGAAGGTGGTTGGACGTTACGGCAACAAGTCCGTTATCTCGAAGATCATTCCGACTGACGAAATGCCGAAGACTGATGATGGACGCCCGATTCATATGTTGGCGAATGCGTTGGCAGTTCCGAACAGAATCATTGCATTTGCGACATACGAAGGATCGATGACATTCATGCAGGATCGTATGCATCAGCATATCCAACATCTGTGGAAAGAAAAGCTTGCGTCACAGGAAGAAATCATGACACTTGTCTGTGACTTCGTATCGATCTTTGAACCAGATGAAGGATCTGAAATCATGCGCGTGTACAAAGAACGTCCGAATACCGTGTTCCAGGATATCATGGATCATGGAATCTATATTCAGATCAAGCCGTTCAATAAAGTATGCGTACGTGATGCACTGCTGGAAGCTTATGATAAATATCCGGATATCATGAAGCCGTATAAAATTTATACAAAACTTCATCACCGTTGGGTACAAATCGACGGAGAATATCCGGTTGGTTTTCAGTACACGTGGGTCCTGAAACAAGAACCATCCAAAGCATTGTCTGCGATTTCTACAGGAAGAACGACATTGTATGATCAGCCTGTGAAAACGCATC
>Ga0247611_10005929_pt1 | contig 15853 bp, 11 predicted proteins | sample 177DNAGHGhighgp2_FD_192422 | JGI IMG/M metagenome (GOLD analysis project Ga0247611, IMG submission 192422) | Sheep rumen microbial communities from Palmerston North, Manawatu-Wanganui, New Zealand - 1770 DNA GHGhigh gp2 | ecosystem: Host-associated > Mammals > Digestive system > Stomach > Rumen...
GTCGCGCCGGGCGATGCCCGTCACGGCAAACGCCACCACCGGCAACTGCGCCACTATCCACGGCCACCAAGCCCGCCTGTGGTCCTGCAGCATCGCCAGCAGCACACCCATGACCAGCGGCACCAGCACGGCGTAGTCGAGCATGATGACCAGGATGGTGCGCACCAGCCAGTCGTCCTGGAGCCACCATTGCCCCACGGCATACCACCACACGTGGCTCGCCGCGATGGCCGCCATGAACGCCGCCGTCCATCGCCGCAGCCGCAGGCTCGACCGTACGGGATCGTAGAAGCGCACCGGCCCCCTCGGGCTATTGATCGTCACTATGTTCTCCAGTCCCTTCTCACGCATGAACGCATTGCCACGCCGCCACAGCAGGTACGCCGCCGCCAGCAGCGCCGCGAATGCCGCCACGCAGTAGAGCGCGACGAACATCATGTCTTGCAATCCTCGGTAATCAAACATTTTCTATCTGTTTTAGTCACTAATTTTGCCTACGAAGGTACACAAAAATCCCCGTTCCGACGCGCCCGCGTCGCCCGCACGGAAAGATTTTGAAAATTTGTCCTCTCTTTTTTACGATTTGTCCTGTTTTGTAAATTTGTCCTGCCTAAATTTACGATTTGTCCTGTCGAATTGTAAATTTGTCCTGTCACTTTTGTTAATTTGTCCTGCCGTTTTTGCAGATATGACCACCCGAAACGGCACAAAAAAGTCCGCCGAAACTCCTTTCGGAATCTCGGCGGATAATGGTTATTCTTATCCTAAGATTACTCTACATTATTACCCCCCCCCGTTTATCCACGCTGTGACGCTCTGGCCGGTGCGCAGCAGGAACGCGCGGCTGAAGGTGCGGTAGCTGCCGAAGCCGCTCTCCAGTGCCAACTGCTGAATCGGGACGTCCTGCCCGGCAGCAGCGAGCTCACGGCAGCGGCTGATGAAGTGGTTGATGCGCAGGTTGTTGATATAGGTGTTGTAGGTGATGCCCTGGCGCGAGAAATACTGGCTGAGGTACGAGCGATTGGTGCCCACGGCCTGCGCCAACATCTGAAGGGTCAGTTCGGTCTCCAAATAGAGTTGAGCGGCCACGCAGTGCTCCTTCAGCAACTGCTCCATCTGGTCAACATCGATGTTGATGGGATTGCCCGACGGCTGCTCCAGAGACGAAACGCCTGATGTGTCAGCCGACTTCGGGACATCCACGGCTTCAGCCGATATTTCCGACGGGCCGTCGCCCGCCTGCCGTTCCTTGACCCGTTCGGCGCTCACTTCTTCTTCAGCTAAGTCCTCCAACTGCGGCAGCGTCTCAACCCTCCACAGCAGCAGGACGAACAGCACGAGTTCGGTGAAGTGCATGAGGTACATCAAGACGATGGTATTGATGTCAATAAGGGTATAGAGGATGAACAGCAGCAGGCAGGCGAGCGTCACCACCTGGCTCAGCCATACCTTCTTGTTCTCCAGGTCGGCATAGTTGTCGTTCAGCCACCGCCCATAGCGTCTGACGGCAAATACCATATAGACGGCGAAGAGCACGTAGAGCAACACAATGTAAGCGACGCCTATCTGATGGAGTCGCATGTCGGGACTAACCATGAACACTCCCCCCAGTGCCACGATTGGCAGCATTGCGACAAAGACGGGCCAGACGGGCCGACGGCGGTCCTGAAGCATGGAGAGCAGCGTGCCGGCAAGCGTGGTCAGCTGCGTCGCAAAGTCAAGTATGATAATCGCCCAATAGCCCGCAGAATGGAATAAGTTGTCCATAGAAAGGACGTCGCTGTAAAAGATGCAGAACAGAAGCCACCATGCATGGCCCAGCACCGCCACGCTGAAGAACGATGCCGCCCAGCGCCGCAATCGCACTGGCGGCGTGACACCCGGCGCAATGGCGTTGCCCCTATAGAACCACAAATAGAGGGCCGCCAACAGCGGCACTACTCCCGTCACGCCGTAGAGGATGAAAAACAGTATTAACTGTATAGGTATCTGCCCGAATAGTTCCATATCAGTTCATTCTTTATCTTGCAGAAGCGTCGCCTTGGCAACCTCTTCGCAGCCTTTCGGCTGCAAAGGTACACATTTTTTTGCAAAATTAAGGCCATCTTGGCGTTAAACTAACAAAATGCCGATAAAAACTGTTCGTTTTCTCCGAATTATCATTAAATATCAAGAGCCGAGACTTTTACTTTTGTCCCGGCTCTTGATGAATTGATGTCAGATGTGCAGTCCTGTCGGTGGACGCTTGTCTGTCATGGGAACATTTACCGTTGGTACGGTGTCGCCTTTCTGCTTCGGCTCCTGTCGCACAGTTGGCAGAGAGCCAGAAATCTGGTGTTCACTGTTTTCTTGCTTATCTACAGCCTTCGGCTCGTTCTTGCTCAGTTCCGCTTGTATCTTCTTGTCCAGTTCCTGCAACTGTCCCTTCAGTTCGCGTAGTTCATGCTCCTTCTTCCACTGCTTGCCGACGATGGACTGCAGCAGTGGCACGTCAGTCTGCAACCGGGCATTGTCCTTCTCGTATTTCTCAATGACGGCAGGGATATGCAGCAGCGCATTGAGGAAGTTGCGGGCCGCGGCAATCGGATCGGTCGGGGCTATGTTGCCGTTGTTGTAGGTGTACTTGTAGTTGCCGTCCACGGCAAACTTGTTATGCACCAATTCCAGCCCGTCGGTGACGACCTTCTCGCTTAACACAGTTATCGGAAAACCGTAAAGTTCGCCTATCTTCTTCCTTGCTCCGTAGGTGTTCATCTCCTTGTCCATCTTTTGCAGCATCTTGCCCAGCGACTTCTCATCCGTCGCCTTGCAGCCGTCGAGGCGTAGGGGATTGAGATATTCGCCCTTCTCGTCCTTCTTTGCCTGAGCCGTGAATTTCTCGTAGTCCTCGCGCATGTTACGGATATAGCCATTGTTGCTGTCGATGTCAGAGGTGATGGAGTTAAGTTTGCGCTCCGACTCGTTACGGCCCCGGTAGAACGACTTACGTTCACTCTCCAGCGAGGCAATCTTCTTCTCCAGACGCGCTTTGTCGAGCAAGTCCGTGTTACCCGACAAGATGGCCATATACTCGGAGTAGTTCATGCCCGACTTCTCATCCATCGCGCCCTCGTCGATGGTACGGGCACCCATCGCACCGCTTTTGAGTTGCGAGATGAACGTCTGCTTGCAGTGTAGCAGGTTGAACTTGTAGGAGTCGAGCGACTTCTCCACGGCATAGATGATGACATCCACCTTGTTACCGGCAAAGTGCTTGGCTACCTCATTGCCTTTTCTGACCGCACGACCGTCACGCTGGGCAAGGTCGGACGGTCGCCAGGGTGTGTCAAGATGATGCACCGTCACTGCCCGCTGCTGGGCATTGACTCCCGTGCCGAGCATGGAGGTTGAGCCGAACAGCACACGCACACTGCCCTCGTTCATGGCGGCAATGACCTTCTTCTTGGCCCGTTCCGTCTGGAACTCCTGTATGAAGCGGATTTCGTGGGCAGGGATATGATAGTCCTCTATCAGTTTGCGCTTGATTTCAGAATACACGTTCCAGTCGCTGCCCTGCTGGTAGGTGCCGAGGTCGGAGAAGACAAACTGCGTACCCTTCTGGGCATCGTACTTGTGGTAGTACTCCGCAATCATCTTGGCACAATGCGAAGCCTTGTTGTCGGGATGATCCTCGTAGTCCGGGCTAATCATACGCATATCCAGCGCCATCTTTCGGGCATAGTCGGTGGCAATGAGCATCTTTGCCTTCTCCTCCGTCTCAGAGAGTGGCGGACGTCCTAATATTGTGGCATCACCTGTCTTGGCAAACTGCATGAGCCGCCTGATGAAATCCTCCTGATCTGGAGTCGGCGGAATGTTATGCAGAATCTCATTCTTCTCCGGCCTGTCCACACCCACGTCCTCCGCCGTGCGATAGTCCGTGATTTCATTATAAAACGCCGCCAATTCGGGTACTTTGATAAAATAGCGGAAACGCTCTTTCTGCACGATGTTGTTGGTGACGTTAAACTCAAAGTCGGTGGTCTTTTTGGCGAAGATGGCCGCCCACGCGTCAAAGCAGCGGATATTCTGTCTTTCAAGTTCTTTCGGACGCAGGTACTTGAAGAGCAAGTAAAGTTCCGTCAGTGAGTTGCTGATGGTTGTACCCGAAAGGAAGGTAGCGCCCAAATCCCTGCCTGTTCGTTCCTGTATGGTACGGATGGCAAAGAGCAGGTTGAGCGCACGCTGGCTGCCGTCGGCATTGCCAAGTCCTGCCACACGGTCATGACGGGTGTTGAACATAAGATTCTTGAACTGGTGACTTTCGTCCACGAAGATGTGATCGATGCCCATCTGCCGGAAGTCCACGAAGTCATCCGTGCGTGACCTGATCTGATGCTCTATCTTCTCCAGCTTGGCTTCGAGGTTCTTCTTCCTCACCTCCAGTCCCGTCAGCATACGGCGGCTGACCTCCTTGCCCTGCATCTTCAGGGCGTTCAGGTTCTCGTCCACCGCATCCAGTTCCTGTGTAAGAATCTCCTGCTGCATCTCCGGTGACTGCGGTAACTTGCCGAACTGGTCGTGCGACATGATGACACAGTCGTAGTCGTTATTCTTGATGTTGTGGAAGAAACGCACACGGTTGGCCGTGGAGAAGTCCGTCTCCGAGGCATAGAGGATGCGGGCATTGGGATAGGCCGCCTGATAGGTGGCGGCAATCTCCGACACGTTCGCCTTCAGTCCGATAATCAGCGGCTTGTGGGCGATGCCCAGACGCTTCATTTCATGCGCCGCGATACACATAATCAGCGTCTTGCCCGTTCCGACCTCATGGTCGCAGATGCCGCCGCCGTTCTGTTTGAGCATCCACACGCAATCCTTCTGCGAGGGATAGACGGAGGTGATGCCGTACTTACTGCCGAGGCTTTTCAAGTCGAGGTCTGGAAAAGTCTGATGACTGCCGTCGTACTTCGGGCGCACAAAGCAGTTGAACTTGCGGTTATACATATCCGCGAGGTTATCCTTGAACTCCTGCGACTGTTCCATGAGCCAGTCGGTAAAGCCGTTGCGGATGTCGTCAATCTTGGCATTGGCAAGCTGTATGGCCTCGGCATCACGTACACGGATGTCGTTGCCGTGCTCGTCGTGTCCGATGCACTTCATCATGTTGGGCACGGTGTTGTGCAGGGCATGGCGCAAAAGGGCAATGCCGTCGCACGACTTGTAATAGCCCTTCACGAAATATTCATCCGTCACCTTCGCGTTCTTCTTGCCCTCAAACTCAATGTTGAACTCGTCGAGGCTTTCCGTATAGGAGATGGTGATGGGCATGTCGTAGAGCCAGCTCATATACTTGGAATACATGCCGGTAGGTATCCACCGCTCGCCGAAATTGAAGTCCAGGTCGTTGAACTCAATCGGGTTGGGTATCGACTCCTTCAGGGCCTCATACGACTCACGCGCCTTTGCCGCCATCGGATGGTCGGCGTTGTCCTGCAGCCAGAAATCCACACGCTCCATCTTGGCAATCACGTTTCCGGCAATGAACTTGTCACGGATCTGGTACTCCCGTTCATAAGGGTTATAGTAGATGTGCCCATGCAGTTTCTCAATAAGTTCGTCCTCCGTGTCATCGGTGAGGCTGACCATATAGCCGAGGTTCACACCGCCGTATTTGTTCAGCGAGGCAGAAAGGGCATCAATGGGCGTATCGACGTGGGTAATCTCATCGAGGGAGAACGCCACGGGGCGGTCGAAGATGTCGGCTTTGACAAACTGCCCCTCCTCAGTTCGCTCCAGACCCAGCACGTCGCGCCCGTTGGCATCGGTGAGCAGCAGTTTCACATTATGTCTCTCGTTCAGATTGCCAAAGTCGGCAACGAACTTGTCGTAGGCAGTGTTCAGCCGCTCACGCAGGGCTCTGTGCTCGTCGTGGTTGTCAGCCTCGTAGGCATAGAGTTTCTGGTAGGTGTCGCGCAGTACGATGTACTGGCGTAGTTTTCCTTCATCCCTGTCCGAGACGTCCAGCGGCTGGAAGGTGGCACCGTATGGCGTGGTGTCTTTCAGGAAGCCCAACCGCCCGTCCTTGTCCGTCACCACCGAATTGTCACGGTAGAACGGCAGCATCTCGCCGTCGAATGGGTACGGCTCCAGTGAGCCGTATTTCCTCATGGCCTCCCTGCCGGGTATGAACTTCGGGTCGAGCGTGTCCTTCTGTCCTGACTGCCGTAGCTGCTCCTGCCTGTGCTCTTCCGCCTTTACCCGAAGGGCTATTCGCTTTTCGGGCGTAAGGTCCATCATCGTCTCGTAGAAGCCGTTGATGGGCGGATTGTCCTCCCAATTGATGACCGAATACGGGTCGTCGGGATTGGCAAGCACGGCCTGTTCGGGCAGTATCGCAGCATCGTCCTTGCCCGTGAACATGCTGACGGTCTTTACTGCTTTCTCTTTTGGCTTGGGCTTCTTCTCCGTCTTTTTCCTCTGCTTGGGCTCCACGTGTTCCTTACGCTCCGCCTCCGTCATGTTCCAGAGGTCGAAGAGGGACAACTGCCCGCTTTCGTCAGCCTGCAAGGGCTTTACTTTCTTTTCGGGTTCCTCCGTTATCTCCTCTGCCTCCGCCTCCTGTATGTCGGGAGCAGTGGCAGGGATGGCGGACATGGCGACCTGTTCACCGGCTCCCTGATAGAGTGACAAGTCCAGTCGTTGCAGGATGTCCTCGTTGAGCATACGGCGCAGGTCGGCGGCAATACCCTCCACACCGCCGTCGTGCAGGTATTCCATGGCGGGTTGTCCGTAGGGATTGGTTCCCACCTTGGCGGTAGTGTGCACAATCCTGTCGGGATGGTCTAACATGTAGGCATTCTGCAGAATGTCCGCATCACTGCGCAGCACAGACGACACCAGCAGCCTTTCCTCTCTGGTGTTCTCCACCTTGCGGCTGTCTTTCTGCAACACGATGAGGTCACTGCCCACCTCGGTATTGGCATCCTCCTTGAAGAGATTGTTGGGCAGACGGATGGCCGAAACCAGACGGGCATGTTTCATCATCTCGTCGCGGATGGCGAGACGGGCACCGTCCAATACGCCTTGCGACGTGATGAAGGCCACGATGCCGCCGTCACGCACACAGTCCAGCGATTTCAGGAAGAAATAGTTATGGATGCTCTTCGCCGCCGCCTTCCTGCCGTAGTCATGGCTCAGCGTAAAGGACGGGTCGAATACCGCCACGTCGCCAAACGGAATGTTGGAGACGGCCAGGTCAAAATGGTTGTTGAAGGGCTGCTCAATCTTCTCAAAGCCCTGCACACGCACCTTCTTGTCCGGGTACAGTTGGCTGAGTATCGTACCCGTCAGCAGGTCTTTCTCAAATGCCATCACGTCGATGCCGCCGTCGTTCCGCCCGAAGGCATCCATGAAGGCACCGCGTCCGGCCGACGGCTCCAGCATCGTGTCAGGGCGTACCTTGTTCTCATGCAGCACGTCGGCAATAGCCTGTGTAATCGGCTGTGGCGTGTAGAAGGCTGTCAGCACCGATGCCTTCAGGCTGTCCACATACTGCTTGTACTCACGTTCACTGACCGACAATTCCTTCAGCATCCGGTGGAGTTGGAGGGTCGGGGCAAACAGGTCACGCTCCGATTTCGGCCACTCTGCAGCGTCCGTCAGTTCCCTTGCGGGATAGAGGATGCATTTCAGACCGCCGAAACCGCAATACTTCTCCATCACGGCACGCTCTTCTGCCGTGGCAGTCCGTCCCTCACGCCGCAGGGTCAGGGCTGTCCGTATCGCTTCGATATTACCGGCGAGCCGCGCCTTACGGTTAAACGCCATACGCCTCGATGTAAAGGGCGACGGCACCCGTCAGTTCGTTATACAGGTCATCGTACTCCTTCGACTGGCTGAAACCGCCGTCCGTCAGGTCGTAGATGGCAAACACCTCGTCCACCTCCGGCAGCACTCTCTCCATGAACGCCTCACGGTCAGCGTCGCCTACCTCATGGCTGAACTCATTGGCAACGACTTCCTCCATCACGTTCCAGCGTGAGAGGCCCAGCCCCTCAGTCAGGACAGCCATGGCCATCTCCTGTGCGCCGTCGGCAGGATAGCCGTCGCGACGGGCCTGCTCGTAAGTGTCGGCAGCGCGGTCGGCACGGGCATTGATGAAGGCTGCATCGCCAGCCTGCGGGAAACGGTTTTCTTTCAGATACCTCAGCAGATACAGGCTGTAATAGCCGAGGTCTGTGCTCACATTGCTTTTCTTGCTCATTTTATGCGAATTTAATGGTGATATAAAACTGAAAGGCACTCCGGGTATCCCTCCCGAAGTGCCACCACTAAATCCACAATCAAAATGCGTATTCCAATAAAGAAAAACGGTCTATGACTGTGAACCAGTGGCAAAATTACAAATTATTTGCGAGACTTCGGACGTTTTGCGCCGTTTTTCGCTTCGGGGAACACAAAAACGGTGTTGAAGTCGCCGTCGAACACTACATTGGCATCGAAACTCTTGCCCTGCCTGCTCTTGAAACCGCGCAGTACGCCCGTGGCTCCTGTCTGGATGAGCCTCGTCATTTCGGCATCGGTGAGCAAGCGCCCGGCCTTCTGTCGGAAGACGGGCAGCCCGCAGTCGGGATTGTCACAGCGGACGACCTTGCCCAGGAACTGCATGTGACCTGTCCCGCACTTGGGACAAAGACAGTCAGAGGACTTGTGGGCAAAGAGTTTGTCTGAGGACAGCAGTTCGGAGGTGATGCAGACGGTGTACTGTTCAATGCCGTGGTTGAACTCGTCAACAGCCATCTCACCGTGCTCGATCTGTGCCAGGGACTTCTCCCATTCGCCCGTCATCGTCACGTCGGCAATGCTCATGTCCTTCACGACGGAATAGAGGGCAAGCCCTTTTTCCGTAGGGACGAGCGACTTCTTTACCCTTTCCATATATCCACGGGCAAAGAGTGTTTCGATAATGGAGGCACGGGTGGCAGGTGTGCCGATGCCGCAGTCCTTGATGGCCTGTCTGAGCGTTTCGTCCTCTATCTCCTTGCCGCAGGTCTCCATCGCTGCCAGCAGGGTAGCCTCGGTATGAAGGGGCTGTGGCTTGGTCTTTCCCTCGGTGATGGAGGCTCCTGAGATTTTCAGGCTGTCGCCCTCGTTCCAGTCTGGCAATACAGTGTCAGCATCATCGCCATAGACAAAGCGCCATCCTTTTTGCTTCATGACAGAGCCACGGACGGAGAAGGCCATGCCTTCAGCAGTGGCAGTCACGCTGGTGACTTCCTTGACACACTTGTCGGCAAACGCCTCAATCATGCGACCTACTATCATGTCATAGACAGTCATCTCGTCCTTTGAAAGCAGGGCAGGCTTCTCACCCGTGATGAGCAGGGCGTGATGGTCGGTTACCTTCGAATCGTCCACACTGTGACGTGAGAGTGTGGAAAGCATCATCGCCTTTGTTCCCCATTTCTCGCTGCCTTGAAGGGTAAGCAGCAACGAGGGGATTTCCGCGAACACGTCTTCGGGAATATAGCTGCTGCCTGTTCTCGGATAGGTGATGATTTTCGACTCATAGAGTTTCTGCGCTATCTGGAGGGTCTGGTCTGCCGTGAACCCATGCTTGGCATTGGCTTCCTTCTGGAGCGAAGTCAGATCATAGAGCAAGGGCGGTTCCTCGGTCTTTTCCTTGCGTTCCACTTTGTCAACCGTGGCAGTCCTGGCGGCCTTCAATCGAGTATAGGCGGTATCGGCTTCAGCCTTGTCCTTCCACTTCTCAACGGATGACAGCTTTACGGTTCCGCCGTCTGCCATACCAGTGGCAAAGTGCAACTGCCAGAAGGCTTCAGGCGTAAAGCGCTTGTTCTTCCAGTAACGGTCACAGACCATTGCCAGCGTAGGTGTCTGCACACGCCCGAGGCTGTAGGTGCCGCGCCCTGCGGCAATGGTGATGGCCTGTGTGGCATTGATGCCTACGAGCCAGTCGGCTTCACTGCGGGCCTTGGCGGCAAGGTAGAGGTTGTCGTACTTGCTGCCGTCTTCGAGGTTGCGCAAGCCCTCACGGATGGCCTTGTCGGTCAGTGAACTGATCCAGAGCCGCTTGAACGGTGTCGAGCATCCGATATAGTTATAGAGATAGCGGAAAATCAGTTCTCCCTCACGTCCCGCATCGGTGGCGACAATGATATACTCGCTATCGGCAAACAGTTTTCCAATACAGCGTATCTGCGCTTCCACACCGGGGTCGGCGGCATAGCCTTTGCCACCCTTCGACTGCCGGGCCGTCAGTTGGAACACATCGGGCAGGATGGGCAGACTCTCCTTCTGGAAGCCCTTGAATCCGTATGCTTCGGGCATGGCAAGCTGCACAAGGTGGCCAAAGGCCCATGTGACATAGTAGCCGTTACCTGTGATATAGCGCTCCTCACGCTGGGTTGCACCCACAATGCGGGCTATCTCACGTGCCACGCTGGGCTTTTCTGCAATGATTGTCTTCATTTTCTTGATTGGGTTTTGATTTCAATTCGGATAATTGGATTTAGTGGTGGTACTTCTTGCTATATCCCTCAAAGTTTCGGGCCTCCTTTCTTCTGCTTCTTGGCGGGTTTCGTGTCTTCACCATTAGCCTGCTCCTGCTGTGCCTTCTGCTTTTCGTCCTTAGGCTTCACCTGTCCTTTCTGCAAAGGCTCCTTCACGCCCTTGGTCTCTTCGTTGGTCTTGCCTTCGTTGTTCACGGCTACCTGCGTCTTGCTCTCATTTGAGGGACCGAGCACCTTGCCGGGCTCTGGCGGAGTGGTGGAACTGTACGGACGGCCTTTCTCCTTGTTGAACTGCACGTATAGGGTGCAGGGCTGTCCTTCCTTGTCGGTCATGTTCTCTAACTTGATGACCTTGCCGTCCAGATAGTCCTGCTTCTGCTGGTCGTCAAACTCGCGACTCTTCCATTTGGTGATTGGCTTGGGACTGCCGTCCTCCAGCGTCCAGTCGAGGCGTTTCTTCTTTTCTTCGCCGTCGGCTTTCTGCTGTCGGCTTTCCGATGCAGGGGCTTGTGTCTGTTCCTGTGTCTTTTCAAGGCTGCGGCTGGTGCCCGGGACGAACTCAATGCCTTTCTGGTCGGCATTGACCTGCAGGGTGACGGTGAACTTGCGGCCATTGGCAAGTTCAACTTCCTTGTTGGGAAGAGGCGCACCGGTCTTCAGGATTTCCTGCTCCTCCTTTGTCAAGGGCGTGGTGCCTATCTTGTCACGGAGATGCAGCTTACTGGCAGGGTAGGTCAGAATCTCGTTGGTCTTGCGGTCAATGCTGATGTACGACGCGACCATCTCGCCAGTTTCCAGATTTGCCACCTCTGCAAGATGTCCGAGGTTGCCTGTCGTGCGCAGCGCCTTTTTGTCCTCATCCGTGAACGTATAGCCGCGGAACTCCACATTGAGGTTGGGCTCCATACGGATGAAGTGGGGCTTGATTGTGATGCTTCCGTCTTGCTGGGTCTTCAGGGAGAAGCGCATAGCCATGTCGTACTTCTCACCGTCGAAAGTCGGCTGTGCGGCAATGAGGTTGCTCTTGCCGTAGTTCAGCATCCTGTCAAGGTCGCCCGACTTCTGGAGTGCTTCGCGTGAGATTCCCCACTTCTTTTCCATGTCCGGCCAGTTGATTTTGCTCTCGTCAAGCGGCTGATAGCCGTTGCGACGTCCTTCTGCCTGCGTCTGGGCAGGCTGTTCCTGTTTCTGTTCCATTTCCTTTTCCTGTTTTTGATTGTTACTGTTTTCGGGCTCCTGCCCGTTCTTTTCCTGTTGCACCTTCTTCTCGTACTCCGACGTGTCAATCTTGTGGGCGGCAAGGACCTCCTTGTTGGCTTCGGGGTCTTTCAGAAGGTCTTTCATCACGTCGAGCAGCGCATCCACCTTGTCGGCTGCCAGACGGTAGAACCCGAAGCGTGACGGCTCCTTGTACTGGCGGAAGAAGTTGGTGAAGAAGTTGTCGAGTACGTCGCCGCCACGGTCAAAGTGGAGGAAGTCGGGCGAGTTCTCCAACTTGGCGGGCTTGGTTTTCGGTGTGCCGTCCCGTGAAAGGCCGGACACCACGCTGATTTCACCCGTCTGTTCATCGCGGACTATCAGCACGTCCTTTTCGTCTTTTTTCTTGTTCATGTTTTAATTATTTATTTGGTTTGACAATTCTGGCGAAATATTCGCCGATTTCATTCTCTGATATACCGGGTACCTGACGGCGGAGGAAACGGCTGATGTCTGACTCCTTGAAGTAGGCTTTCTTGCGCAGTTGGACGTAGGGGAGCACACCGAGCAGACGGTAGCGCTGGATAGTGCGCTTGCTGACATGGAGCATCAGGCAGAGGTCTTCGGTGTCGTAAAGCCGTTCACCGTCGAGCGTGGGGCCGATGCCGCTGCCTGCCGTTTCCCTGCCTTCGAGCAGACGGGCAATCAGTTCGTCCTGCGCATCGAGACGGCGGAACATCTGCTGCATGGCATTGATGAAGGTCTGACGGTCAAGTGTCTCATTCATGCTCGTATCCTCCATCTTATTCCGTTTTCCTGTTATTGCCCGTCCGCACACGGTAGGTATGACTGATCTGGTCGAGGGTGTGCTGTTCAGTCGGCACTTGGTTGGACTCAATGACACGGCGGATTTCCGCGAGTCTGTAGCGACAGGAATTTCCGACAAGCGAGTAGGCTATGTCATTGCGGGAGCGCATACGCTGGAGCGTGCGCTGGCTGACGCCAAGGATTTCGGCGGCCTCAGTACTTGACACCCACCTGTCGGTTTGTTCCTGCGGATGCCGGACAGAACTCTGGCGGATAAATGCCTCAATGATGTCCAAACGCTCCATCACGTTCTGGTATGCCTTGCTCTCAATGGTTATAACTTCCATATTTTTTGCTGCTTTATTCATTTACGGGTGCAAAGGTCGGAGGAAAAAACGACTTCGGTTCCCAACTCCCGCGGGACTCCCGTGAGATTTTTGTGGATAATGTCGCAAGTGTCGCGTTTTTGGGCGACAAATCGCGTCACGGCATGGTTTTTCAGTCGGTAACGGGCGTAAAGTGTGTACTTTCGCGGAAAAAACGAAAGTGACATGGAAATCGTGATACTGGAACGTGAGGCGTTCGATGCCTTGATAAACGGAATACAGGTGCTGACGGCAAAGGTCGGTTGCCTGTCGGAGATGTGCCAGGACAAGGGACTCGGCAAGTGGATTGACAATGAGACGGTTTGCAGGATGCTGAGGATAAGCCCCCGTACCTTGCAATATATGCGCGACACGAGGAGCATCCCGTTCACGCAGATAAACCGAAAGTTCTACTACAGGCCGGAGGACATACGCCCCCTGCTGAATGAAGAGGGAAAGGAGGCGTGAGGGATGGCAGAGAGGATTTACACGATGAACGACGCGGTGATAGCCGATGCGCTGTCGTCGATGAGGAAAGCGATGCGCAGGGCTTCGGCAATGATGCAGGAGTGCCGCCCCGTGATGGACGGGGAACGGTATGTAACGGACAAGGAACTGTCGGAGGTGCTGAAGGTGACGCGACGCACGTTGCAGCAGTATCGCAACGACGGCATCATTCCGTACATCACGATGGGCGGCAAGGTGCTCTACAGGGAGTCGGATGTGAAGGCATTGCTTGAAAGAAACTACGTGCCAGCGATGTGAAACGGGAAAGGCGGAGGTCAGGACATTGTGCCTGACTTCCGCCTTTTGTCCTACGATGAGCAGAAGGAACTCCTGCCGAGCGTCAGAATGTAGGAGATGCCGCCGCCCGCAGGCTTGTCGGTGAGCCTCGTCAGCAGCCACTTGCGGAACAGGTCCGTATAGCAGGTGTCTATCCTGAAACTCACGGCGACAATCATTTCGAGGCTGTACACGTCGATGCTGACGACGGGACTCACGCGGTCGGTGCGCACGGCATCGCGCTCTTTCAGCAGTCCCGAGCGCAGCACACCCTTGATGGCGGTGTTGACGGCGGTGGCCGTGGTGTTGAAGATTTCGGCTATCTCGCCAGCCGTCATCCATACATTGTTTCCTGTCACGGAGAACGTCTTGCCCTCCACTTTGATGATGTTTCTCGTTGTCATAGTCGTTACTGTTTTCGTTACCTTATTATTATATACTGCTGCAGATGGCACTCTGCATCGTCCCCAGCTTCTCGGACAGGCGCTCCACGTCGCGGCTGATCTTCTCGCCCGTAATCTTGGCGTAAATCTGCGTCGTGCGGATGCTCTTGTGGCCCAGCATCTTCGATACGGTCTCGATGGGCACGTCGTTGGAGAGGCAGATGGTCGTGGCGTAGGTGTGGCGGCTCATGTGCCAGGTCACGTTCTTGTCGATACCGCTCAGCGCAGCCACCCGCTTCAATGCCGCCCGGCAGGTGTTGTAGTCGGCCACGGGCAGTATGCGTCCGTCCTTGCCCAGCCCCTTATACTTCTCGATGATGTGCAGGGGTACGTCCAGCAGGCGGATGTCGCTCTCCACGCCGGTCTTCTGTCGCTTGGTCTTTATCCACAGGTGGCCGTCGAAGGCAGTCTGTAGGTGCCGCTCCGTGAGGTTGCGCATGTCAATCCATGTCAGCCCCGTGAAGCAGCAGAACACGAACAGGTCGCGGATGACCTCGTAGCTCTTCCTCTTGAACGTCGTCGCAATCATCTTCTCAATGTCCTCGCGGGTGAGGAAACCGCGTTCCGTGTCCTCCTTCGTGATGCTGTAGGCATAGAACGGGTCGCGCTGCAGCCAGCCGTTGTTGATGGCCATGTAGATGATGGCCTTGAAGGGCATCATGTACGTCCAGATGGTGTTGGTGCAGAGGCCCTTCTCCGTGCGAAGGAAAATCTCGAAATCGGTGATGAAGGCGGGAGCCAGTTCCTTCAGCGCGATGTCGCTGACCTTGTAGCGCTGGCGGATGAACTCTTCCAGATGCTTATACACGATGCCGTATTTCAGATAGCTCCGCTCGCTCTTCATCTTGCCCACCTGTTTCAGATAGTCCTCGTTGTGCTGACGGAACACGGCCAGCAGTGTCTTGTGCGTCATGCCCATGCCGAGATATACGTTGCGCACCTTCTCGGCAGTCACATAACTGTCGTTGTCCACGACCTCCTGATAAGCCTTGTTGATGCCCACGCGGATTTTGTCGAGCGCACGGTTACCCTCCACGGCGGCCTGACTGCGCCCGGCAAGTCTGCCCAATTCCACGCTCCACATTTTTTCCTCCACGTCCAGCTTGCAACTGAACTGGCACACCTTCCCGTTCACCGTAATACGGCACATCACTGGAATCAGTCCGTTCTTTTTCGGCGCATTGCGCTTGAGGTAGAACAGCACCTTGAAAGTTGATCTCATACTCTACATTTTTTTAGTTTGCAAAATTATTCCTTGTAGAGTTGAAAGCCAAAAACGAAATATAGAAGAACGGTGAAAACAAATCACGGTCGTTACTTTTTACAGTCCGTCACCCTGATTGTTATAGTCCCAGCCACTCAAAAGCCCTGTAGAATCAGCCTTTTTCCTACTCCGGGCACCTTCCTTTCCGTTATGCTTTTGGTAACGCAATAGTAACGAAACTCTGTCCTAACCTGTCTTTTTTGTGGCTTCACCTGTCCATCTTCGCATCAGGCCCAAATCATAAAAATCCCTTTATTTTTAGTGATTTAACCCCATTTTTCACCATATCTCGAATTTTTGTTGTATCTTTGTAGCCGATATGCGGAATATTTTAAAGGTTGAAACTCCTAACGACTATGCTCGTTTTGTGGATGCACCCGTATTGCACCCATTGATCAGTATTATCCATTATGACGAGTTGGCCCCCTTCCGTCATAGTCTGAACAACTATGGCGTGTATGGGTTGTTCATTCAGCGACA
>Ga0247611_10005930_pt1 | contig 15852 bp, 10 predicted proteins | sample 177DNAGHGhighgp2_FD_192422 | JGI IMG/M metagenome (GOLD analysis project Ga0247611, IMG submission 192422) | Sheep rumen microbial communities from Palmerston North, Manawatu-Wanganui, New Zealand - 1770 DNA GHGhigh gp2 | ecosystem: Host-associated > Mammals > Digestive system > Stomach > Rumen...
GCCGAACGCCTTCGCGGAAGCCGCGTCCTTAAAGAAAGCCGCGTAATAGAGCTCTACCGAAGTGTCCTCTGCCGCCTCAAAAAACATGTCGTAGCGGAGGTTCCCGACGGTGCCGGTCCACTTCCTGACGCGCGAAAAGTCGATTGTCACGAGCTGGATCCCGTCCGTTTCCTCGTACTTGTACGTCTGGTTCTGGGCCTCGCCGTAGCCCGGGTTTTCGTCGGTCTGCCAGTAGAGCGAGCCGTTTTTGCCGCCCTCCGTTGTGTTCACGCGAACCGCGAGCTGCACGACCTTGTTTTCGTCGGCGGAAATCTCATCGATGTCTCCAAGCGTCGCGAGCGTGCCGAAACTCAATTCCTGGTAGGGGTCTCCGCCCTGCGCCACCTCGATAACGTAGCACTTTTCGCCGAAATAAACGTCGTTAATGAGATTTTTGCTACCGCCTAAAAGCGCGTCGTTCACGTAGTCCTCATACGTGAACGCGAAAAGCGCCGACGGTCCGGAAGACTCGCCCGCGGGATCCTCAGTCGCATCGGGATCTACCGGCGCACTGCCCATATATTCCGCCTTCAGATTGTGGATCGTGTAGGGGCTCGAAAGGCTTCCCGCGTCCAAAATGCAATACGGCGTGTCCTCTTTGCCGGTGTATGCCTTCGCGTCTTCCTCCTTTTCGAAAAACGCGATCCACGCGATGTCGACGTAATCCCCTTCGGTAACGATTCCGCGCCCTGTCGAGTCGTCAAAATTCTCCGCGTCCCTGTCCGGCTCCAGCGGGTCAAGCCTGATCTCCTCTGTGTTCGTGTAGCTGCCCGAACCCCAGATCGAATCCTTGCCGTAGAGCGCCGCAACGGACGTCATGTCGACGATGAGCGTATCCCACCCGTCGGTAAACCTGTAGTGCACGGGCACGAACGGCTCCGCGGCAGGGCTGACGTACATCTGCGCAATATACTCAACGTTGTTCTCGTTGTACCTCGCGCCCATCCTGTAGCGGATCGCCGCCCACGTCACGGTGTCCGGATCGATCGACGCGTTCGCACCATTTTCGCTGAACGAAAACGTCGCATACGGGTCAAATCCGTCGCCCGTAAGCCTCACATACTCGGCCTCCCCGCCGTCTCCAACGGGCGCCTCTCCTGTGGTCACGGTCTCGTCCGCAAAAACCGGCGTAAAAAGCGGTGCCGAAACTGCCAAAACCGCCATCGCGACAACAACCGCCGCCAAAACTGCAATCACTTTTTTCACGGTATTTCTCCTCCTGAATCGTATAAAACTCTATAAAATCGCTCGCCGCGCGCCGGCGGCAGAGTGATGTTTTTTGCCGACTTAAGTGTAGCAAAATCAAGAGGGAGTGTCAACCATCCGAGACTGTGTTAATATAATGATATTTCTTTTTGCTATTGGAGGTTATTATGGCGAATATTTATGGATATGTTAGAGTATCAACTCTGGAACAAAATGAAGACAGGCAATTGGCAGCTATGACCGATGCCGGCGTTGCGGATATAAACATTTATATTGATAAACAATCCGGAAAAGATTTTGACAGGCCGCAGTATCTCGAAATGGTTACCAAACTCGAAGCAAACGATTTGGTATACGTTCTCAGTATTGATCGGCTTGGACGAAATTATGAAGAAATCCAAAAACAGTGGCGCATCCTAACAAAAGAAATTGGGGTGGATATTTGTGTTTTAGACATGCCGCTTTTAGATACTCGTAACGGAAAAGATCTTATGGGAACATTCATCTCGGATATAGTATTGCAGATTCTGTCTTTTGTCGCACAGACAGAGCGTGAAAACATCAAGAAACGTCAAGAACAGGGAATAGCGGCCGCAAAGGCGAGGGGCGTTATGTTCGGGCGACCAAGGCTTAAAACGCCCAATGATTTCGTCGAAATTGTTAATGATTGGGAAAACGGCGTTGTGACAACCGAAGAAGTATTAAGACGATGCGGATTCAGTGAAGCGACCTTTTACAGAAGACTGAAACAACTGGTCAAATAAAGTTGTCAAAAGGCAAACTTTTTGACACTTTTACTTATGCTTAAGTATATCGGTTATTCAGCCGTCTGTCAAGCGATTTCTTGTCAAAAATCACCTAATAAATTGCATAATACTAAAAAAAACTAAACCCTATTGAAGGTACGGATTGATTTTTCTTTTCGGGTGTTATCTTTTTGACTTACTGTAATGCAAATAATAGTACTGTTTTCTAATACTTCGCAAATATTGTTCAGTGTCAAAAAGTTTCATTTTTGACATAGAGGATTATTATTGCTTGAAAGGAAAGGAAGCATTATTATGGCAAATCAAGTCAAAGCGTATGTTTGTTCTAACTGTGGGGCGGCCCTCAATTTAAATAAGGCTGCAGGAAACAGAGTAGAATGCAGTTACTGTGGAACAGTTAACCAACTGGAGAATATGGTCAAGAATAATGAGATTCTTGCGAAAGATAATATTAACTCCGGCGTTAACCTTTATGCATCTATGAGTCTAAGACATAAAAAGGTGTTAGACATAATTGCGAGTGAGCAAGCGTCTCCTTTGGATGTTTATCAAAGAGCAACTATAGTCAAGGAAGAGCATATTTGTGTTCCGATGTTTTTGTTTATGGCATCTGGAACGGGAACATACAGTTATGAAATCGGTTATCAGAGAGAACGGCAAAAAATTCAAGGCGACAGTATAGTCACAGAGAGATACACAGAGTGGAGTCCGGTCAGTTCTGCTGTTTCATGCAGTGAAACATATTTTGTTTGCGGCAACAAAGATCTTAAGGGTGTGGTCGACCAATTCCCGGATCTTATGACGGTTTCTGACTTGATAGACATTGAAGATCTTGAACTTCCTGCCGATGTTCAAATGAACAAATTTAATTATCCTCAGGCAACGGCGTTTGAAAATGATGTTAAACCTCGCGCAGAGGCGCTTTTGAAAGCAAATGCTGAAAACAGCATTCGGAACCAGAATACGAGGAATGGCCACATCAGTTCAAATGTGCGTATCGACACGGTCCAAAGAGTATACCTCACGCTCTACCGCATCACAGTTCAGTATGGCGAGAAATTGATGACCGTCTGGCTTGATTATAAAGGCAGATACTCAAGATATGATCAGACATTTGTAGATCCAATGAGAAAGAGTCAGATTGACGCACAAAATGCGGTTATTAACAGCATTAAACCGAAGGGAAAAGGTTTATGGATTGCTCTTATTATTGTTAGTGTGATACTCATACTGATTTGCCTCTGCTTGAACGGCGCCCTTAAACTGCTAGCCCTGCTTCCGGTTGCGGGTATCGTTTTCCCGATTATCAAAATGGTGAACAACAATAAGGATTACAATGCTAAGATAAGCGCAGAGAGAGCAAAACTTGAGGAAATATTAAAACCGTTTACGATGGCCACAAGAGCTTTCATCGAAAAACAAGTTGCTTTAAACGGTATTTATCAGTCAGTTACAGGCGATGCTACAGCTTTTGATATCAAGAGCTATGGCGATGTGAATGATTAATTCGCTATTTTGCTGTCTGACAATAATGATTTTTTGGCGATTGCCCGACTAGGAGGGGCTTAGTGAAATAGCGGTGTGGTCCCTGTTATGGGATTGCACCGTTATTTTGAATAATATCAGTTTTCTAGGAATAGAAGGATATTTATGGATTATAAAAAAACAACGACGGAGAGTTTGGCAAACGGAGAAGTTATATCACTTGGCTGTTTTCAGATAACCTCCATTCCACATATATCTATAATTGATGATAGACAAGGTGTTTTGGATGAGATTGTCGGGAAGTACAAAACCGGGACAATAACGCTGTTGAATGAAGTCTATCAGTCATATAAAACTATCAGCTCTGCTGCAGGATATTCAAAGGATATCTCTTTTGAACTTCTCTGGGCTACTCGTGAAGTTAAAAATCAGCCGTTTCACGCAGAGATTAAACTATTCATTATTGTGAGAGTGATAGATGCGAAAGCCGCTTTAGCGAACGAGTCGCTAAAGGTTTTAATGGATCTAATTGCATCCACACTTACACTCCAGAAATACGGATTTTCTGAAGTAGGCTACGATGCCTTATCAACGATAGTTGCCGGTATAAACGATTCGAGCATTAAGGCCGTCATTAAAGAGGAAAAAGTCGAGAGTTTACAGAATCAATTGTTGCCATATTGCTATGCTTATGATCGAATTCCAATAACGGAAAATGATTTTAGCAGGGTAGTTAATGTGTTAATTGATTATCCGGCTTGCGCTATTTCTATGCAGTTAATTCCAACAGTTTTGGATCCTGCTGAATCGACAGAGATAGACAAGGTAACACAGCTTCTTGAAACGCTAAACAAAGGCATAATGGATCATGGCGTGGGCAATATCAGTTTTGCCCTTGCGGATAAGCATGCGCAAAACTATAAGTATTACTCACAAAAAAAGGCAGGAGCTCTGTTTACATTCAATATTCTTGTTCTTGGCAATCAGTCGGCAGTGTCTAATATTGCTGGCGTTCTCTCCGGGCAGATTGGAACAGGCCCGGACGGCACAGCAAATCTGAGATTGATTGATTTGTCACGACAGGAAGTCAACAAGGACAGGAATTTTTACCCGTTACCATGGGCGGTTAACGAGACAATACTAAATAAGTATCGAAACAATCAAATTTGGAATTCAGGGCTGTTTTCTGAAAGCTATTACAGGCTTCCATACATTATAACCTCCGAAGAAGCTGCTGAGTTTTTTAGGTTGCCTATAGGTAGTGAGCGAATTGGCGCCGGACTTAATGTCGACGAATCGGGGAAAGGTGCCAAAACATATACTTCCAACATTATTAACGCTGGTGATATTCAGGTCGGAAAGCTTCGGGCGTCGTCTAAAGGCGATACTATAGGGTTTTCGCTTAAAGACCTTGCAAAGCATATGCTTATTGTTGGAACTCCGGGCTCGGGAAAAACAACGTTTTCTGTCAGCCTTTTAGATAGACTTTGGAAAATACACAAAATTCCATTCTTAGTTATAGAACCCGCCAAGAATGAGTACCGGGCATTGGTTCAAAGCATACCTGACTTGCAAGTGTTTACCCCTGGGAAAAACTATATATCTCCGTTTGTCTTCAATCCGTTTGTTCCGCCAAAAAATGTTAAATTAGAGACATACAAATCGACGCTCAAGACGGCTTTTTCGGCCGCAGTTTCAATGTCGACTCCTCTTGACAAAATTTTTGAGGAAACAATTAACAACTGCTATTCTGATTTTAGGTGGCTGGACACATACACGATTGATGATAAGGGGAAAGTATTCAACATAACTGATTTTATTAAGTGTTTTCAACAGACTTTTGACGAGATTGGATACACTGGAGATGCTCGAAATATCGGAAGGGCCGGAATTGTAAGACTTAACAGCCTCGTGAATCTTTTCGACACGTATCATTCTATTCCAATTGAGGACATTCTGCGAAAGCCAACTGTAATAGAATTAGCAGCGATTGAGAATTCAGATCAAAAGGCGCTTATTATTTCGCTACTTTTGCTTTCAATTTTGGCATATGTTAATGCCAATTATGTCGGCGAAGGCGGCCTAAAGAACGTAATATTGCTTGAAGAAGCACATGTCCTTCTTGATGCAGACACTAATTCGGGACAAGGAGAGGCTAATCCAAGTGCAATCGCACAAGGATTGGTAAAGCGGATGCTGGCAGAGATTCGTTCTTACGGCGTTGGTTTGATTATTGCGGATCAGTCTCCAAGAAAAGTCACAACAGATGTTGTTGCGCTAACTGATATGAAAATGGTCTTCAGACTTGTAGAGGCGGCAGATAAGCAGATAATCGGAGACAGTATGAATATGAATGATGCTCAGATCCAAAGAATGGCAAAACTAAAGCCAGGCGAGGCGTATCTGTTTTTTAACAAGTTAGATGAACCCGAGGAGGTTATAACTCCGGATTATCGTTTGGAGAACAACATTAGCATATCTCTTTCTGATGAAGGAATTAAACAATTAAGTAAATACTGGGCAGATAAAAAGGAACTGCTAAGACCGTATCCTCAGTGCAATCTATGCAAGTATTGTACAAAAGAGTGTGACTACTCTAGGCGAATTCTTGCGCGAGAAATATCTCGTCGAATCTTCAACAAGTATATAAAAACGGGAGCAACGGATTTTGGGTTACTTGAAGGAGTTTTCTCTCATATATCAAAGCTGATAATCGAGGAACTCAACGATGAACCCTTCACAAAGGAACTCTTAACGTGCGTAAAAGTTCATCTTTGGAGGAGAATAAAATACAACACAAGAATTAGAGTGACTGAAACGCTAATTAATAATTCTATCGGAAAGTAAAGGACGTTAAAAATGAGCGATGAATTTGATGCAAGTGTAGATACTTCAGATTATAGCGCCCCCGCCGACGATTCGTTTTCTGATACGGATTATTCAAGCGAAGATTATTCAGGCGACTCATTCTCGGACGCGGATTATACTGATGATATCCCAGAGGATACAGGAGATACATACTCTGCGGAAGATTCTTTTAACGACGGATTATCAGAGGAAGCTCCAGATGATATATCAGAGGATATCGGGGATGACAGTTATTCGGACAGCGATTTCGGCAGTGACGACTACGGAGAAGAAATGCCTCAAGATATCTCTGAAGATGTAGGAGACGACAGTTATTCGGATAGCGACTTTGAAAGTGGCGACTACGGAGAAGAAATGCCGCAAGATATTTCCGAAGACATAGGAGATGACAGTTATTCGGATAGTGATTTCGGCAGTGACGGCACCGGAGAAGAAATGCCTCAGGAGATCACGGAAGATGTAGGAGACGACAGTTATTCGGATAGTGACTTTGGAAGTGACGACTATGGAGATGAAGCCCCTCAGGAAATTCCGGAAGATATAGAAGATGTTAGTGAACCGGCAGGTGACGCCGATGGCATAGACTATTTGGAAGATATGCCTCAGGATTTGGCTGCAGACATAGGAGAGGATAGTACACCGGAAAGTGATGCCGAAGGCGTTGACTATTTAGAAGATACTGCACAGGACATATCCGCGGACACAGGGAACGAAAATGTTTCTGAAGGTGATGCAGGAGATATAGATTATTTGGGAGAAACTCCGCAGGATACAACTGTGGACAGCGGAGATGCCAGTGTTCCGGGAAGCGATACCGATGGTGTGGATAATTTAGAAGAGACGCCACAAGATATAACCGCGGACACAGGGAGCGAAAGTGTTTCTGAAGGTGATGCAGAAGATATAGATTATTTGGGAGAAACTCCGCAGGATACAACTGTGGACAGCGGAGATGCCAGTGTTCCGGGAAGCGATACCGATGGTGTGGATAATTTAGAAGAGACGCCACAAGATATAACCGCGGACACAGGGGGCGAAAGTGTTTCTGAAAGTAATGCAGAAGATATTGATTATTTGGGAGAAACTCCACGGGATACAACTGTGGACAGCGGAGATGCCAGTGTTCCGGGAAGCGATGCCAATGATGTGGACAATTTAGAAGAGGCGCCTCAGGACACGCTTGCAGACAACGGACACGAAATTGGGCCAGATAATAATGATACAGGCGATGTGCGACATTTATCGCGGGATGAGGTCCAGGCATTAATAGAGAATTCGTCTGACAAAGAAGAGCTTCAGCAATTGAGAGATGGAATCTTGTCTGGCGAAATACAAATTGACGCCAATGATGGTGTGGAAGGAAGTAGTGATGGCCCTGTGCTGACACGTGATGTAACAGAACAGTGGGAATCTGGAAATAGAGCGATTGATAATACTGTTGAAGCCATGAGGGATGACCTACGTGATAAAGGGCTAGAGGACGGCCCGGAGATGGAATCAATAGTAATGACTGAACGCGCGAAAATGCAAGAGGAATTAGAACGTAATATTCGTGGCGATTTTTCAGATCCGTATCAAAAGCCAGATTTTGGAGAGATGCTTCGAGAACGTCAATTAGAAGAAACACAGACCTCTGGACAAGACGTCTCACAGGAATTGAACGAGGTAACACCATCTGTTGCGGACATTCCAAATGAGATAAACTATGATGAAGTGTTTGAGGGATTAGAGAATTATGACTTTGACGGAATCGATTATGCCACTGATGCCAATCGACTTGATTGTTCTCTTGAAAACTTCGACAGAGATACATGGGAGGGCTTAACTCTAGATGAACAGAAAGACGCGATAAATAATCTTTCAGAGTATGTTAAAGATGTGATTGGCTTTGATAACCCTCCAGAAATAGTTTACTACAATAATCCTGAAGAGGGAGATTACGGCGGGTATTCGGCTGACAGCAACACGTTGGAAATTAATGAATATATGCTAGACAATAACGAGGAAGCGGCTGATACTGTGGCTCATGAGTTATGGCATGCATATCAGCACGAATGTGCCAACAACCCGCAATGCGAGAGGGACTATCAATATCAATATGGTTTTGATAATTACATAAGTCCCGATGAGGATTTTGAGGGATATCAAGATCAACTTGTTGAGGCCGAAGCAAGAGCTTTTGCACAGCAATTTAAAGACAGATTAAATATAAAAGGGAGGTAGATATAAATGGAAGAGATTAAACAATACCTTTTAAATGAAAGGAAGATATCCCCCGTTTTATTAGAAAGAATGTTGCCGAAATTCGAAAAGCATCAGGATATCGCTGAGGAGTTAACTTTGTGGATTCAGACAAAGGAATATGTCACAGCCAACCCGGTAATAGTTGAAGGATACACCGCAAGCGATATTCATAGGCTGGCACCGTTTCTTGATGGGGTAGGAGTATTCAATTTTATGATATCACTGAGGGAAAGGCCTGAAAAAGCGAAACAGCAACTTGCTGCAAGATTCCCGCGAAAGTAATATTGCTTGGCATGAGTGTAAATCAAATGAATTAAATAGATTTATTTGATATTACCTACCAGATTTAGTTTATGCGTTTATATAAAGAGGAGGATGATTTTTATGGCTCTTTTTGCCAAAAACCCGAATGAAACAGCCTATGTAGGCGGAAAAAAGCATTGGACAGATGTTATTAAAAATAGCGGTCCTGGAGAGTTGTTGTTGTGGAGACAGCCTGAGGAGGATTTCAATACCAATTCAACGCTCATAGTAATGCCTGGAGAAGAAGCCATTTTTGTGAATGGCGGAATAATAGAGCAGGTTTTTCAGAATGGAACTTACAAGCTGACAACAGAGAACTACCCGTTCATAAGCAGACTTAGAAATGCTTTCTCGGGCGGAATAAGCACGTTCAATTGCGTTGTGTATTTTGTCCGCAAAGCAGATAGTCAGGAAATCTTGTGGGGTACTGATAGCCCGATTCAGGTCCGAGATAAACTTTGGGGAGTTCGAACGGAAGCTCGTGTGAGAGGCGCGTACAAAGTTAGAATTGAGAATCCGTCGATTTTCCTGGAAAAACTTATTGGAAATAATGTGACGTATCAATTCCAAAACGATTTGGATAAATACTTTAGAAGTGAATTTCAGGGCAGAATTAAAACATCTGTTTCCAAGTTCCTTAACAGCCTTGAACAAGAGTTGATTGGGCTTGATGCTTACATGGATGAGCTTTCTGCAGGAGTCGAGCCATATATAGACGACGCGCTGCAGGATTATGGACTTAAATGTGTAAGGTTCACGCTCTCCGGAATAGATGTAGATACAAGCAAATATGACCAGCTTGACGAATCGCAGATTGAACTTATTGCTCGTCAAAGAGGCTACCAGGGTGATAAAGCCGGCCTTGAGATACTTGGTTCTGACTGGGCGAGAGTCCAAGGAGTCAATGTTCTTAAAGCTTTGGCAGAAAACCCGGGAGCAGGTGGTACCGCAGCTGCAGGTGCGGGTCTCGGAATGGGCATGGGTGCGGCAGGAGCCTTTGGATCCATTGCACAGCAGGTATTCTCACCGGTTACTAATGGCGCAGAAACGCGTCCACCTATGCAACAGCCATCCGGCAGGTTTACACAGAGAGGAGCAACTGAGGAACAGAAACCTGCAGCAGAGGATCCGTTTGAAGTGCTGGCAAAACTTAAAAAGATGCTTGACAACGATCTAATTGGCCAGGCAGAATATGATGCCAAGAAGGCAGAAATACTTAGCAGAATGTGAGGCGAACAAAATGGCAAAGAAAATTACTTTTTGGATTATTCTTGACCTAGTGTTTTTGGTCGTCTTTAATCTATTGTTTTTCTTAATTGGCGGATTTAAACATCCTGCCTCTGTTTGGATTTCATATGGATTTATCCACTTTGCATACCTAATGGTCATATTAACACCGTTTATAACGCGCAAGAGTACCAGTTCCTCAGTGTTCGGCCTCTCATTGTATACGGTGTCGGCTATATATTTTATAATTGAACTTATTGCAGGAATAGTGTTTATTATTCTCCGGCAAGAAAAGTACATTCTGGCGCTCATCATTCAAGTGATCATAGCAGGGTTGTACATTGTTGCGCTTGTTTCTCATTTGATGTCGAACGAGGTTAGCGGAGATCGAATATTGCACCGGGAAGTTGAGATTGCTTTTGTTAAAGACGCATCTACTCGAGTTCAATCATTGATAGGATTGAGTTCAGACGCTAAAACAAACAAGGCCCTCGAACGACTCTGTGATTTAATTCATTCCAGCCCATCAAAGTCTAACGAATCCGCAAAACAACTTGAGGGCGAGATAACTAGAATGATTTATGATTTGGAGAGTGCGGTGCAATCAGGAACTCTCGAAGAGGGCGAGATTGATTTAAAAATCAAAAAACTGTATTCTGCCGTTGAAGAGAGAAACCGGAAGGTACGATAATTTATAAACACATTTAAAATCCGCCCTGCCCAGGTCGGTTACGCTAACTCATTTTAATTTGTAGCTAGCTTATGCTTGTTTGGGTAATTCTCAGAATTTAATTGTTTTTAATTTTTTGCCTATTGTGAGAAGAAAAAGGATCAATAGACAAGAGCAAAGGAAGGCGTAGACGGAAGAACTCAAATTAAGCGTATGTGAGGACAAATCGGAAACACGAGATTGTTGTTTAAAAGGGGAGTATAGCGAGGGTGATTCTAACAGTTCTTTAAACTCCAAAAATCACCACCATCTTAATTTCACCCCGCTATATTCCCTCTTGATAGGGTACAATATTTTTCGCATATTCGAAATCGGGTAAAAAGATAGACATACCGGACAACTCATAGTAGAAGGTAATCGCCAAAAGACATTCGAAAGACTAATCAGGTATGTCTAACGAGAAAATTATACGGTAGAGCGATGAGGCGTAAAGGGAGAAACCAAAGATTTGGTAAGAAAAAGCGTTGAAGAAACGCTAAATGACTTGTTGGAAAAAGAAGCCGAGGAACTAATCGGAACATCAGAATACTTACAATACCCGAGAATAAAACTCGGTTATTGAAAACAAATTGAAATAACAAAGTATAATTGGCGGCGATTGATGAGTTATTTTTTATTCGGGAGGCACATTCTAAATGATAAACTACAAATGTAAAAACTGTGCCTGTGAAATGTCTGTAAACGAAGCGGGGGAGCTTCAATGCAGCTACTGCGGCAGTAAATTCGTGCTGTCAGACAAGGATTTAAGAGGATACAAGGAGTTTCGCTATCATCTGCTTTCCTATCTGAGCGCCTTGTCCGACTGCTCCGGCACAGATGAAACAGATAGAATTTGGTCAAGGGCAGAATCGTTAACCCTGTATACGCAGGATGGAAAAAGCATTAATATTCATTACTTGTTCCGGACGGTACGAGACGGAATAACTTTATACACATGTAGGAATAAATTAATAGTCATCTTCTCAAAAGGTTCTGCAGACGCAGCCGAAAGATTTGTTTTGATGATTTCAAAACTGAAATATCCACCGGCAGATTTACGAGGGCTTGAGCGATACTTCCCGTCGCTATCCGGAAGATTCATACTCGAAAACGGACAGATTGCTTTGGCGTTCTCAAAAAGCGAAGAGAGCTACCCTCTCGCTGCGTTTGGAAGTCTTCCACCCGAGCATGCGGCATGGATTGTTTCAAGACTTGAAAACATCTGCTGTGTTCTTGCCTACAGTGACTTATCGCATGGCGGGATTAATATGGACAATGTTCTCATCAACCCACGGACGCACGAGGCGTTTTTGTTCGGAGGATGGCATAATGCTCTGGTATGTGAGGGCGGATCGGTAAAGGATCTTATGGCAATACGCGAAACAGCAAAACGTGTTATGGGCTTGCATTGTGGAGAGGCGCCAACCGAGTTTTCCAATTTCATTTCAAACCCACCGGCCAAATCGGCTTTTGACGATTTTGCTCTTTGGGACACGGTGATACGGGACGGTTTCCAGGGCAGAAGATTCAAAAAACTTGATCTTAATAATCTTAACGTATAAGGAGAATTATCATGGGACACGGCAGTTACACAAGTTCAGACTGGGTTAAACTCAAGGAAAGCAGCGGAATTACAACCACTTCAAGGGCCAACGATCTTTTCAAAAATAGAGAAATGGATCCCAAATTCAATCCGAAATTCATCGAGAACAGGCTGTCGCTTGATTCAGAGGAGCATCCGGATTCGACGCCCATAATTATAGGCCTTGACGTGACCGGGTCGATGGGTTATCTCGCGGAAAAAATTGCCAAAGAGGGACTTCACGAAACAATGATGAAATTGTTTTCCACCAAGTCCGTGAACGATCCTCAGATATTGTTTGCCGCAATAGGGGATTGTTGCGACCGCGCTCCTCTTCAAGTAACTCAGTTTGAGTCGGACATCCGTATCGCGGAGCAGCTTCTGCAGCTCTGGCTCGAGGGCCGCGGCGGGGACAGCCCAGAGGACTACCCGCTTCTCTGGTATTTTGCTTCAAGGCACACGACCACCGACAGAAACGCAAAACGCCATAAAAAGGGCTATCTTTTTACCATCGGGGACAATGACTGTCACCACTCATTGCGCGCGGATGATATAAGAAAAGTATTCGGCGACGATTCAAAAGGCGTCAAAGCTTTGGATTTAGCGAGTGAAGCATCGGAAAAATACCATCTTTTCCACATTTCAATAAGCTTTAGCCGTACATATATGCTTGAATCGGCTATTCCGGGAAGGATAATCAATATTAATAAAGCACAGGTGGAATATATACCTGACATTATTATAAGCACTATCAGACTCAGCGAAGGAACTGAGCTTGAGCAGATACTGAAGGAACTTCCGGAACAGATTCGCCCGATAATCAAATCGGCTCTTTCCGGCCTTGTAATTGAGTCAAAAGGGGAGGTAAACTTTTGATAGGTAGAACTGCCGCGGTGATTGGCGTCGGATTCGGCGACGAAGGAAAAGGGCTGGCAACTGATTGTTTGTGCTCGGGATTTGACAATGCAACTGTCATACGCCACAACGGCGGTGCACAGGCGGGTCATACCGTGGAGTTTGGCGGCAACCGTTTTGTATTTCATCAACTTTCTTCCGGCTCTTTCCGGCATGCTGATACATTCTGGGCACAAATGTTTATGCCCGATCTTTACAAACTCGAGACAGAGCTTTTGGATTTTAAAGAAGTATCGGGATTTAAACCCGACATTTATGCTGACTATGATGTTTGCCCAACGTTTATTGACGACATACTGATAAATATGGCGCTGGAAAAAAGCCGTGGCGAGAAACGGCATGGCAGCTGCGGTATGGGAATAAATGAAGCTGCTCTTCGAATTTGCGCAGGTTTTGGATTGACCATTCAATTTATCAAAACCTGCGATGCTAGCCGTTTATACAATGAATTGCTCAGAATCCGCAAGGAGTATGTTGCCTGCAGACTCGAGTCACTTGGGCTCAAGAGGAACGAACTGGGTGAATACGGCGAACTGCTTGACAGTAAGACGGTACTTTTCAATTTTGCGGAACAAATGGCCCAAAATGCCTGTTATGTGAATGTTGTGAATAATTGCGAGGATTATTTTGCAAGGCAAGACAGAGTAATATTTGAAGGAGCTCAAGGGCTTTTGCTTGACTCCGAAAACAAAGAATACGCCCCTCATGTCACTGCGTCGCGTACAGGGCTTGCAAATCCGGTCTCGCTTTGCAAAAAATACGGGTTGAAGCTGGATTTGATTGTGTATGTGATGAGAAGTTATGTCACTCGCCATGGTGCCGGCCCTTTACCGCATGAATGTGAAAAGGCAACTTTGGGCAACATTTCAGAGGATCTTACTAATAGGGAGAATGAGTGGCAGGGCAAACTCCGCTATGGCAGATATGAGTCTCCCGCATCTCTCGCATCGCGGATACTGACGGATGTTGACGGCTGCGATGCTGAAGTGGCGTTGTTCATTACCCACCTCAACGAGACAAACGGGTCAATAAGGTTTAGCTCCGGCGACATGGCGGCGGACAAGTTTAAATTTCATCCTGAGTTTCATGGGAGAATTAAAGATGCTTTTTTGTCATACTCTCCCGACTCAAAATTCTCAACAAAGGTTAACTTGGGCAGACCATAATATTCGCCGCGTATTATCTTTTATATTTGGCAGAAAAGGAAAACGAATATGGAAAGAAGAATTAACTGGGACTCGGGCTGTTTTGACGAGATTGGACTTGTGTATGAAAAGGCAGAGAACAATAAGACTATAGGTGATTTGTTGTCCGAACTTGAAGAGACCGCGCTTCGGGAGACCGAGAATAGTTGCGGGCTCATTTTAATTGATAATAAGCCCGTCAGTCGTGACATGGTGCAAGCCATGCCCGAAATAGAAAGAGAAAAGCTGATTAGTATTCTATCCGACTTTGGGCTGTTAGAGTTTAACCCTTTGCTATCCGAACCTAAAATCGTGGTTAAATTTAGCGATAAAATTCAAAAAGTTCTTGGATGCACAATGTTTTCTGTTCTGAATCGGCTTGAAAAGATTGATGGTTCATATAATGTCATGCTATTTCCAAAGGCAACACTTGAATTACAGATTCCGCTTGGCGGAAAAAAAGAAATGCTGAAGTGGGAATTGTTGATAATGCAGCTGTATCCCTGGCTGTCGGTGAGTGAAGTATCTTCTAACATTATAGCCGAGGAACTGATTGAGAAAGATAAGACGAAAGACGATAAAATAAAAACTCTCTCAGACAGAAGCTATATTCGTTTTATTAGCATAAATAATACTGCATATGTGCCGCTCTCAGGCTGGAAAGCCTTTGACGTGGTGTTGGATACGCGGCCGTACGGATGGGAGTATATCGTTGACAGCGCGGATTACCTGGCAAGAGCGGATATAACGCCAAGGGAGCTGACTGCTTATGACCTTTCAGGGAGGCAGTCGGAATTAAGTGATTATCTTCAAAAAACGGGAGGCTTTGTAAAGGGGATAAGACAACTAGAGACGGAATGTGCGTCTCTTGCGATTATGGGCCACAGTAAAGTCCTTGAGTTTCCCGTCAGAATAGTATGGTTTAACCAGACCAACAGAATGCGAGTATATGGAGCAACGGAGGATATAGAGCTTGTCACTCGCTACGTTGAAACAGTCATTAGACGAACCTTCAACACTCCGGATGCCATGGCGCTCGCAACACCGGCACCCGCGACCGTGCCGGAAGCTGATCCGGAGAAGAAATCTCCTACGGAATCGGAGAGCGAATCATCATCTTTGTCCGCAGACAACAGGGCAGCTGTACAAACGGAGAAATTTGCGCCAGTGCCGGAAAGCGGGGCATCCACTACCTATGAAGGCAAACCGGAAATTGCTCCGGTGGATAAATCGGCTACAGCACGAGGTGGCGTGCCCCCGATTATGATTGCAGATAAACCGGGGGCGGTTAAACGAAAATCAATTATAGGAACAATGATGCTT
>Ga0247611_10005932_pt1 | contig 15850 bp, 9 predicted proteins | sample 177DNAGHGhighgp2_FD_192422 | JGI IMG/M metagenome (GOLD analysis project Ga0247611, IMG submission 192422) | Sheep rumen microbial communities from Palmerston North, Manawatu-Wanganui, New Zealand - 1770 DNA GHGhigh gp2 | ecosystem: Host-associated > Mammals > Digestive system > Stomach > Rumen ...
ATCTCCTTCTCTTGATCCATCTCCTTCTCTTGATCCATCTCCTTCTCTTGATCCATCTCCTTCTCTTGATCCATCTCCTTCTCTTGATCCATCTCCTTCTCTTGATCCATCTCCTTCTCTTGATCCAGCCCATACATCATCATATAATCTTCCATTTCATCCCTCATCTGGTCACATTATCTCTAATGGGACATCTCATGAAACATCTTCTTTTACTGCTGTTTGATGTATTTTACCAATTTCTACTGAAAAATTATCTGCTAATATGATTGGGTTCACACATTGAGAAAAATATCACAATTTCATTTCACATGATAATGTAAACTCTACTCAATTTAGGTTAATTTTTATCTTTCAGTTTTCATTACTTAGTATTTCGACTTTTAACTCTATTCAATCTAAATTTACTTTATTCTGTTTTAAAATTGACAAAAGCAAACAGTGTTTATTGACAATATTTTCCATTGTACGATTAACTATCTCTGATTTTCCTTCGAATTCTAAATCCTCAAATTTTATCTGCATACCCTTATATATTTCTGGATCCAATAATGGATTTTCTAAACCATTTCTATTTCATAAATTAATTCATATTTTATTATGTACTGATTCTGCCTTTTTCTTTGTATCTTTATACCATTTTGGATTTAATTCCATTGCTTTTTCTGAGGCTCAAACCAAATTTATATAAGCAGATTTTAGAGGCCCTAACAATTCTGAATTTTTAAAATTGTTTATTATTTCTTTATTTCTCTGTTTTAACAAATCTCCTATATCTCTTTCTATTTTTGTTGTTCATTGATTTTCCCATTTATAAAATTTATACTTTCTTCCTCATTCTCATGTTACAGATGCTGTTCTAGAAAATAATTGACTAATTCATAATATAGCTTGTCATAATTCCATGGGATCTGTTATAGTTTTTATACTTTCAGATATAGAGCTAAAATTTACCCTGTCTTTTCATTGATATCTATTTATATAAGCATCCATTGCTGGCAGCATATCAACCAATATTTCCCTAGCTTTCTCATATTTCTCTTCTCTAACCCGTCACAAAAAATCCTTACATTTTGGTCGTTTTTTTTCATCATGTGAGAAATTATATAAAGCTGTAGATTTTACTTTAGATGCTTCATCAAAAGCAACATCTAAAATAAATTTTGGATTTTCTGCTATACATTCCTTTGTATCTTGATGATTTTCTTTACTATCTTCATTTTCTTTTGGGTTAATCTCAGCAGAATTAATTTGAGTTTCCTTAATCTCTTCTTCTACTGATTCTTTTAGAGTTTTAATTTCTTCTTTATATTCTCTCAATTCATCGTTATTAAGGAGCATTTCTGCTCCAGATTCTTGTTCTATTGTCATATTCGTAAAACTAAAATGTAAAAAGTTTTATATAACTGATTATATATAAAAAATAAATATTTGTCAAATTATTGAAGACTTTCTGCAATATAATTTTCTAGCTTTTAAACTATCATAACAACTTCATCTTGTTATATTTATAGCTTTTTTTATTATACCTACTATGAAAAAAAAGTTTTTGATCAAACATTACAAAGATTTATTTACTGAATATGCAGAAAATTCACTATTTTTGAAATTACAAAAAAAGCTGACTAAACTTCTCGAATCGCTAGAACTCGGAGATAAAGATATCATTTTAGCGGTTTCATGAGGAGCAGACAGTATGATAGTTGCAAGTCAGATTTTGTATTTCTATCACAAGAATGGATTAGATTTAAATAAAATTCATATCGCACACTGTAATCACAAAATCAGACCTGAAAGTGAAGATGAAGCCAAATTTATGTCAGATTTTTTTTCTGGGTTAGATTTCCATCTGTATGAGAGAAAGAATTTGAAAAATAATGATGAAAATTCGCTCAGAAATCGAAGATATTCTCAGTTCTCATTGTTACAAAAATCCACAAAAGCTTCATACATCTTTCTCGGCCATCATTTGAACGATAGAATCGAATCAACATTCTTAAATTTAATGCGTGGTGCATGAATTAATGGATTTCTAAATATGCGTGAAGTGGAAAATCACCATCTGCTTCCAAATGAAAGTAAAGTCTGTCGCCCATTGTTGGAAACTTCAAAATCTGAGATTCTAAATATCTGTAATGAAGCATGAATTCCATTTTTTGAAGATGTAACGAACAAAGATATCTCAATTTCTAAAAGAAATCGAGTTAGAAATCAAATTTTAAATCCAGTTTCAACATATTGAACTGAAAATTGAGAAGAAAATAAATTTTTAGAAAGTTGTGCATGAATTTATAAACAATTAGAAAATATTGATAATAGTAATTCAAGTAAAGATTTGAAAACTATAACAAGTTTTCCATTATGGAATGCTGAATTTTCATATCTATGGTGAAAAAATATTTTGAAATGTAACGAAAATGATGTTTTTGATATTTTCCACACATTAAAAATTCAATGTTCTAGTAATGTTGTAAAAGAACGAAAAAGTTGGCTAAATGAGTGAAAAAATGGATATAAATATATTTGATGAATTTACTTTTTTATCCATGAAAAATGGCTTTTTATCATAAAAGCTGAAAAAGATTTTTGGAAAAGAAAAAATAATGCTGATGAAAATATTGGGTTAAGAATTGAATCAATGGATAATATCAGATTTTTTGGATCTGATTTAGAAATTCCGAGAAATGAATTGGTTTGATGAAAAATTAGATTGCCGCAGAATTGAGATATCTTTGCATGAAAGAAATGGAGTCGTTGGGCTTTAAATCAAAAGATTCCAATGTGGTGGAGAGATTGGATTCCTCTTGCAATAAAAAATGGAAAGGTTATCCATATGTGGAAGAATATATGGAAATAATTTTATTTTTCGATTTTATCTAAATGGGAAACATTTGGTCTACATATACAAATTGGATTGAGTTTTTTTTCAAATCAAACGAGATTCGGACTACAGTTTGGAGTATATTAGTTTTAGTTTGGTGAATCAGTTTTTTGATATTTTTGCCATTACATCGTATAAGTTTAAAGAATGTACTAAAAGCTAAAAAGAATCTGGTAGATTCTGTAGATAGGGTGATTTACTTACTTTCAAAAGCTCAATATTCTTTATCTGAACAACAAGCCTTAAAATATGATCCTTGTTTTGCATTAATAAAAACTATGTTTTGAAGTGGACATTTTGAATATATTGATAATCTAGATGTAATAAAAGAAAATGTAAAAAAAGTAGAAGTATTGTTAAAACAAAGAGTAATTTCCGATGAAGAATGGAAAAAAATTGATAGCCAAAAAAATAGTTTAAAATTTCACACTTTTTGGAGTAAATTTTTCGGTTATGAGTTGAATTTAGTAACTTGTGGGATTTATAATTTATTTTGGTAGAAATCATGTAGTTTATTAAAAAATACTGACATATTAATATGCCAGTATTTGTTTTGTTTTGTTCCTTCTCTGGTGCAATTTTCTCTGCTATCGTTTTAAAAAACATTTTTGTATTTATTAGAAGTGTAAATTTATTAGAAGTGTAAAATTAGATTATGATATTATTTATTTTTTGAACGTTTCTTTTGTTCTTGTTTAGCTTTTGACTGGTTATATGTGTATTTTGCTACTTCTTCTAAGCCATATTCTGCCGCCTCTTTAATATAAGATTTCTTTTCGTCAGAGCTTCAAAGGTACCTGTACTCATCATCAATATCTGATGATATATTTTTAATATCCATATTATGGTCCAAGTGTTCCAAAGCGTTCATGGTCTGCTGTCAAAGTTTTCAATCTACAGCGATGTGATTATCTTTGTCTAAAGAAAGTCCTTGTCATTCAAGGTATATTTTAAGATTTTCTATATTACCATTCGTCTTACCAAAATTATCTATCATTTTATTTATTTGTTTCTGCAATCATTTTATATCTCCATTTTTTATATACCTTGTAAACTTATACTTATATGGAAGCTTTAAAGATCCGACTATTTCCATTACCTCATCTTTCTTTAATCTCTTTCCTTTCTTACCTCATTTATATAACTTAATAGCATCAAGTTTATCCTCTTTATCTAAATCCTTATATCTGGTTGTATGCTTTTCTTTTGTTTTTTTCTGTATATCACTTCTAATTTTATCTACCTCTCTTCTAATTTCTTTTTTTAGTTTATTGACTTCATTTGCTGGAACTATAAGTTCTCAATATGATGTTCTTACATTTAATTTATTATTTTTGTCTATATCCGCCCTTAAGTTTCCCTTAATTTCTTCTTGTAACTTGGAAAGTTCCTTTGCAGGAAGTTCAAATTTTCAGTACGTAGTTTCTATTGTTACATTTTTGTTTGCCATTTTGTCATTAATATATAATATAAAGTTATATATAATATTAATCAAAAAAATTTTTTTGTCAAAAATCAGAGAACTTTTTATAATACTTCTACTAATTCGTTAACAAAATAGCAAAAACATCAAAAAATGTTAAATATGAAAATATAACCATCTATAAAAAGTCTATAACCAAGAAGGTTTAATTTTATTATATAGATCTTTTGCTTTATTTCATACATCTTTTACTCAATCTGAGATTTTATTTCATATATCTTTTACCTTTTCTAGTCAGTTTTCTAGCATTTGTTCTCCTTTCCCTGATACCAAAGCATCTACTCAATACGATAATCCATGTCGGCCATCCTCCAAAGCTTGAGGCACGTCCTCTTTTGTGTGTTTCCATGCCTCGCTTAATGCGTAATTTGTGAAAATTCATCAATGCTTCTGGGCATCATTATACCACTTAATCATATGTTTCCCCGGTACTTTAAACATATTGTTAAAATAATTTTTTGCTTGATTGCTTAAAATTTCTGCCTCTGCATATTTACTTGACTCCGTATCTAAGAATTTATCCGTTGTATGCCCACAATCTACTATTGTAGCAAAGTTAAAAAAATCTGAAATAGGTAGATAATATAGTTGTTTACCGTATTCGTCATCATTCCGTGGATTTTCAATTTCCACACCCACAACATTTCAATCTTTATCCTTTTTTACTTTTGTCACACACAATACATGCCAAGAATGGATTACTAATCATGCTCATTCTCGTTCACCTCAAGAAGTGTTAAGATTTATAGCTGTAATTATATCACCCTTTTCTGGATCAAAATTTTTCAACTCATCGAGTATTTCTTCATTCTTCTGGGGCATTTTCATCAAATCTTTAATTTTAATGGGATTATACGATTCTACTTTGTATCATTCGTTTCATAATAAGGCCTTCATTACTGGTTCTCATGTTCAGGCTTCTATATGTTTAAGATCTTCTTCGGAAATCTTATCTTTATGGGGTGTCATATATTTAACATATGCAACTTCTAATATTTTATATCAATCTCTACCATGCGAAAGCAGTTCAAGTTCTAACTCTTCTGGTGATACATTAATATCTATTCATTTTGGTTCTCATAATGGCAATCTAACTGTATAACTACCATCTTTATTACAACGTAATGATGTCCTTATTAAAGTATCAAACTCCTTCATTCTAGTAATAGCTCTCAACGTAGCAACAAAATAACAATCTCATAAATTACCTTGGCCATGTTTATACAAATTACCAAACAATTTATCATAATCTGATTTTGATAGTACATTACCTTGTGTTTTTTTTATATATTCCATATATTTTTGTTCTTTGGGAGTTCTTTTCTCGTTTGAGCCCGGTGCGTCAATATTTTTTTTATTCTTTTTTAACTCTTCTGTTGTATATATTCACTCTATTTGATTTGACGCATAAAGAGTATCTGATTTTTCTTTTAGTTCTTTTAAAGCTGTTTTTATATCTAAATCCTTTCACTCTTCTTCTTTCACATATTCTTTAAAACTATCAAGAGTATCAAATTCCAACTTTTGTAAATCCAAAGCATATACATTTTTATATATTTCCTCCTTGATTTCTTTATCTTTCAATTCACCTATATCTAATAATCCGTATAAACATTCATACATTTTATCACGATTGAACAAATCTCATAAAAATGATGTTCACAATCATACACTACTTTGTAATAATTTCAAATAATTATTGTAAAGCTTACTTACCAAAAATGTACACATTTTCTTCGGATCTTTATCTATATCAGATTTTGACATCCCAAATTTTTCTTCAAAGAATTGTTCTATTAGATTCTTAAATTCTCATAAGCTTTTTATACCTATACTTACTGGAAAATTAAAATATTCAAACAGTTTTAAAACCATTCCCCTTGCTTCTTCATTTTCATATAATGATTTATAATCTGAACATTTTGACTTAATAACATTGACTACAGTATCTGAAATAGCTCATATTTCATCAACTGTCATTGATAATAAATTCTTTTCTGTTTTTTCGTCTAATTTTGAAGGTTCCGGATTCTTTTCATTTTTTGTTTTGTTTTGTTCCTTCTCTGGTGCAATTTTCTCTGCTATCGTTTTAAAAAACATTTTTATATTTATTGAAATATAAAAACTATTATTTTAACAAAATAAATTATGCAGCTAAATTAATAATATCCCCGTAGTATCCATCTATATATTTCCCATAATTATCTCATTCTGATGTTATTCTTAGCGATACAAACGGTCATTTCTCTACTTGATATTCTCCAGAATTTGTTTTAAATGTTCATTTTGTCATTGCACCATCTTCGAAATCTCATTCGAATATATTTCAATTTCTAAATGTTAAAGTTCATTTTCCTTCCATTACATAACCTTTATCAATATTAATATCTCATTCATATTTATCTCCATTTCCTCTGTATATATATCATTTTCTAACTTCTAAATCATATTTGGCAATTCTTCAAGTAGGTTCATAAAAAATTTCCCATTTCCCTTCTTCTCACATACAGAAATAATCTCCTGTCTCTGTTTTTGAAACATAATAAAATGGTCAATTTTCTGCATTCTCATAATATTTATTTCATGAAATGTTAATATACTTCCCTTTGTCATCTACTTCCTCTTGCGCGTTTAAAACAAACTCTCATCCTTCAAATTTTCATATTTTGCGTGGATCTATTTCTGGCTTGAATAAATCTGTCATTTCATATTGGTTGTCTGTAGAATTAAGGACATCTCCATATACTCCATCTATATATTCCCCATAGTTATCTCATTCTGTTACTATTTTTAATGATGAATATGGTCATCCCTCTACTTGATATTCTTCAGAATTTGTTTTAAATGTTCATTTTGTCATTCTACCATTTTCGAGATTTCATTCGAATATATTTCAATTTCTAAATGTAAAAGTTCATTTTCCTTCTGGTATAAGATTATTAATATCTCATTCATATTTATCTCCATTTCCTCTGTATATATATCATTTTCTAACTTCTAAATCATATTTGGCAATTCTTCAAGTAGGTTCATAAAAAATTTCCCATTTCCCTTCTTCTCACATACAGAAATAATCTCCTGTCTCTGTTTTTGAAACATAATAAAATGGTCAATTTTCTGCATTCTCATAATATTTATTTCATGAAATGTTAATATACTTCCCTTTGTCATCTACTTCCTCTTGCGCGTTTAAAACAAACTCTCATCCTTCAAATTTTCATATTTTGCGTGGATCTATTTCTGGCTTGAATAAATCTGTCATTTCATATTGGTTGTCTGTAGAATTACCTAATTCTTGGTTGCCGTTTTCACTATATATCTTTGGCTGATTGTTTAAAGTTGTATTTGTTTGGTTGTTATCTACACGTTCTAAATGGATTGAAGCTTCGTTTGAATCCACCTCTTTCCATCAATATTTTGTCAATGGACTTGTTCCATCTTTAGGCTTCTTTATCCATAAATTTTTTATAGATCCTTTTCATAACACTTGCGCTACATCTTCTTTTATCTCAACAGAGTAGATATGTAACTCTTCTACATACCTACTAGATAATGCTTTTGCTGTTTCTGTATTAAGATTCTCTAGATCTCCAAGATATAATACTCCCGTTTTCCTTCTTGGACTGCTAATTTTTGATAATATTTTTGCTTGTGATGAACTTAAATTTTTAATAGAACGAAACATTAAAACACCATAATTAAATATATTACCATATGCTACCAATTCTTCAAGCTCATCGTTTGTATAAGATTCTTTATTTTTTAATAATTCATCGTAATAACTTTTAATATCTTTATGTTTTGCTAACCTTATTAATAATTTTACCGTATTAAGATTTGAATGCTCTGATAACAACTCATTTCCACAAAGTATTTCAAATGCCCTAAGTGCCGTTCTCGTTTTTGGATCAAATTTACCATCAGAATTTAACGATTTTTCTACAAATCTTCTATCTTGTTCTGGATTATCCAGAAAATTATTTAATAAAACTTGTATTGCTTGGGTAGTTTTATTATAATTAGTTTGAGTTTTTCTATCAGCCTCGTAAATCAATTTTTCTAATTCTTGATCTGTTACATTATTGATATAATCAATTGCTTGATCTACTGTCATAGTTTGTTGTATTTCACGATTTTTAACTTTATCATAAGTTCCATCTAAATAATTCCCATTATTCCCCTCATTTTTCACAAGATCTTCAACATCCTTCGAGACTTTACTAAGCTCCTTCTCACGTCACTCATTTTTTTTATCTAGTATCGCCATTGCTATAAATTAAATTATAAAAAATTTCTATATATCTGATTATAGCTACATCCCCCTAATTTGTCAAATTTTTAATAACTTTTTTAAATAAAAAAATCTGAATCTACATATATGTAAATTTAGCTAATTTTTTTATATTTTAAATCTTACCTAAATTTTTAGCCAACTGTTTAGTCTCATTAAGATATTCTTTCAATGAATCTAATCCTTCATCTCGGAACTCTTTTTTGGTAATATCTATTCACATATCCATAAATATTTCTTCTGGAGATTTAGAGCTTCATGAAGCAAAAAACTTTTTAACCTGATTTATAGTTAAAGTTCAATTTTTTAATTTTCTAAGCATAGCTTGAGAAATCAAATATCCGCTTGCGTATGAATAAACATAGAAAAACATTCTCGTATGGCTTCGACTTATTCGGCGATTTGCATCAAATTCATCGTAATGAATTCATTCTCATGTATAATCTGACATGTGATGGACAAATAATTTTCAGATTTCATCTGCTCATAAATATCACTTCTCACGGAATAATTTATGTAAATCCTGTTCAAAACGATACTCTGCGACTTGACGTGAAACTGTAGCCACCATATCATCGAGAATCATTACACGATAAACGAGCAATTCTTCATCAGTTAATGTTGATTGGAGAGAATCTTGGAGTAAAGATTCGTAAAAAGTCGATGGAGTTTCTGCTAATGAAATAGCTGCTCAATACTCCAAAGCATTCAGATTTTTTTTCTGGAGTTGATTACATGCATTATGTCATGATTCATGAATTAAAGTGGAAACATCACGAAGCTTGTTTGTGTAGTTCATGAGAATGTAAACTGGCAATCATTTGGAACTATCCGTACAGAATCATCATCAGTGTTTTCATTTCTGTGGGAAAACATCTATCATTCCATCTTCCAGTGATTTATTGAAAATATCTAATAATTCTGAGTCCCATTTTCATAAAGTCTGCTGACAAAGATTTACTGCTTCATCAAATGAATATTCTTTTTCTAGAGAACCGTAATGTAGACTCTTTTCTGAGTAAGAAAAAGATTTAACTCAGAATAAATTAGCTTTAAATTTGTAGAAATCACGTGAAAAATCGTAAGCATCTTTCACACTGTCCACCATCGTTTGGACAGTTTGAAGAGAAATATCGTCACGAACTGTAAGAAATTCTTCAGCAGATGAAAATCATCTGAGTTCATCAGTAGTTTTTTTATATTCAAGAATTGAATTAATTTCATTTTCTGCCATTTCTCTAGCCTCTAAATGAATTTCATTCACAGCTTGAATAGCCTGTTTACGAATATTTTCATCTTTATCACACGTGTAAGTAAGTAATTCTTCAAGTGTAGCTTGTTTTTTTCATGATAACAATTCAATCTCTCTTTGAGATTTTGAGAGAAATTTCGCAGTCATCGATTCCCAATTTTCGTATGAAATCTTGGAAAGCAGATTCATCATTTTTTCTCACTCTGGAGACAGTAAGTATTTTGATGATGCGAATTGCTTTTCTAGAAAATGATGATATGGAGCCAATAAAGGATCTGATAAAAACTGAGATTGTTTTTCTGGAGAAATTCTAGCTAATTTTAGTTCAAAGAATAGAATTTCATTTTGTAGTTTAATGGCAAAATCATCAGCTTGGTTTGATTTTGCACGTATTTCTTGATCATCTGAATGGAGACAAGTCTGCATTCGATAGTAAAAACTTTCAGATCAAATCACACCAAAATCTCCACCAAATCCATTTCATCGTGTTCAATCTTGAATCTTTTCATATTCATCTAATGATTCTTTTAGAGCTTTGGGATCTGATAAGTAATCTTCACGATTTTCTCGTTTATTCTTGAATGAAGAGAATATTTCTTCAGCTTTTTGTCTTTGCTGGGCTCGATATTCAGGAGTTGGAGTAGGCGTTAAATGATCAAAATTTCGTGAAGTTTTGTATGTCATAGCTATGAAATTTAGTAATAAATATCATTTGATAATGTAGTTAATTATTTGATTTTTTCAAGAAAATAAAAAAGCCAACCATTTCTGATCAGCTTTTTATCTAAGGATTTAATTACTCTGCAGCTTCTTCAGCTTCTTCTTTTTCAGCTTTCTTAGCTCTTGGTTTTCTAGTTGTTTTCTTTTCAGCTTCTTCTTTTTCTAATTTATCAGCGATATCTGCTAAATCTGCTTTTTTGCTTGCTTTAGGTGCAGTTTCTTTATTTTCATCCAAATCTTTCATTGAAAGTCCGATTTTTCTATTCTTTGGATCGATTAATATTAACTTAACCTTAACTTTCTGTCCGATTCTTACTACTTCATTTGGATTGTTAACTGCTTTCTGAGATAATTCGCTAAGGTGAACCAATCAGTTGATATCATCGAATACACGAACGAATACTCCATAAGGAACAAATCTGATAACTTCTCCTTCAAATACATCACCGATATTATATTTCTTTGGTAAAGCCTCCCATGGATCTTCTTTCAATTGTTTTGCAGATAGAGAAATCTTTCCATTCTCTAATCCGATAACCTTAACCTTCATCTTATCTCCGATTTTTCCTAATTTGTCGATATTATTAACGTGTCCGTAAGTAATTTCTGAGATGTGAACAAGTCCTTCAACAGTTCCTCCGATAGTAACGAAAAGTCCGTATGAAGATACTCCTGAAACAACTCCATCAAATACCTTTCCAACCTCAAGTTCAGAAAGAACTTTCTCTCTTTCTTCGCGTAAAGCTTCTCTTTCAGAAAGAATAATTCTTCTTTCTTCTTCATCAATATTAATAACTCTAACTTTAATTTCCTCTCCAATAAGAGCCAATAACTTATCGAAAATAGCATCTTGATCTCCATCTTCTACTCTTGGATAATGAATAGGAGCTAATTGAGATAAAGGAATAAATCCTTTAATACCATGCATATCGATAAGAAGTCATCATAAGTTTGCTTCTGTAGGAACAACTGTAATAATTGTATCCTTTTCGAATTTATCGATGATTGATTTCCATACATCGTATTGCAATAATCTAGTAACTGAAACGATATAGTATCCATCTTCATGTCTAATAGATGGGTTAATTATTTCTAACTCAAGTTCTGTTCCTGAAGATAATTCTACATTTGATCTTTTCAATTCTTTAGCTTCTTTTGCAAGAATGACTCCAGTAAAAGCACCATTCTCACAATTAACTAGAATTCAGTTTTCGATTTCGCGAAGGATTACTCATTTAACTTTTTGTCCTTCTTTAATCACAGGCACATTGAATAGGCTCTGCTCTTTTGCTTTTTTAGGCATTAAAATAAAACGTTAAAGAAATAAAAATCTGATTTCTTTTTTTGAAATCATGTGTAATAATGGACTAAACTTTTAATCCTGTTTTTTTGCTAATTTCAGCATATCTATCTAGATGATTCTCCTTAAGATACCTTAAAAATCTTCTTCTCTTTGCAACTTTCTGAAGTAAAGCTCTTTTAGCATCGTAATCTTTTTTGTTTGATGCAACATGTCCCTGTAAAGCTGTAATTTCTACAGTTAATCTCTCGATTTGTGCTTCTGGAGATCATGTGTCTTTTCCTGTAGTTGCTTTAACTTTCTTTTCAGCCATGATAATAAATAGATAAAAAAATAAAATGATTTTGAACCCATACATCAACAGTGGCAAATCCGTTAAAATGATGAGTTTATGCTCAGGAAACCATTAATTTAGTTCAAAATCTGAGCAGTTTATATTATTTTTTTACTGATTAATTTCAAGCTGAACTATTTTCAAAACGGTATATCATTTTGAAAAATGGTTATATCCTCATAAATATAATTTTAAAAAACATTTGACATTTATGAATAGTTTCTTATTATTTGCTTGTGAAATAAAAACAGAAAGGAGGATGTTAATCATGCGCAAGTGCAAAATGAAGAGAAAGGCTTTGCGAAGCATTCTCAACAAACAAAGAAAGAAGAACAAGAATAAAGTTCGTAAGACAATTATGGGACTGGACAAGTCTTCTATGGTGAACCATGTTCTTTCTCTTCTCGACAAAATGAGAAATGAAAGAAAATGAAGTTAGACAGACCTTGACTATCGGATGAGTGTTGCTTGTCCGATTTTTTGTTTCTAACAAAAGAGCTGGTTTTAGATGAATCAGCTCTTTATTTAAATATTATTGAATTATACGATCTCCAATGTCATTCACATAATTTGTGATGCTAATTTAATATTTGATGCTTTTTTTCAAATTGCAACTGGTTTTTGATCTTCTTCAACTTTAATTGTTGCCTTTTTATCTTTGATTTCTATTGATTGAACTTTTGCTGGTTTAAGTAAATCTCTAAGGAACACTTCAGGATCATCATCTATCTCAATAAAATCTATTTTTTCTCCATCAAGAAGTGAAAGTATTTCACTAATCCTTTCTCACTTGTATCAAACCATAACTCCAACTGGATCAACTTTTTCATCATTTGTTGAAACAATTACTTTTGTCTTCACTCATGCCATACGAGCAATTTTTTCAATATTTACAGTTCAGTTTGCAAGTTCTGGAATACATTTTTCAAGAATAGCTGCAATATAATCGGCATTAGCTTGTGATATTTCAAGATTACTTCCTCATCATTCTGATTTCATTCATTTTAGGAATACTGCAATCTCCTCTCCTGGTTCATAATTTTTTCATGGGATTTGTCATTCAGTAGGGAGAACAACAGTTGTTCAATTAATATCCAATACTACACTATCACCATGAACTCTTGTAACTCTAGCTTTAAGAAGCTCTCATTCTTTTCATTGAAATTTTTCGTAGAATTTCTCTTTCTCGATATTTTTAAGAGCTTGTTTGATAGTTTGCGCTGCAGTCATTGTAGCAATTCTACTAAGTTCCATAGACTCTGGAGTTACATCTTCAAGTAATCTTTCTCAAACTTCTACATCTTTTCTAATTTTCTTAGCATCTTTAAGAGAAACTTGAGTTTCTGGATCTTCTACTTCCTCTACCACATCTGTAGCTTTATAAATTGCAACAGCTCCATCAGCTTTAATATCCACTAAAATTTCAGATTTTTTATATTCTGGATAATCTTTTTTAAATCCAGCTTTAATTCACTGCATTGAAATTTCCAATAATTGGTTTGGATCTAGCTTATAATCATCTATAAGCTCCATCATTGCAGCTTGAATTGCTTTACCGTCTAGTTTCATAAGTTTAAGCAATACCAAATAAAGAAAAAGGGACTGAAAATCTGCCCCAATAATTTTGTATAGATTCAGATTTTTATTGCAAGAGTTTTTTATTCTTAAATAAATGAATTATGAAAAAAGGAGCTTACATATAAGCTCCTTTTAGTAGCATTGTGATGCTACTACGATTGACGATTTGCCTCTCGACAAAACACAATCTCACATAATTACAATGACAAACTTAGAAAAGAACAAAAAGTTACTTTCCACTTTTTAATTTAATTATTTTTTCTTAAAAAACAATACTTTTTAAGAAAATGGGCTTGAAACAAGCCCCTTTGGGTTTATCGTCATCTTGACGGTCTCCCCTTAAAAATGATGAAACAAGTATAAAATTACGAAAAAATCTATTCTATCGCGATTTTTAGTCTAAATAATACATCATAGAAATCAATAGATAAAAATGAAAAAAGAGTGTGGAATACCACACTCTTTGCATTGAAAAAAAAGTCTCGCGACTTTTAATCAATAACGTTGTGAGGAAGTCCTCACGACTTCCACTCAACTACATAGAAGAAGAAATCTCACGACTTCTACTCAAAAAAACAATATTCGAAATGAAAAAGTACATAAGTTTTTGTCACTTATTTACAGTATATATAAATGACTCACATTTTCAATATTAGATTAGAAAAATATTTTAAAATAAAAAGTCTCACCACACAAATGTAATGAGACTCTTTAATGTTTCTACTAATTAGTCATTAGTACTTCATGTTTCAGTTTCTGTTGATCCTGTTTCAACTTTTGCTTCATCTTTAGCAATATCTCATGTTGATGCGTTTCAAGTAACCGTGTTTCATGCTCCAACTTCTGCAACTGCTCATGTTGTTAATGTTCAACTTGCAGTTTCTGTTGCCATTTCTGGAACTACACTTCATGAATCATATTCTGTAACTAATCATGTTTCAGCTTTTCATTCTTCTTGTAACTCTTCATTTACTTGTTCTTCCACTGTTTCATTACTTGCTGTCTTAAGTACTTTAATAGCTTCTACTGATCTGTAAAGCATTAAGAATACCCAAGCTCTATATTCAGTGATATGAGGATTGATATTCGTAATTATGTTATTTTCTTTCAAAGCATTCAAGTGATTTATATAGTAATTACTATTTGTTCATTCGTATTTATTTCACCATAATACTCTTGAAAGAACTGTTCCAAATTCTGCTCTAGATACACGTTTACTTGGCATAAAGTCAGGGATTGGTTCATAGTTTACTGTATGAATTCACATTAATTCTAACTGACAAGACATTACCATATAATCTTTCATTTCTTGATTGTAAGATGCGATACTGTTAGCAAAGTTAGAACAATCTTTAGATGTATTAGGTTTCATTCATAATTCCTTAGTGGCGAATACTGAAATCATTTTAGCCATTTCAGCTCTAGTTAAGAAATCTCCTAATCTAGCTTCATTAATATCTCTAATAGTAGTGATATCATTTTCACATGCATACAAGTATGCTTCTTTTTCTTCGTCTGAACGATTAGATCATTCAACTGAACATTTATCACTAACCTGTCATCCCAATTCTATTTCTTCATCATCATTTCCTCATCATGAATTTCATTCTGATTTATCACACGTTCCATCTTTTTCATTTCGAGTATAACCAGATTTACATTGGAATGTACATGGTTCTGAAGCATTTGTACTATGATAATAGTTTGTATTAGAAGTAGGCTTTAATTCATTATTAACTATAGCATTAGCTGGCCACTCTCATCTACAATAGTAGTATGATCCTCATCATCCACCTCATCATCAGTTACTTTCTGCTACACAGGCTTCTCATGATTTATGATATCATTGTTTACATGTGTAATCACATGCTACTGCTTCCCAACTATTTGTATTATCATTCCATATTGCTGGCTTATTTTCTTCTATATAATTTGCATTCACATCTGTTCATGTTGTACATGCTAATTCTTTCTCACTTACACATGCACTTCATTCTCCATCTTCTAAATG
>Ga0247611_10005933_pt1 | contig 15849 bp, 24 predicted proteins | sample 177DNAGHGhighgp2_FD_192422 | JGI IMG/M metagenome (GOLD analysis project Ga0247611, IMG submission 192422) | Sheep rumen microbial communities from Palmerston North, Manawatu-Wanganui, New Zealand - 1770 DNA GHGhigh gp2 | ecosystem: Host-associated > Mammals > Digestive system > Stomach > Rumen...
TGCCACTTCATCAATCTTTTGTTTATATTCGTCATTCTCTTTGTCTGTTTCATCCATCGCTGTCTTGATTGCATCTCCATATTCGTCTGTATTAGCAATAATATCAGACATTTCACCGCTAATTTGCTCATTCATACCTTGTGCGATCGTAATATTTTCATCACCATAATGCTCATTTAAAGCATTTAAATTCTATTGCATATCATCGGCAACAAGGCTATATTGTTGCGCATAATAATTCATTTGACCAGTGTAATGAGCAATAATCTCATTACGCTTTGCAAGATATTCTTCGTGAGTAGCAAAATCTGACTCGTCTAATTCTGCTAATTTTTGCTCCATTGTAATACGTGCATTAACATATCCTTGCGCCATTTGGTCAGCAGTGGTTTCAGTTAATTCACGAATTTTTTCAAGAACATCTTCGTAATTTTGTTCAGCTTCATCTAAATTATCTTGGTCAGCAGTATATTGATAACCATAACCACCGTTTTCATCACGCACTAAGCGCACAGTAGATTTAGCGTCTTGGGCTTCTTCAATTCCCTACAATGCAAGAGCGAGTTCATATTGTAATTCAAATTGCTTGATTTGATATTCACTCAATTTACCACTCTTAGATTTAAGTTTAATTTCCTCTTCGAGTGCGGCAAGTCGTTCTTTTGATGCCTTAGTAGCGGAGTCTGCCATAGAACTTTCAATCTTACGGTTCAACTTATTGACTTCGTAAATTTGTTTACCAGTAGCTAAGTAATTAGCACGTTGTTCATTCCAATAGCCATATGCGTCAGATACATCCTGAATATTAGAATGCACACCCGCATTTGCTTCACTCAAATCTTCCATAATAGCTTGAATATGGGCTTTATGTGCATCTTGAATTGCTGTTAATGCGGCCTTGGTATTAGACACTAAGGTATTTTCAGCATCAATATAAGCCTCAGTTGCTTTCTTATATTGTTCTTGCTCTTCTTCGGATAGTTCTTGACCCGCAGCCATTTTTGCTTCATAGTATTCCATCTCTTGCTTATATTGATCTCTTAAAGCTTTGTTAACTTCAATCATATCAAGATAAGACTGATACTGTGTATCATAGAATTTTTCAAGTTCGTCATAATCAACTTTACGACCCATGAGTCCTAAAATTTCTACATAATTAGACATCATATCAATAGAATGCTGGATAATATTAGTCTGCTCTTGGACTTTCTCATTTGCGAGGTCAACCGCATCAGAGTAAATTTGCATAATTTTTTGTTCATTTTCATACATATCGCTTAATACTTGGGTTAATTTATTACGATAATCTAACAATGTAGCTGCGTAATCGCTATCATTAATACCCTCAGTACCATTTGAATCAATCCACTTTTGATGTTCTTCTTCAAGTTTAGCAATAGCGTCAGCATATGATCTAGCATCATCTTCATAGGATTTATGAGACTTAACATAATTGCTCATGCGCTCGCTTTGCTTTTCAAGAGTGCTTTCAATCTTTTTGTTGAAATAATCAATAATTTTACGATCAGACTCATCGAGCTCAACTTGAAGTTCTACTTTATAAGTAATTTTTTCAAGTCTTGCCGCAGATAATTTATTCAAAGTTTCAAGATAGTTATTAATTTGATCTTGATATTTTTGATATGCTGCTTCATAATTTTCGATCATCTTTTTGCGTTTTTCGTATAGATCTTCTGCATCATCTAATGCATCTTGGTCAGCGTCGGTTTGATCAGAATTATTAAATGCTTCAACAGCATCATTGTATTCATCAATCCATTGCTGCATTAATTGTTCATAATTAGCAATAGATCCATCATCATTAAACAATGCGCCATTTGCAGTAAGGTCTGCGCGATCTGATGCCATATAATCAGCAGCTTCATCAGCATATCGAGCATACGCATCTGCTTCATTATTTAATGCTTCAATTTCTTTGTTAATTGCATCAAGTTTACCTTTGCCCCATGCGGCAGCTTTTTGTTTATCAATCTTAGTTAATTGACGACTAATGATTCCTAATTGTTCAGTTATCTCATGATAACGTTCAATTTCATCACTATAATTCTTTTTATCTTTGGTGGTTTTAGATCCTCCGCCTCCACCGCCGCCACTTGATCCGGTGTTAGTGGTTGGACGTGTACCAGAAGCACCTGTGCCAGTTTTTTTCGCTGACTTAATTACTGGAATATAATATTGAGTAGATCCATTTAATTGTTCTTCACCATTAACTTGAACATAATTACCAAAATTATCTTCAGTATATACAGAAGTTCTATGCTTCTAAGCTTGTTCAAATGTTACTGGCTAATATTCAATTTCTGGCTCCCAGCCAATAGTTGCTAATGCAGCTGTCATTTCTTCTGCGGTCATTTCACCAGCAGATAGTAATTCATTCAATCCAGCAATTGCAGGTGTATTATCAATAGTAGCAACAAAACCAACTGGTTCATTTGCATGTTGATCGCCAAAATTATTTAAAACCTCACCAATAGTAGAGAGTTGATCTTTTAATCCATCGCCATCAACATCAAAATCAACTTGAATTTTTTTATCATAATCCCAACCGTCTAAGGCTGCTTCTGCGCGAAGCACTTTCTCTTCAACTTTTTCTGCTGCACCTTCGACACCATTTGACATATCTTCAATTAAATCAATGTTTTCTTCTACGAAATCTGCCGTAACAGCTTTACTGTTACCAAAAATTGTTTTAACATTTTGCATGACAGATTTGAGCCCAGATGCATAATTAACATTTGCTTTTTCGCCATTTTTAATCATTGAAATATTATCTTTTTGACTGCTTGTTAAACTATTCCAAGCATTTGACACATCAACCGCGGTTTTAGCCAATTCTAATAAAGAACGACGTTCTTCATCAGACATTTCTTTTAGACTTCTTGAATCTCCACCCGCTTCTTTGATGACTTCAATATAATCTTCGAAATCAGCTTTTGCCATATTTACTGCATCAGCATATGATTCTACATCTTCTTGGTATCTTTGCCAACCGATATCGTCACCTTCCGCTGCGCTATCGACTGTTTCATTACCTGTTTTAATACCCTCAGTTCCTTCTGGCACTTCAACTTCATCTACAATTATTTTTTTCATATGAATAGTGCCATCAGCATCTTCGGATTCTGTTATATAGCCTTCATTTTGCCAATGCTCAAAAGCTTCTGTATCACCTTTGTAAACATTTACACGTTGTTCAACATTACTAGTTGCATGGACTTTGCCTTCTGCATCAACATAGCCGCCATCAACAGTACCATTACTTAATGCTCCAACAAGCTCTTGCACACCAGATGCGCAACTACGTGCATTGGTTTCTAATTCAGTAAGTTTGCTATTTAAATTAGCAACAGTGGGCTCGGTGTCGCCCATAATTTCATTATAACGTTTAAGCTCAGACTCATCTAAAATAGTTTCTAGATCAGCATCCGCATCAGTTAATTTAGCATCACGAACTTTTTTAATAATTTCTTGGTCTGTTGCATTTTGATTTAAATATTTTTCGCCTTGGTCAGAAACATTTTTTGTTTCAGTTTGTACTGCATCGCTTTCACGAGCAATAGCTTCCGCATATAAAGCATTAAATGCGGCTTGGTCCATGTGGAATGCATTATAGACTGCGTCATATACTGCATCATGCATTTCTCCACTATTAAAATCTATATAATATTTGCCATCTTCGTTTTGTTTAATTACGCCTTTTTCTAAGAATATTCCTAATTGACTGTTTAATTCTGCTAATTCTTTATTTTCATCTTCGGTTCTAGATTCTTGATTCATAAGCTGGCTATAACGATCAAGACGATCCTACCAACTTACGCCATTTGCATCTTTAGTAGTCCAAAATCCTTGGACATTAGTTGTAGCAGTTTTCTCTGCTTCTTGTCTTATACGAGCTTCATACTAATCATAAGAAGTATCTCTAAGATGACCATTTTCCCAATTAAAAAATCTTTGATTACCAGTCTTTGACCATTCACTATTAGCGAACCCACCAATTTTAAGTTTAGACATATCCGCTTCTGGATTGCGTAAAAATGCCATAACTTCTTGAATAGTTTTAAACTCACCGGTAGATAATAATTGCTGAATAATTGCCTACTGACCTTCAATATCGCCAGCAAGAGTATCAGCAATTGATTTGCCTTCTACTAACCCAAGACGTGCTTGTGCAATCTTTTCATATGCTGTGGCCCATGTTTCATAAGTCTTTTGCGCCAAAGCCTCTTCATTTTTATACATAGCTAATGCACCACTAGCTAATGTATCTTTAACGCTCGCCCAAGTGCTTTCAATTTTATCTTTAATATTTTTGCTTGATTTATTGACTTCATTTTCTACATATTCAAAGAATTTGTCAGAGCCAATGGTGTAACCTTTGTCGATTGCACTCTAAAATGCTGCACCATAAATGCTCTTTTGATATGCAGATGTATTTTTGTCCATTAAGTATCCACCGTTAACATAGTCTTCGGTAAATTGCTATGTTAATTCAGCTGCTTTATCAGCTTGTGCTTGGGCCCTTGCAGCTTCTGCTTGTCTTACACCTTCGGCCATTTGGCTACCATTATGTTCAGTAGTCCATTTACTCATAGCCTCAGTATAAGCTTTGTCACCAGCTTTGGTAATTTGTTCTGACCATAATGCAGCTGTACCTTTAGACGTATCAGTTAATTCAGCTTTTAATGCAGTTTCAATAAGTTCTCCAAGACCACCGACTGTGCCGCTCCAATCTTGCTCAGCGATTCCTTCTTGCATACCAACGGCTAAACCTTCAATAACATAACGGCCAATACGTTTAGTCATTTCAGAAGGAGAGTGAGTTTCAACTTCGTCGGCGATAGCAGATCCAACATGAGCACCTAACCCTTTTACTCCGCCGTTCCAGTCTTCATCAGCAATTGCTTCTTGCATACCAACTGGTAAACCAGAAATAATAAATTTAGCAATACTTCTAATCTCAGAGTTGCTAGATTTCGCTGCTCTCCGCAATGCTACTAAATAATTTGCTACATTCCATTGAGCAGTATATGACATATCAGAAAATTCAGACTCACGTATTGTCTCAGCAAGAGACAACATACCTGCAATTTTACCCTTATCAGAAGCCCAGCTAGAATCGCCAGTTAGCCAATCCCAACCGCCGCCTTCATTTAAAGATCCATTATTTACATTGTCCCAAGTAAACTGCGCAGCAGTATTATAATCTTGCACTGACAAATTACTATAAATTTTGTCTCTTTGCTGTTGATACAAAGCGTCCTTTGCCGTTTTGTAAGCCACATCAACTACAATCTATCTATCTTTAATAAGATCAGCATTTTCGCCTTCTGTATAATTAGTAGTTACTGTTACTTCTGGAGCTTTTTCAACAACAGCTACTACACCAACTTTTGGTGCATTTTCACCTTCAACAGCTGTTTTGTCAATCTTTTGAACTAAAATAGTACCATCACTTAACTGTTTAACTTGTTGTTCTTCCGCTTCCCAAGTTTCACCAGTTTCAATATTAGTAAATTGAACAGTTCCATTTTCAAGTTGAGTGACTTTAATTTTACTAACATCAAAATCTTGATCAGTAGTTACATCATGATATACAACTGTGCCATCTTCTAGTCTCTTTAATTGAGAAACATCCCATTTAGGACCGGTCTCAGCAAACTCATAAGTAATAGTGCCATCAGCAATTTGACGTAAATCGTCTATATTCCAATTTGTACCTGTTTTAGGCTCAACATATGTAACTGTACCTTCAACTTCTGTAATAGGAGTTAATTGAGTATCCCATTCTGCACTAGTAGTAGAATTAGTATAAATAACTTTGCCATCTTTAATCGTTACTTTAGAAGCATCAATTTTATTTTCGCCCTAAGTATAATAAACCTTGCCTTCTTCAATAGTAAGATCATCAATAGGAATATTATTTTCGCCATAAGTATATGTAGCAGTTGCTTTGTCATAATGAACATCACTTAATGGAATTTGGTTTATGCCATTAGTATAATATACTTTACCTTTAGTATAATTAAGTTTAGATTTATCAAAATCCAGAGAAACATCTGTAACAGACATCGCAGCTTCTGGTGTCTCTATTTCAGTATTCTCTTTTTCGATTTTTGCAGCGATAGGTAAAGGCTCAACTTCTGACAAATCATATGATGTAACCTTAATACCAGTTTCTAATTCTTGCTTTTCTTTATATAATTGTGTTAATTCAGCAAGTTGCGCATTAGCAGATGCGAATGTTGCAGTTTTAATACGTTCTTCTTCTGATGTAGAAGCATCATATAATTTATCAACTAACTTTTTAGCCTCTTCCGCACTATATCCAACCTTTTGAAGATTTTCAATTAATGTATTCATACCAGCATTAGTCATATCCGCATATTTGCCAGGATCAGTAATTAACTTACTAATTTCAGAATTTGCCGCAGATGCGGCAGTTGTTACATCTTGCCATTCAGACTTCATATTCTCAATTTGCTTAGACAAACGAGAAGAAGCATTTTTCGCATAAGCAGACATGACATTATCGCGTTCTTCTTTTGCTTTAAGAACACTTAATTCATCGCCAACTTCTTGATATTTTTGAATTAATTTGTCATAATAAGCCAAAGCCTAAGTAGTAACAAATTCATCCCATTGTGCACTATCCATCTTTTGATATAGGTCATAAACATTGATGCCCATATCTTTAAAGACTTCATTTAATTGAGCTAAATCTGCGGCAGATGCAGAACCCATTTTGCCAATAGTATTCTTGAATGCTTCTGCATTAGTTTTAGCAACTTCAATTTCTTGTGAAACAGCTGCCCATTTGCTTGCATCTAATCTATTATTTGCAGTGGCAACTGTGGCTTGTGCAGAACCTAATTCGCCAACTAATACTTTACCTTCTTCAAGCTAAGCATTGTACCAAGCAAGGTCAGTATTATTTTGTGCCCAGAAGTTATATTCGCCACTATTGAATTTTTCAAAAATTTGTTTCATTTGGTCTTCCGTAATTTGAGCCCAAGAAGAAACTCCTAAAGAATCCAAAATAGTTTGTTGCTGATCTTTACTTAATGTAGAACGTAAACTTGCACCATAATCTTCCCAAGAAGTAATATCGTCCCAAGAAGATCCACTATAAGAGCCAGCAAATTGTTTATATGCAGTATTTAAATTTTGTAATTGCGCTTGTCTATTTGCCATTTTTTGATAAAGAGCATTACCAGAAAGCATTTCGTCCCCTTCGAATAATTCAGGATGTGCTTTCTTTAATTCATCTTCATCTTGTAATAAACCATTACGTAAATTCTCATAAAATTCTTCAACTTTACCTGTTAAAGTTGTAATTTCACGATTACCAATTTCGACTAATTGCTAGTCTGCTATAATTTGAGCATTAATTGCTTCCTATTCTTTTTGTTTGAGCATAACAGCTCTTTCAGCTTTGTTAGAACCAGTATAACGAGCAAGTTCCTCATCAGAGAATATGCCTGTGTCCTTAATAGCTAGATAAGTATCATAATCAACAGTGTCGCCTTTGTCGATTTGACGAATAGAATCAATATCCATTTTAGTCTATGCTGCTTTTTCAACATCAGCATTTGCAGTAGCAATAGCCAAAGCATCTTCATCAATTGTTACTTCAGATGTTGTTGGATCAATATGGATTGCAGAAGGTCTTACTCTTAATAATGTATCAATAGTAAGCTCTTCACCATTCGCGCCAATCTTTTTTCCAACTGCGCCAATAATAGCATCAGTAATTTGTTCTTTTGATAAATCAGAATTAACATCAAATTTACTTATTTTAGCACTGAGATTGATAGCACTTTCATATTCTTGATATGCATCAGACCAATGAGCGAATTGTCCAATATTTTGAGCTAAAAAGCTCTTATCAGAATCAGTAAGTGTTCCGCCATTCTCATCATTAATTTGTTTAATTAAACTATGAATATCTTTTAAATCATGAGTTGTTTGCTTTAAATTAAGCGCATCAATAGAGTCAGCATAAGTGCTATACATCTATTCAGTAAGCTGTGATTGCCGCACTTGTATCTGAGTCTAGCCTAATTGATCAGCATCTACTGTGCGCAAATATCCCATCAAATCAGAGCTATAACTATTTACAGAACCCCACTTATCAGCCCCAGCTTGAGACAATAAGTTATATAAAGTTCCATAATCTTGTTCTTTATTTTGATCAACTTGTAAACGTCCATCTGAACCTTGAATAAATCCAGCGGCATTTAAAGCATCTTTATTTTGTTCATAGAATTTGCTTAATTTTTCGCTTTCTTCGGCAGACATTTCAATAGAGTCACCAAGTTTATTAAATGCGCTATGCGCCTTAACAGCAGCTTCGGCAGCTCTTTCACTTGCCGCTTTTGCTTCTTGGCCAGCTTTTTCAATATCATCGCCCCAACCACGAATTGTATCACCAATTCCGGCTGCTTCACTGAAACCAAAATCAACATGTTCAAGCATACCAATATTGACACCAAGCCAGCCGAGAGCTGCATTAATAGAAGTCAATAAAGCATTAATTAAGTCTACAAACACATTTGCAATTGTCTCAGGTAAATCAATAATTGTATCAACGATTGTAGCAATAGCATATAAAGCATATTTGCCAAGCGTGCCCAAAGCACTAATCATTGTGCCTTGGAAATCTTTAATAGACAAATTCACACGATCCCAGAATCCTAAATTCTAACGATCAGTTAATTCAATTTGTTGTCTGACATTTTCTTGTTGCTCAGCTTCAATATCTTCTAATTGGCCGCTAATATCTTGCTGTTCTGCCAATAAAGCTGCATTCATAGATTCAGCTAACTCGCCATAATTACCACTTAATACGTCAAGAGCAGTAGCTTGAATACCATAAGCAGAAGTTAATTCATTAATTTGATTTAATTGTTCTTCAAAAGTAAGATCAGTAGCATTAACTACATCATTCAACTTTTTCATAACATCTACATTGGCCTATTGCTTTTCACGAAGTTTATCAGCACGCTCAGTTAATTGATCCATCTCAGTATGTAATTTTGCCATTTGCTTATTATAATTACTAGTCTAACTTGCTTCGCTAATTAAAATTGCTGTTAATGCAACCAAAGCCGCACCTAATGCAATAGCAGCACCAATTAAACCTAAACGAGCTAATTTATTAGCAATAGTAGCAGTCGTATTAACATTCGTTGCTGTTGTATTTGCTGCTTGTGCAGCACTGTGCGCAAATAATTTAACAATTAATTTACTAAAAATAGTGCTATGTGCTGCTTCTGCGGCAGTAGCTTTTTTTGTAATTGCTACGCCTAAACTCTTAGCATTATTCAAAATCGTTTGAGCTGCACTTACGCCAGTCATAACTCCAATAAGTAAACTTAAAACGGCCATAGCTTTTTGACCGCCACTGGCGCCTTCGTCACCAAGTGTATTAAATGCGCTAGATACCATTGTAATAGCGCCAGTTAATTGCATCATGCCACCAGCTAAGCCACCAAGACTATCAGAAATGCCTGGTAATTTATTCCCAGCTTCCTCAACACCTTTGCTAGCTTCGTCTAGTTGATCTTCTGCATGACTTAATTCGTCTCCAGCTTCAACAGCTTGACGAGCCATTTCACCAAACTCTTGACCAACTTCACCATTTGCATCAATTAAAGTTTCACTTGCTTGTCCAATTTCGCCATATTTATCTATTAAATCATCCATGCCTTCTACAGAAGAAGTGATAGTTTCTTTCATCTTATCAAAAGAAGTAAATTTACCTGCATCTGCGTCTATTGCGGCTTCTGGCCCAACAATCTCATTATAAGATGCTCGAGCTTTTTCAGCATCGAATTGACCATCTGTCATATAATGCTCTGGATCTTCTAATAAATTAGTTAATTGTTGTTGCTTGTTTTGGACTTCAGCAATTTCTTGCGTTAAGCCTTCAACAATACCTTTACCTACATTGGAAGCTTCTGCAGTAGCTTGGCTATATCCAGCTTTAGCCGCACTAATAGCAGACTAGTTACCAGATTTTAATGCTTCTTCTAATGTTTTATTTGCTTGTCTTACTTTGGCTGCTTGCTCCTATAATTGAGTAGCATAATCAGATTTACCAGTAGAAGTAGCAGAACTAATGCCTGCATTTATAGCACGATTATAAGCATTGTTAACATTACCATCAAAATAATTTAATCTATTAGATTCTCTAGTTGCGCTATTACCTGTTTGATTTCTTAAAGCCGCCACACGAGCGTCAGCTTGATTTTTATTAGCTTGTGCTTCCCTTAAATTTTGCTGTTGTAATGCAACATTTTGACGTGCAGCTTCATACGCTTGTTTATCAGCTTCTGACATACGATTAGAATTTTTCAAATAAGCTGCAGAACCTCTTGCCAAAGACGCTTTAGATCTTAAAATATCAGCATCTGCGCCAGAAGCATTTGCCGCGGCAGTATCATAACCTTTTGCTAATGTCGTAGCTGTTGCAATATTCTATTTGTTAGCAGTACCAGTCATAATAGCAAAAGTGTTAGCAATTTTACTAATTCCAGCACTGATTGCTCCACTACCACCGAAATATGCCATAAACATACCGCCAATAGTGGTCAAAACAGGACCAATACCGCCCATAGCTTGAATTAATTCAGTAACTTTATTTATAACTTCAGATAAGCCATCAATTACTCCAATAAAAGCCTGATCATCAATAATCTCACTATACAATCCTTGCCAAGCATTCTTCATACGACCAGTTGCTGCTTCCCAAGATTGTTCCCAAGTGCTAAATTGCTTTTCAAGAGCGCCATCAGATCCTTCGGCAAACTCTAAATTAATTTTATAAGTATCATAGTTATCAAAGAATGCCATCATCTAAGTATACTGACGTACGCCACCAACGGTTTGCGCTAATGCAGATTGCTGAGCCTTGGACATAGAAGACCATTTCTCACCAATTTCATCGACTACTTTTCCCATATCACGCAATTCGCCAGAAGCATCTAATACATTAACACCAATAGCTTGTAATGCAGTAGAATATTTATTAAGATCAACACCATCTTCAAGTGTTTCACCAAGTTTTAAACCACCAATACGACTTAAAATTGTATTCCAAGAAGTACCAATGATTTCTGCACTTTGACGAGTAACACTAGCAGATGTTGCAATAATAGATGACATTTGTTCCATACCAACGCCAACGTTATTAGCTGTTGCCGCAACCTTACGCAATGCAGTAGAAATTTCTTCCATGCTAGTTGCAGTGTTAGCGCCTAAGTTAGCCATGATATCAACATAATGCTCCATTTCTTCTTCTCCAACTTGATAAGAATTCCAAATAGCTGTTAAGTATTCAGACATATCTTTTGCGCTAGAATTAAAAGAAATAGCAGCAGCTTTCATTGTAATCTCTGCTTTTTCCATAGCAGTAGTCATCTTATCGCCCTGTTGGAAATAAATCAAAGCAGCATCAGAAAAAGCAAGAGTAGATGAACTTAAATTTTTAGCAGCTTTTTGAGCATTTTCTGCAAATAATGCGAGTTCACCAGTAGACATTTGCGTAACAGTGCGGATATTGTTCAAAGATTCATTCATATCTTTTGCATATCCAACTGCTTCTTGTAATTTACCAACAAACTTATGAATTAATGTAGAAGAAATTTGCCATTGAGCAGTTTTCTTTAAATTAATTAATAAATTTCCAATAGCGCCATTAACAGTTACGCTATTGTTCTATAAAGTGGTTAAACCATCAGCAACTTTATCAAAAGCGGCTGCGCCTGTTGCACCAAAAGAACGCAAATTATCAGCAATAGTGCTTAAATTGGTATTAGACTATTTTAAAGATCTATTAAATGCAGTAAGATCTAATTTGCCCATATTAACACTTGCGGCAGCATTTAATGCTTTCTATAAATCTCGCGCACTTGCTACACCTTGTTTTAATTCAGTAGATTCAAATTTGAGCGGAGATAAAGACGCAATTTTTTGAACACTTTGTTGCATATCTTTTATTTGTTTCTATGCACTACTAGTATCGGCATTAATTTGCACTGTTGCTTTAACAACTGTATTCGCAGCCATATCTCAAACTCCTTTCTCTCTTATAAAAAAAATAAGCCATTTCTGGCTTATCCTAATTTATTCAAAACCTCAGTTAAAGTTTCATTAGAACTAATTGTCTGTAAGTCAGATAAAATTTCTTGCACAGACTTTTCATCTTTTTTCTGGAATGCTTGCATATTATCAAGAGTACCAACAAAAGATAAATTATAATTAGAAATTTCTCTTAATGTATTATTAATAAGATTTTCTAATTCATCTAATTCACTTTGAGGGATTTCATTCATAACTAATTCATCAATCTTATTTAAATGTAAAATTTCATAAGTTTTTTCAATATTTGTAACCATAGTATCAGTAATATTAATATTAGTATAATACATAATTATAAATACCGTTGTATATACTTTTTGTCGAATTGGACTAATAATACCTTTTGCGTCTAAAGTCTCTTCTATAACTTTACCCACTAACTCAGATTTTGATGTCATAGGTAAATATTGCTTAACACTAACTTGCTCTTCACCAATTTTTATAATTTTTGGTTCAATAGCTTTAATAGTATTTAATTTATTCAAACTTACATTCGCCATGATCTGGCCTCCTTTTTCTCATATCTACATATAGTATAACAAATTTTTTCTTTATTGTCAATAACCTAGAAGTGCATTAATAGATACTCTTAAATGCATACTGTAAGGAATACCAGTCATAGCATCCATAATCTATTGACTTCTACGTCTACTTTGTTCTTCCATACTTAATGAAGTTGACAATAAATTATCAAAAATTTCTGAGTGTTTTTTTGGTATACTTGCTGCACTTTTTGCTATTCCAGATTTACTTGCATCTTCTAGATATTTAGCAAATGCATGATGCCCAGCATGACCAGCTGGAATACTGCCTTTAAATGCGGCAATTATAATTTCTGGTGCCGTATAGACTTTATCATTAACAACCCAAAAATTAGCAAAATCGCTCATAGTTAAATTACCAGCAAAACTAGCTAATAATGTTGCTGCATATATCCATCTATACATATCATTTAAATTAATATTAGGATGCTAATAAGTTTCACCAATAGTACCATCATTATTTTCAACAATTTTAGCTGCACGCCCATTGTTTGCAATTAAATTATAAACATGACTTTGCATATCATCTTTTACTTGTGCAGTATTTAACATATTACCTAAATTAGAAGTTTTAACATGAATATCAGCAAAAATATTACCATTCTATCCTCGCTAAAATGCACCAGTTCTTTTTAATGAAATACCAGGCAAGTTAATTGTCATGGTTCCTTCTTTATTTGTTAATTGAATACTAATATCAGATGTTTTCGCAGCAAAACCAACTTGTTTACCATTAACAATTGCATAACCACTTTCAGCACCTGTCGCAGTTGCCTATAATTGATATTTTCCATCTCCAAAAGACATAGATGAGAATAAATCTTTTAAAGCATTACCATAAACACCTTCCGCCAAAAAACCAATCGCGGCAGCTGGACTAACACCCTTTTCTCCCTCGTTTTTAGAAAATAATCCACCAGTAGCAATTTTAGATACATAACCACGCAAACTCGACAAATTATCTTTTGAACCAAAGCCACCACCGGCTAATCGTTTAAAAGCACTATCATTTAAAGTATCCATTACAACTCTATATGCTCGATCTAAGGTGGTTTTATTAGATGAATATGCCTAACCCAGAGGTGTATCTTTATTGATCGCCGCGGTTGCAGTTTCATAACCACGAGCAAAAGACTCAAACGCTCTACGTAAATTAGCAAACTAATTACTCATTTCTGTTATAGCTGCCTAAAAATTAGACGTACCTTGCGCAGCCATAGCATTATCTATAGCTTCACGTACTGCCGCACCGGATATCGCCTATAACTATTGCATAGAAGTCGCTGCGGCTTGTCCAATACTTCGTTCTAAAAATTCCATAACTTCTTCATATTGAACAAGTCCTTGAGTTTTTGTCTCTACTTCTTGTTTAAACTGTTGATTTAAAGCTCTAACTTGCGTTAATGCAACCTCTGCCTATTGCTTAATTTTTTCTAAACCAAATTGACTACTTATATCTCCCGCAGACATATTTTTATATATATTATGAATATAGTAACCCATTTATGTCACCTTTTCCGCATAAACAAAAAATAGGGGAGATACATATTCGTATCTCCCCTATTGTCATATTTAAAAATTAGTCTCCGGTGTTTGCGCTAGCAAAACGTCCTGGAGGGGTCTTACCAGAGTTCTCATGATACTCATTATCAACCTTGGCATCCTCAGCTTCATCAGTAACGCCACCATCATAGAGATCCTTATCTTCAACGATCTGAATAGCCGCGATTACTTTCTTAGTCTTATTGAACTTAGTGTAATCTGGGAAAGCGTCCATTGTGAAAGTGAAAGTAGAAGGATCGCCGGTAGGAGACATTGTGAAGGTGAAGTTAGACTGTACTTTGCAGTTCGGAATTACGAACTCAGCAGGATAATCTTCACCAGTTGCCTGATCACGGAACAAGGTAGAAGCTTCAAGATAGTAAGAACCACCGAACTTACCAGCTTCAATATCAATCTGCTTTACATACTGAGTGCTCTTGACATAATAGTCAACGTACATAACAGAACCAGGATAATCTGGGTCAGTGCCGTTTACATAGTCAGCAACGCCGCCAGTGAAGTCGGCAGGAGTAGAAGCATTATTGTAAGCTTCAAGATCATCAATGTTGTTAACGCCAATAGGAGCAACAGCCTGCATAATCTTGCCAGCATTAATCAATTTATTATGCTCATTGTTGTACTTAGTTGCCCAAGCAGTGAAAGCCTGCTGGAGATCAATAGTACGACCATCAATAACGCCAGCCTGTCCAAGCGGAATTTCCATAGGAACGCGGTTGGTATTAATAGAACCATCTTCATTTTTAAGCATAATGAAAAGTCCACCAACAGCAGCAGGAACGTGAGACAAGGTCAATGCATTATCTTTAACCTGAACTTCTTCAGTAGTATGAACATAAATTGGATTTTCAGTATCGGCATCCATGAAACCTGCACCAGAAAGGATAGAGAAGCTCTCTGGACTGATCAACGCATCTTCCATGGTGAATGTAACGGTACGGTCACCTTCCCAAGCAACCAAACGTGGGTTACCTTTACCACCCTGTGCGTAAACAGTAGTACTTGCACCTTCAAGAGAAGAAGTCTTCAAGGTATCGAAATACATTACAGGCATATCTTTATCGAGATAAAGTTTGCCGAAATAACCCGCAGCCTTTTTCTTTAAAACTACGTCGCAAATTTCGCGTACACCAAATTTCATAGGTTATTTCCTCCTTATTAATGTAAATCTTTCATCCAGTCATCCGGCTTATCATCGGGCTTACCGCCGGCTAGACGAGAACGAATATCTAAATCCCACCCCATATATAAGCCATAACGTTCCATAAGATCGTATAACTAATATATAGTTAAATTTAAACAATCGTCTAAACTCATAGACGATAGCCCGACAGTGAGAATAGAAACGTACCTAGTTAAGGTGCCATCACTTGACATGCCCTTCTAACGAGCAACCTCAGCACGGCCCTTCATAAGTTTTGCCGCAATCCTTGCGGCCTTTGCACCTTTCGGTTTAAAACCGGCATTTTGACCACCTGTTGAATTATTTACACCAGAAACATCAGTAATTGCTTGCTTTAATGCATCAAAATTTGTCTCATTAATCATTATATTATGCTTAGTGGTTGCATTATTTAAATAAATA
>Ga0247611_10005935_pt1 | contig 15848 bp, 13 predicted proteins | sample 177DNAGHGhighgp2_FD_192422 | JGI IMG/M metagenome (GOLD analysis project Ga0247611, IMG submission 192422) | Sheep rumen microbial communities from Palmerston North, Manawatu-Wanganui, New Zealand - 1770 DNA GHGhigh gp2 | ecosystem: Host-associated > Mammals > Digestive system > Stomach > Rumen...
TGAGAAGCGATAACGCCGGCATCACAAGTGATACGGGCGGTGTCTGCGGCACTTCGTCAGGCTTCGTCGAGCGCTGCACGAACGGCGGTACGGTGGGTTATCTGCACCTGGGATATAATGTCGGCGGCGTTGTGGGGCATAGCCAGGGTTATCTTGCGGACTGCGACAACAGCGCCGCGGTCTACGGACGCCGCGCCGTCGGCGGCGTCGTCGGCCTGGCCGAGCCGTACATCGTCACGGAGCAGACGCAAAACCTTCTGGCCGGACTGGGCTACCGCTTTGCAGCGCTCAGCAGCTCGATCGATAAGGCGATCGAAGATGCGGGCGGATATTCCGATATCCTTGTCGGACAGCTGTCCTCCCTCGGCTCTTACCTTGCTCCTGCTGCCGGCGCTGTGCATGCGCTTGATCCCGCTGATCCGGCGTCAATCGAAGCGTTCCGCTCGGCTGTGGGCGAGAGTGTCGGAGCCATGGCCGCTGTTCTGAAGAATATTGCAGAGAATACCGACGGAGAGTCTGAGCAATTGGTTGAGGATTTTCAGGATATCAATGACAACCTCAACGCGCTGTCCGGCACCGCGATCCAGGCCATGAGCCTGCTCTCGGGGGCAGAAGAGGCGGATGTGCTGTCAGATGATTCGGGAAAAGACAGCCCAGCAGAGCTGACGCTGGGCAAAACAACAGGCTGCTCGAACAGCGGAGAAATCAGCGGCGACAGCAACACCGGCGGGATCGCCGGAGCCGTCGCGCTGGACAAGGAACTTGAAGCGGAAGAAAATACAGCCTCCGGCAATTCGCTTGTCAAGAACCGCTATTCTCTTCGCGTGGTGATTCTCAACTGCGTCAACTGCGGCGCTGTCACGGCCAAGAACGACTGTGCCGGCGGCATCTGCGGGCGGATGGATTTTGGCTGTCTTGAAAACTGTGCCGGATACGGAAGCGTCAGTCTTTCGGACGGTGACTATGCCGGCGGCATCTGCGGACTCTCTTACGCTACGATCCGCAATTGCTGTGCCAAATGCTCGCTTGGCGGCAAGCGCTATATCGGCGGGATCGTCGGAAACGGCTATGACGCGGCAAAAGAGGAGGACCGCTCAAGTCTGGTTGCCGGCTGCTACAGCCTGGTCGAGATCCTCGATTCCCCGCAGTTTGCCGGCGCGATCTCCGGGGGCAGTGAGGGCGTTTATGAAAACAATTTCTTCGTCCCAGCCGGATTTGCCGGGATGGATAAGCTTTCGATCCACGGCCAGGCGGAGCCGATGGATTTTGCGGATTTTGCAGCGGTGGAGGGACTGCCGGAGGAGTGCCGCAGCTTCACGCTGCGTTTTGTCGTAGACGGCGAAGTCATGAAAGAGCTCCCGTTCTCCTACGGTGATTCCTTTGACCGATCGGTCTTCCCCAAAGTGGAGAGACGTGACGGATCATATGCCGTCTGGGACAAAACAGATTTGCGTGATCTGCGGTTCGATACCGTTGTAACGGCAAATTTCCGCATGGACGAGACGGTGCTCCGCTCCGCGCTTGCGCGTGCCGACGGGCGCGCTGCCGTCTATGTGGACGGACAATTTCAAAGCGGCGATCAGCTGACGGTGGAAACGCAGCCGATCCCGGACGACGCGATCGATTCCTTCCGGGGAAACTGGAGGCAGACTGTAAAGGAACAGCTGCGTTCGATCTTTCGGGAAGGGGAGCCGGACTATGCCATCTGCGTAAGCGTAGAGGAGATGCTGCACATTGCCTTCCCGGATGACGGACTGGATACGCATACCATCCGTCTTCTCGCTCCGGATGGCTCAACAAAAAATCATCGTATCTACCTGAATACGGACGAGGGATGGCAGCGACTGTATCCGGACGTGTTCGGCAGCTATTATCTCTTTTCTGCCGAGGGCAGCGAAGCGAACATGGCGCTCATTTCCACGATTCAGTCCTGGTGGGTCCTGGTATATATCGCCGGTACGGTCGCAATATTTGCACTGCTTGTCCTGGGGCTTGCAAAGCTGAGCAAATGGCTGCGCAGAAGAAAGAAAAAAGCACGGAGCACCCCAACGCTCCTTGAAAAACTGCGGCAGTGGCGTCGTTCTCACAAAAAGCTTTTGGCCGGACTTGCGTGCGGCTTGATCCTGATCCTCCTGACCCTTTTTCTGATCCTGCGCTTCAGCAGCATCACGGCGGCAGTTTCCACCTGGCGCCTGCTGAGAGATTTCGCAGGGGAGGAAACGGCGATACAGACCGAAATCAGGGTTCACAGCGATGAGCGAGACATCACGCTTTCAACGCCGGTGCTGCGGATCAGTGAAAACGGGAAAATGATCAGCTGCACGGAACAGTATGGGATCCCGCTTTATTTCTGCGGCGGAAAGGTCTATCTTGAGAATGGCCGAGCCTTTGAGGTGTCAGGGAGCAGCATGGATCAGAATGCGGTTTTGAATCTGGCCAGAGAGGTTTTTCGGAAGGGCGAGATCGAAGTAAAACGGGAGGGCGGAGAAAAACGCTATGAAGCGCGTCTCGACGCCCAGAACGCCGATGCTGTACTCCGCCTGATGCTGGCGGGGGAGAGCGCGGAGCTGTTGAGCGCCGAAAGCATGACGGCAACCGTGACTGAGCGGGAGGGTGATCTGGCAGAGCTCTCCTTCTCCGGCAATGGGATAACCGAAAGTGGAAAGGCTTTTACACTCACAGCATCCCTTGTTCCCGGACCGATCGAGGAGCGTCCCGTTCTTCCTGCGGCCGTAAAGGATGCGATCACAAATGCCGATGCGGCCAGCGGGGAACTTCTGACAGAGGACTTTCTGCTTTTGATTGCGGCCTGGATGAAGTATGACAGCGCCGAAACGGTACGGGCGGATCTTGCCGTCAGCGCAGACTGCGGCGCGCTGCGCCTGGACAACAGCTTCTCGTATTTCCGCCAGAAGGTGGAGCAGAGCTTTATCCATGGCCTGAAAGGCAAGCTTTTTACTGTCTATTTTACGGATGCAGCGGCCTGCACGGCGGACGGAACGGTGCTGAGCACGGCAGAAGAACATGCCGCAGCAGCCGCGAAACTGATCCCGCTTGCCAAAGAACTGTGCCTCAACGGGACTTATTCCGCCGATGGCACGGCAAAAAACCGCCAATACAGGATCACGCTGGATGCTGACAAGACATCTTCTTTGATCGAAACGCTCCTTCCAGAACTGTCTGATAGTCCTGCTGAATTTGGAGCGTGCACGCTTACGATCACGACGGACACGGGAGAGCTCTCACAAATCAGCCTGAACTGCCAGGGCACGATCCGGATCGTGTCACGGGATGTGGAGGCCACTATCGAGCTGAATATCTCCTTCCTCCCCACCGGTGAAGCTGTTGGAATTCCGGCTGCTGTTTGCAATGCGCTTCTGCCTTAAGCCGGGAAATAAGCCGGAAAAACACCGAAAATGATATAAAGGAAAGATTGCCGGTTGATAGAGGAATTAACTTCGGTTATAATGGACTGACAAATAAGAATCCGCCTGTGGACTGCAGTTGTTTTAGTGGCAGAGTATGGTGTTCTTCTCACCCTGCTTGTGAGTGGTATATATCGGCCGAAAGTTTTACTTATTTTTAGCCTTAAGAGATTAACACAAGTAGGTAAGAGAAGGGACAAAACAGGGCAGAAAAGTTCATCGAAAGAAGCAAAAAGAGCTATTTTAATGTACTTTAACACGATATAACAGGCTATATCTCGAATTCGAGTCTTGTATCGTCCACCACAATTGAGAAATCCGAACTTCGTTCCGATGAGGACGGCGTTCGGATTTCTTGTTTCCATGGAAGAATTGAAAAAGCTGTAATACATATGCCCGGAGAATCTCGTGACACAAGATTCTCCGGGCGTTCTCTTTTTCGCACATTCAACTTTCCGAAACGGTTTTCTTATCCTTTCAATGTTTAACGATTTTATCAGCCTGCGCATCGAAAAGACATGGCTTGCACTCGGATTATATATTCCAGGCGCTGTAAAGGGATTTCGTGATCGCTTTCGAAGCGTCCTTCAAAGCGGGGATATATTTAAGGAGTCTGGTGGGATCCTGAATGCCGATCAGCCCGGAGAAGGAGAGCGCTGCGATGATGGACTGCTCCTTATCCCGGACAGGGACGGCAATACAGCTGCCGTTTATGGATGACTCCTGAAAGTCGATGGCATACCCATTCTTTCTCACGCCCGTCAGGACTTTGCGGTATTCCTCCGGGTCCGTGATCGTAAAGGGAGTGAGCGCCTCCATTTTACAGGCTGTGAAAATATGGGACAGAATATCCTCCGGCAGCTCGCTCAGAAGGACCTTGCCGCAGCCGCAGGCGTAATAGGGCATCACCGCATGGATAGGCGGTACATAATTGATGATGCTCTTGGTAAGGGACTGTTCCAGAATCTCACACTCATATCCGTTGCGGACCATAAGATTCATCGCCAGCCCTACCTTGGCCGTGGATTCCTCCATGATAAACTTGGCGGAATCACGAAGAGCCATGTAGAAATTGTTCTTGCTGGTCACAAAACTGATCTTCTCGCCGGCAATATACCGGTCGTCATCATTGAACTGGTAGACCCAGCCCGTCATCTCCAGGGTCTTCAGGATGCGGTACGTTGTAGAGGGCGTCAGTGCGCAGGTCTTTGCGATGGCGTTGACCCCGATGGGTTCCTTTGAGGTACGTAACAGCTCCAGCACATGCATTGCGTTCTCAACCATTTTGATGGTTTCAACATTCTGTGCGCCCATAGTTTTTCCTTCTTTCAAAAACTGATAGTACGTTTTTTCGTCAAAGCGCGCATTTCTTACTTATACTATAAGTTTAGCAAGTCTGTACAGTTTCTGTCAACCGTTTGTGAGGCGAGGATGCATGTTAAATATACCTAAAAAGAAAGCAGGTTTTTATGAGGAAATCACAAAAATGAAAATGCGCTCCACAAACGATTGACACCGAAAAAAAAGAGACTTATACTAAAAATCGGAATAGTTATTCCGAAAAAATTTTTTAATCTTGGAGGCAGAAAATATGGAGAGAAGAACCAAATTAGAGGGTATTTTCATTCCTGTTATTACGCCGTTTAACAAGGATGAGAGCATTAACTTCAGTGCAATCAAGGAATTGGCCAAATTCCTGGCAGAAAACGGTGTGACTGGCATCATCCCCTCCGGCTCCACCGGTGAGATGATCGCCCTGAGCAAGGAAGAACAGATCGCAGTCAACAGGGCTTACATCGAGGCCGGCCACGACAACGGCATCAAGGTCGTCGCCTCCACCGGCGCTTACCGCACCAAAGACGTCGTCGACATGAGCAAGGATGCCGATGCCTGCGGCGCGGACGGCATTATGGCTGTCACGCCCTGGTACATGGCGCCCAACTACGCACAGCTGTATGAACACTACAAGACCATTCACGAAGCGATCAGCATCCCTGTCATGCTGTACCACAACCCCTACTACTCCACCGCTCTTCTGACGGACGAGTTCATGGCCAAGCTTTACAACGAGGGCTGCATCGATGCGGTCAAGGAGCGTCAGGCCGACGTATATCGCCAGCAGCATCTTCGCCAGCTGACCGACGACGGCTTCGGCCTCTTCTACGGCTATGACGTCTGCCCGGTTGAGTGCCTGACCTGCTGGACGGACGGCTGGGTCTGCGGCACCGGCAACCTGTTCCCGAAGGAGAACGTGGACGTATACAATCTCGCGAAAGCAAAGAAGACCGCCGAGGCCATGAAGGCGCAGGAAGAAGAGGTCTGGCCGTATCTGCACCTGTTCTCCAAGCCCGACTCCAACGGCGATATCCTCTGGCTGCAGATCATCAAGGAAGGCCTGAAGATGCGAGGCGTGGATGCCGGCTATTGCCGTCTGCCCGTGTTCTCCTCTCTGCCGGAGGAGACCATTATCCGCCTGAAGGATACGCTCCGTCACTTCGGATATCTTGACTGATCCCCCCCCCAATAAGCAAAGGAGCCTGCCATGGAAAAAAGAGAATTTGATGTGATCGTGGCCGGCGGCGGCACGGCCGGCGTCATTGCGGGACTTGCCGCGGCAAGAAACGGCGCTCGCACGCTGATCGTAGAGAAAAACCGCTGCCTGGGCGGACAGTTTACGTCCGGCATGCAGGGCGCCTGGGTCGGCTTCAGCGACAAGCTGAAGCGCTGCGTCGGCGGCATGACCTGGGAGCTGCGCAACATTCTCAACGACATGGGCGCCATCGTTGACAAGGACCCGGACAAGGACGTTTGCTATCTCTACGATACCGAGGTGGCCAAGATCGTCCTGGACGATCTGGCTGCAAAGGAGCCCAATCTCACCACCTGGCTGAACACCCAGATCATCGATGTTCTGCAGGAGGGAGATACGGTCACCGGTCTTGTGGTCGTCTCCGAGATGCAGATCGAGAAGGTCTGCGGGAAAGTCGTGATCGACTGCACCGGCGACGCGGGCGTTTGCGCAAAGGCCGGGGCGACCTATGACATCCGCCGGGACGAGGAGATCCAGCCCATGACGCTGATCGGCAAGATGGCCGGCGTCGACATGGAACGGGTCGCAAAGTATTACGAGGAGAACCCGCCCGTGGAGGACACCATGATGCCTCCCGCCTGGCACGATTTCCGCAGTTTCCCGGGTCTGATGCACTACGGCCTCAAGGATGAGCTGAAGAACGTGGAGCTGCCTGCGGACAAGGAATACCTCCGGCACTGGCTGGGCATCTTCACCTCCACGCCGAACCCCGGGGAGATGACCATCAACTGCTCCGGCGCGCTGGAGGCCAACAGCACCCGCGGCTTTGACACCCGGACCGAACAGGAGAACTTCTCCCAGAAGTGTCTCTACGACGTTGCTTGGGCGATGAAGAACTACATCCCCGGCTTTGAAAATTCCTATCTCACGGCTATCGCCGCCATGCTCGGCGTCCGGGAGAGCCGCCGCGTCATCTGCGACTATGAGGTCAAGTTCCAGGACTTCCTGGATGCCCGCGACTTTCCGGACAGCATCGGCCGCGGCGCCATGCCCGCCGGCTTCCACACCCCGGAAGGGGAGACCATGGTGGTCTATGACCTGGAGCCCGGCACCTCCATGACGATCCCGTACAGCTGCATGGTGGTCAAAGGAAAGGAAAACCTGCTTGTCGCGGGGCGCTGCGCCTCTTATGAGATCGAGGTCGCCAACTGCATCCGCTGCATGCCCCAGTGCATGGTGATGGGCGAGGCAGTCGGCACGGCGGCCGCTATGGCGGTCAAGGCCGGCGTTACCGCCCGCAACGTGGATATCAAGGCCCTTCAGCAGAAGCTGATCGAAAACGGCGGCATCATCTGACGGACAGAGCGGAACAACACATGTGAAACCGGGCTTGGGCCCTAAAAAAACAAAAATAAAAAGGAAGGAAAAAAGATGAAAAGAATCATTGCATTGCTTCTGACTGTGCTGATGGTTTTCGGCCTCTGCGCCTGCGGACAGTCTGCCGCTCCCGCTCCTGCCGAGGCCCCGGCCAACAATGAGCCTGCCCCGGCGGCAGAACCGGAAACGCCCGCCGCGGAAGAACCTCAGGCGTATGACTACAGCGGCCAGAAACTGGTCATCTGGACCTGCCTGACCGCAGACGCGCAGTACGAGGTCCTCAACAAGCAGTTCACCGAGCTCGGCAAGGAAATGGGCGTCGAGGTCGAGGTCGAGCGCCTCTCCTTCAACGAAATGATCCAGAAACTTGCTACCGCTGCCTCCTCCGGCGACGTGCCCGACATCATGCACGTGAACTTCGGCGGCACCGCTCAGCTCTATGCCGACGAGGTCCTGATGCCCGTTGACGGCATCATCGACACCATCGGCGCCAATGACTTCTCCGAAGCTTACAAACGCGTCCTCACCGGCGCCGACGGCAACATCTACGGCATCCCCGACTGGGCCATGCACACCTCTGTCTGGTATCGCAAGGACCTGTTTGAGGAAAAGGGACTGGAGATCCCCAAGACCTGGTCTGAGTTCAAGGCGACTGCTGTTGCTCTCAACGACGGCGCCGACATGGCCGGCTTCCCCGTTCCCCTGGACGGCGTTCAGGTGGCAGCCCAGACCCTCTATGAACTGATGTGCTCCAAGGGCATCTACTTCCTTGACCCGAAGACAGGCGAGTATATCTTCGACCAGGAGAAGGAAGAGGCCATTGAGGTCATCGATTATCTGGTTGATCTGTACAAGTCCGCTTCTCCCGCCGCGTCCCTGACCTGGTCCTGGGGCGACTACCGCAATGCGCTGGCCGTCTCCGGCACGGTCGCCATGACGCTTGACATGGGCGCCGTCATCGGCAACGCTCAGGGCAACAACCCCGAAATGACCACCAAGCTCGGCTGCTTCGACTTCCCGGGTGTGGATGGAAATAAGGTCGCCTCCTTCGGCTCCGGCTACTGCTTCGTGGGAACCAAGCAGGATGAGCCCCTGCGTGAGGCTCTGATCACCGATTTCCTGATTGCCCTGTACACGCCTGAGCGCGCGGCGGAGCGTGCCCTGTCCCGCCCGATGTTCGCCTTCCCGTCCTACCTGCCTGCCTTTGAGATCTACAAGCAGTCCGAGAAGGTTGCTGATTTCCAGACTGAGATCGACACGATCTTCGATGCCTTTGAAAACAGCACCTGGTACTGGTACGGCATGGAGAACGGCCTGTCTCCGATGTCCGCCCATATCGAGGCGACCAACATCTTTGGTGTTGCGCTTCAGGGCGCATGTGACGGCACCTACACCTCCGAAGAGGCCTATGATCTGATCAACGAGGATCTTGCGGCTTTTGCGGCCACCATGTAAACTGAAGAACTGAGAAGAAAGCTCACTTATCTGAAATCTGTCCAACAGGCGCCTCTGCGCCTGTTGGACAGATTGAAATGTTTATTCTGACCGGGGGTGATCACCATAAGCGGTGAAAGACTTGAAAACCGAAAAGGCATTTTGAGCAGCTACTCAAAGAGACACAGGCTGATCGGCATACTGTTTGCGGTGCCTGCGCTGATTTTCCTGCTGACGTTTGTACTGTACCCGGTCGCTTACAACATTTATCTCAGCTTCACCAACGCCTCACTGTCCGCCAGAAAGGCGGTCAGGTTTGTGGGATTGAAGAACTTTACGGCAATGTTTTCCAACAAGCTCTTCAAACAATATTTCTGGAACACCTGCAAGTGGACCTTCTGGTCCGTGCTGGGTCAGATGCTGCTGGGGCTTGGGCTGGCGATGCTGATCTCGCAGCCGATGAAGGGCGCAACCGCCATCCGCAGTTTCCTTCTGATCCCCTATGTGGTCCCGGCCGTAACGCTGGCGCTGGTATCCAAGTGGATCCTCAACAGTGACTACGGCATCGTCAGCTACTGGTGCCAGCAGGCGGGCTGGCTGGATGCGCGGCAATCGTTCCTGGCCATGAAAGGGCCGGCCATGTGGGTGGTCGTGATCCTGAACATCTGGCGATCATACCCGTTCCCCATGCTGATCTACTGGGCAGCGCTGAAGAGTATCGACCGGGATCTGTATGAGGCGGCCACTGTCGACGGTTCAACGAAGTGGCAGTCGTTCCTCTACATCACGCTTCCGCAGCTTCGGGCAACGACCGCGGTGCTGATCATTCTGCGTATCGTCTGGACGGCGACCTACTACGACCTGATCTACATGGTAACGGGCGGTGGCCCGACCGGCTCTACCACCACGCTGCCGATCCTGATCTACCAGACCTCCTTCGGATCGGGACAGCTTGGCGCGGGAGCTGCCATCTCTATGGTTCTTGGCGTGCTGATGTTGGGATGTATTGTCATTTACATCCAAAACAATATGAAAGAGGAGTGAGGTGGCTGTTATGAAAACAAGCAGTATTTCCAGGCAAAAGCGCAACGCTGCGATCGTCACGGCCATCCTCCTGATCTTCGCACTGGCGTTTGTCGGCTTCCCGTTGCTGTGGATGGCCATCAGCTCTTTTAAACCCGGGGTGGATCTCTTTGTCGTTCCGCCCACCATTCTGCCGCGCAGCTGGTCGCTGGAATGGTATCAGCAGGCGTTTGCCACCGACACTGTGGTCCGGTATTTCCTCAATTCGCTGAAGATCGCCAGCGTCGTTATGATCATTGATATGCTGGTGGGTACGCTGACCGCATACAGCCTGGTGCGTTTCCAGTATGCCGGGCGGAAGGCGTTGATGATGGGAATTCTCGCCTCCTACTGTGTTCCGCCAATCATGCTGCTGCTGCCGCTGTATAAGATCATGGCGACCATGGGACTTACCGGCAGCCATGTCGGCGTCATCATAGGACACTTGACCATTACTCTGCCGTTTTCCGTGTGGCTTCTGATCCCGTTTTTCAAAAAACTCCCGAGAGAGATCGATGAAGCCGCCCTCATCGACGGCGCTTCCGAGTGGCAGGTCTTTGCCCGTGTTGATTTCCCGCTGGTGGTCTCCGGCGTGATATCCACAGGGATCATGGCCTTCATCATGTCCTGGAACGAGTTTCTGCTCTCCAGCGTGCTGGTGAACAAAGAGGCGATGAAGACCCTGACCGTCGGCATTTCCAACTATATCAGCTCCACACACATCGACTGGGGCATCATCATGGCCTTGGGAACGATCACGACAATTCCCGTCATCCTGCTGTTTGCCGCCGTGCAGCGTTATTTTGTCGAGGGCATGACAGCCGGAGCGGTAAAAGGTTAATCAGAAACAAATACTGCCGCCGCAGAAAGCGGCGGCGGTTTTATCATCAGAAAAGGAGAAGTGAGATGTTCACACAAGTCTTTCACATTCCGGATCAGCCGCGAAACGCCGGAGAGGGGTTTACCAGCCGCATCCTTGCGTATGGGCCGGGGCTGCTGGTAATGGAATGGCACTTCGAAAAGGCTGGCTCTGTTACGCCTATGCATTCGCACTATCACGAACAGGTGACGCATGTGGTCAAAGGGAGCACAAAGCTCAGCTTTCCCGACGGGAGGGAAGATGTCTTGAAAGCCGGGGAGTCGGTGTATTTTGCTCCCAATGAGGAGCACGCCCTCGTGACCTTGGAGGACGACTGTGTGATCATCGACGCCTTCACGCCCATCCGCATCGATCATCTGGAGCGGCACCGGAAATAGGAGAAAGAGATGGAGCAATGGTACCCGCTTATTCTCTTCCTCCTGATCCAATGCGCCACGCCCGGCCCGCATAACCTGACCTGCCTGTACCTGGGCGGCCGGCACGGACTGCGCGGGACCTGGGGCTTCATCGTCGCTTCCCTTGGCATGGTATTTCTCAAAGCCCTCCTGTGCGGGGCGCTGAACATGATCCTGGCACGGTTCCTGCCGGAGGCGGTAAAATGGATCAAATGGCTGGGATGCGCCTATATTTTGTATCTGGCCGTCAACATGGCGCTCTCCGGATGGCGGGAAGAGGGGACGGCTGCGGCCGGAGCCGCGGAGCCCGGATGGAAGAGCGGCGTCATTCTCCAACTCTTCAGCGGTAAAAGCTGGATCATGTGTCTGAGCCTGTTTGCCACTTACGGAGCGCAGATCGGAACAGATGTGCGGACGCTGCTGTTGATCTGTCTGCTCATGCTTACGATCTCGCTTGTCATGTCTCTGATCTGGACCCTGTCCGGCCTGGTTCTGAAGCGCTGGATCGGGGCGCACCGAAAGGCCTTCGGCGTGGTCATGGGGCTGGCGCTGGGCTACTGCGCCGTGATGGCTGTCCTGTAAGCGACCGATTTCCGCCGGCAGGCATTGCACAGGATTCGGTTGTGTGGTATGGTTCAGATAAAACAGGTTTGGGGGAGTGTCAAAATGAATATTCTGGTGTTCTGTCCCTTCCCGGAAGGGTTTGGCGAGCGTTTTCAAAACAAACTGGCCGAGGCGGTCCCAGACGCGCACATCGTATATGCGGATCGGGAGAAACAGGGCGAGGCGCGTATTCGGATGATGGAGGCCGCCGACGTCACCGTGGGTTATTTTGACCCGAATGACATGAAATACCTTAAAAATGTCAAGCTCATGCAGTTTGACATCGAGGGGGTCGACGCCTATATCCACCACCCGGATCTGCCGGAGAATGTGATCGTGTGCAATGCGGGCGGAAATTATAATAACATTGTGGCAGAGCACGCGGTCAGTCTCGTGTATGCCCTTTGCCGGGATCTTCATCTTTATGCTGAAAACAAACTGCAGCATCGGTGGTATCGTGTGATCCCGGACAAGACGGTCGAGGACAGCACGATCATGATCCTTGGCGCGGGCGCCATCGGCACAACGGCTGCGACACTGCTGAGACCGCTGGCGAAAAAAATCATCGGTGTCAGAAGGACGGCGGGGGAGGCACACGCGCCGTACGACGAGATGATAGGCCTGTGCGAGGTGGACGAAAAGCTTCCGGAGACCGACATCCTCATCTGCGCGCTTCCCGGCACCGAGGAGACGAAAGGCTTTCTTGCCAAAGAAAAAATGCGGAAGCTGCGGGAAGACGCCGTCATCGTCAACGTCGGGCGCGGATCTCTCATCCCCACGGCGGATCTTCTGGAGGTGCTCAAGGAAGGGAAACTTCGCGGCATTGGGTTGGATGTGATGGAAACGGAGCCGCTACCCGAGGACAGCCCGCTCTGGGATTGTGAGAAGCTGATCCTCACGCCGCATGCCGCGGGCAACGCAATGGCTCAGGACAGCCCGACGTATCTCCGAATCACAGACTTGATCTGTGAAAACCTGAAAGCTTATTCGGAAGGGCGTCCTTTAAAGGCGAGGGTGAGCAGAAAAACCGGATATAGAGAAAAATAAAAATTTACTTTCAAGTCTGTGAGTTTAGCGGTTATCGTGGGAAAGGCGTGAGAAAAATGTATACAAAAGAAGCCTTCCTGGATGATTGTCTGACTGTCTTTTATAAGACGGAGGGCAACATAGTTTCTTATGCACGTGAGCGAAGCGAGACGCAGTCTTGTATCGTCCACCAAAAGAACCACACTGTAAAAGTGTGGTTCTTTTCTTTTTACAGCGGAAAAGCGTCACATTTCACATGGGAAAGTTCTCACAAGGATCGCATCGAAATGCCATTCCGACAGTTTTTCCGACAATTGCAGATCTTACACATTCAACGTGAGAATAGTATCATCTTCTGCCTCCTCTGTCTCTCCGCGCGCGATCTTATCCAGCGTTCCGATGGCGATCTCGAGTTTCTGAGCTGCTGTTTTACGCATATGATCGTTGACATACGCATAGACCCTCAGCGTGAACTCGGGCGTCGCATGGCCCAGTATTCCTTGAACCGTACGCACATCTACTCCGGCCTCAAGGGCAAGTGCCGCAAAGGTGTGACGGAGATCATGCACGCGAATCGGCCCGATGCCGGCATTTTTAGCGACGCGCTGAAGACAGTCGTAAACGGTCTGCCGACTTAAAAAATCGCCGTTCGGTCCGGGAAAAAGCAGACCGCGCTCGATCCAGGCGTTTCCGGCGTGCAACCGCAAATCGTCTACATAGGCAAGCTGTTCGCGGAGAATGGCTTCCACGGTGGGCGGCATAACCAGAATTCGATCCTCGCATTCCTTCGGCTCCGCTATATACTTGATCCGAGGATTGTCACGGTCATAGACAAGCTGACGATCGATATGAATCGCATGCTGCTTCCAGTTAATCTGAGCAACATTCAGCCCTAGTAGGCCGAGAAAAGACCGGCAGAGAATTTTGTAGTCCTTTGCACAGAACCGGAATATAAATACTTCGCGGAGGTAATGCCAGACAATGTGACCATTATGGTTCAACACTAGAAAGTTGAACATGATTTCCCTGCGGCAATGGTAACCAATACGGATCTCATAGAGCTTGAATCTCTCCGTCAGAAACATTTTGTGTTATAGAAGGAAATGCCCTCGCGGTCAAGCGGCGAACGCTCCGCTCTTCCGGTCAGCGGGAAGATCAGCTCGCAGGCACCATGTTTATAATAAGGAAGAAAGCGCGGCAGACGTTTTTTCGAAATAATCAAAGATTGCGCAAAAAGGTGAAAAACTTTGTCGGTTTTATTGACGCTCGGTATTGTACAATGAGTTTGCAAGGGTGGATCATAAGCAAAACATGCGCCTTCTGCTTTAAAAACTATAAGTATCTTTTTGTTGACAACTTGAAACAGATTAATTAAAATGATATGGAGCTAATATTGCGCCTAGACTGAAAATTCAAGCTATTCAACTACCACATCATGTTGATAATGCGGTAAAGCAAGAGACGAAGAGTGAGCAAAAAAACCACCTGTCAGACGGCGCAAGACCACATACAAAAAACGATCAAACGGAACCTGGCGCGGCCCTCTGCGGCCAGAACGGCGGCTCAGTCGAACGGGCAGGGCGGAGAAAAGCGTAAGGGGGTAATCCCCGCGGAGAAGGGAAGATCGAACAACCGGCGCAAGACCACATACAAAAAACGATCAAACGGAACCTGGCGCGGCCCTCTGCGGCCCGAACGGCGGCTCAGTCGAACGGGCAGGGCGGAGAAAAGCGTAAGGGGGTAATCCCCGCGGAGAAGGGAAGATCGAACAACCGGCGCAAGGCAGTATCCCGGCAGGAAAGGAAGTGGGTCATCTTGACAGACAAAGAGCTTCGCAAGCTGCGACGGACAGAGCTTCTTGAGATGATGATCGAGGGAAAGCAGGCCGTGGCGGCGGCGGAGGAAAAAGTCGCAAAGGTCGAAGCAGAAAACAGACAGCTGCAGGAAACGTATGAGCGGCTGCGAAAGAAGCTCGACGAAAAAGACGAAAAGATCCGCGGCCTGAAGGAAGAACTGGCGAGCGCACTCAACAAGAAAAAGATCCTGACGGAGGAAGCCGAAAGCGTCGCGGAAGTGACGGCCAGGCTGGCCGCGGCGGTGGAATCCGCCGAACGGGCGCAGGCCCTGTTTGAGGAGGCGCTCAAGAACACCGGAAAAAAGCGCACGGGGGCAGGTGATCAGCCATGAACCCGACGGAAAACACGGAACAGATCCAGGAGATCAACGAGGCCGCGGAAAAGCAGCCCCCGACGATCGAACAACTGCAGGCGGAGCTTCGGCATGAGAAATACAAAAGGAGCTTTGTCTTTTCGCTGCGCAATACGATCTTCACGTTGGTGACGGTCGCGGCGGCAGCGGTGCTGATCGCGGTGCTGCTGATGCCGGTACTGCAGATCTACGGCTCTTCGATGACGCCGACGCTCTCGGAAGGCGAGATCGTGGTATCGGTCAAGGGCACAGAAATGAAGACCGGCGATATCGTGGCCTTCTATTATAATAATAACGTACTGATCAAGCGCGTGATCGCGCAGCCGGGCGACTGGGTGAACATCTCGGAGGATGGCACGGTGTTCGTGAACAACGAGGCCATCGACGAGCCTTATCTCACGGAAAAGGCCTTCGGTGAATGCAACATTCAGCTTCCGTATCAGGTTCCTGATTCCAGGATCTTTGTCATGGGCGATCACAGAAGCGTATCGATCGACTCCCGCAATACTGCGGTCGGCTGCGTAGCGGCCGAGCAGATCGTGGGCAAGATCGTATTCCGCGTTTGGCCGCTTGGCGAATTTGGTAAAGTGGCATGAGAAACGCAAGCAAATCTTCCCCGCTCGAGGAGGAATGTAAACGATGATGAGATTATTCACTAACCCAAAAGGCAGCCGGGCGATGCGTCTGCTCGCTATGTTCCTGGCTGTTGTGATCGTCCTCTCGACGACCTACTCGATGGTCCTGCCCGCGATCGCGATGAGCGACGACGAGGCGGAGCAGGAACCGGGAATCGAAGTAGGGACCGAGCCGACGCCCGAACCGACGCCCGAACCGACGCCGGAGCCCACGCCGGAACCGACGCCGGAACCGACTCAGGCGCCGGAGGAGCCCGAGGTGACGGAGAAGCC
>Ga0247611_10005936_pt1 | contig 15848 bp, 11 predicted proteins | sample 177DNAGHGhighgp2_FD_192422 | JGI IMG/M metagenome (GOLD analysis project Ga0247611, IMG submission 192422) | Sheep rumen microbial communities from Palmerston North, Manawatu-Wanganui, New Zealand - 1770 DNA GHGhigh gp2 | ecosystem: Host-associated > Mammals > Digestive system > Stomach > Rumen...
TATTTAATCTAATGGATGCTTTGCTAATTATTTACTCACGTACTCCCAAACAATCAAATCGAAATTCTCTTTCTTGAACTTCTCCTCTAACAGCTGGGCATTCTTCTCCTGCTTTGGAAGTTGAAGAATAGATTTCCTTGACTGCGCAATTTGTAGAATTGCAGCAGTGGCTTGTTGAGGAACCTTTGATTCCATCCATTTCTGGATAATGCCGGAAAGTTTCTTCAACCGTTCGCCATTGTTCTTCTCTATCCATTCAGGCACGAAACGGTCTTGTGTTTTATTCCTACGTAGGAATTCCAACACTTCTGCGCGATTCAATTCCTGATATGTAGCAGAGATGCGAGGATCTACAGGCTGACACATGAGATATATCTCGGAGTATGGCTTCTTGCTTCCTTGATCTCTGTGAGGATAACCCACGACAGCAACAAGACTCTCAGGTATCTTCTCGAATAGGTTGTCATCGAAACGGAAGCCAGAGAATATGCCACTTGGCATTTTACGGAATACCTCCTTATGCTTCTCGAAATAGTCTATCAAATCCTGACGATAAACTTCAAAAGAGAAATCCTTCAGTGAAAGCGTCCGTGGTGATTCAATGTCGGAGATACTATTGTTCTGCAATTCCTCCAACAGACGATCTGCATTCTTGTCTTGCAACGGATTGTCTTCTTCCATCTTCAGGTATGCGTCATTCAGTTGTTGAGTTTCTGAGCCAACAAGATTCATCGCCACCATACGATTCATGATGCGGGTTTCCAGATGGAGATAGTCCTCAAAGGACTTTGCTGGCCAGAAGTTGACACAACGAATTGACTTATTGGGCGAACCGATACGATCAATACGTCCGAAACGCTGAATAAGTCGAACAGGATTCCAATGAATATCATAATTGATTTGCATATCGGCATCCTGTAGGTTCTGACCTTCTGACAAGCAGTCGGTGGCAATGAGGATGTCAATACCATCTTCCAACAACCTCTTAAAATTAGGTCTCCTTTCTAGAATCAATTGTTGCCACAAATCGTAAGGTACGTTCCAACGTCGTTTATCATCATCGTAGTATTCCTCACGACTGAGCTTTGCATCTTCAAAAAGGTCACTCCAATCCAACTCCTTGTATAGTTTACTATAAGGAGCAAAACTTTGCAGCACCTCATTGAAATTGGCAGTGTTGTGATTACCTGTAGAATGAATCTCCTGACCAGAGACAGATGCCATGCGAGTAAAGCCTCGTTTCTCTAACTCATCAAAAATGAACTTAGCGGTGTCAGCGTATGCGGTGAAGATAACCACTTTTTTATTAGCAGATTGGCGTTTCTCAGTGAGCATAGCAATCAACCTTTCCAATTTCAAGTCCTGCTCAAAACCGTTTTTGTAGTCTTCTGCATAGGCATCCAAGCTTTCACAAATAGCTTGTAGCTTGTTGACATCCATGCGCAACCCTCTCTCAAAGCCGCCAAGATTCTTCATGTCTGCCAAGTTGATGGTTCCTTTACGCAGTGTGAAGATGTCATCGGTATCGTTGTTCTCGTCATCGTCAGGAACATCTACGTCTATCCTTCCTGATGCCTTCTGTTCTTTGAAAGCTACAACCTTTGCGAGTGTCTGCTCATGAACTTCAAGGACCTTCTTAATGGTTGTACGGCAAGAATGCCAACTACTTTCCAAACGCTTCATAAACAGAATCCCCATCATCTTGACAAGGAAGCGCTCACGGTTTACATCATCATTCCAATCTCCTGACGCTTCACGCTCTGCCTCTTTTCTCGTTGCATGGAGGAAAAGACTGGGCTGATAGGCTGTTAAACTCAAAGCATCAAAGGCTGCGTAGATTTCATCTGTTGAATGGAACTTGCCAAAATGGTCAACACCTTGATAGACGTTATCAGGCTTCTCTTTTTCTGGAAAGCCTAAATTCTCACCAAGGGTATTCTCTATCAGTTTCCTTGTTCGAGCAACAATCAGTTTATCTGTGAGATTGAAGAATCTTGGTGGAAGCAAGGAAATAAACGAACCAATGGTACGATTGGGGTCGCTGCACCACTGGGTATATTTTCGCTGGCTATCAGCAAAGAGATTCTTCAAAGACTCAATGTTGAATTCCTCATTGTCAAAGGCATCATCCTGACCATGACCTATGAGATTGAATTGTCCTTTGACATCGTTAAGACCCGTATTAATTGGTGTAGCTGATAGCATCAAAACCTTTACATCTCTTCCGCTTTCAGGATTCTTGTTCTGGATGAGATTTAGGAGCAGGTCTTGATAACGACCAGACTTCTCGTTTCTAAGATTATGGCTTTCATCTATGACAATCAACACTTTGTTGCGTGATTGCAACCAACTAAGCGGAGCATCATCATAAGATTTCTGCAATCTATCGTTTTGAAGGTCAGTGTGGAAACGCACTATGTAATCGAACTCATCCTTATCGAAACGTGAACCATGACGTTTGAGGTACTGCGTCCAGTTCTGTTCCAGCTTTTTGGGACATAATAAGACTGTTACATAATTCTGCGTCTGGAAATACTTCATTACAGCTAATGCTGAGAAAGTTTTACCAAGACCAACAGCATCTGCAAGAATGGCCCCATTGTATTTGCGTAGCATCTTGATAAGGGAAATCACTCCCTGCTGCTGATACTTGAACAAAGTTTTCCAGATCTCGCTTGTTTGAAGTAGTGACATATCCTGTCGATGCTCTATTGAGCCGTCAAGTTCAATATCAGAATTGAACAGCTCGAAAAGAATCTTATAATAAATCTCTTCAGGAGTATAGCGACGGAAATAGTCATCAATCTTTTTGATGAAGTAGTCTTTGACACTTATCTTTTCAGATTTTGGATTGGTCGAATCAGATGGAATCTTGTCGGCTGCCATCTTCCATATATCTTCAAACCAAGAACAAACCTCTTTGTAGTCCTTGTCACTCAACTTAACAGGGTCACCCATTGTCAGTTCAATGTTTGACGTAGTTTTCAAGCCAAGACCTGCATCCGTAAGGTTACTACTGCCCGTTAGGTAAAAACTATCGTTCTTTGGATTGTTGTTCTTGAACATGTATGCCTTTGCATGGCAAAAAGCATTAACGATGGCCTTAACCTGAACAGAGTTGCGCTGCAAGAAAGCTTTGGCATCACGAGCATACTCATCAAGATTGAGAGTTGTCTCTATGCCCATATCGCCATTCAGTAAGTCTATGATGTGATTCTTATCCTCTTCCTGCATGACCATTTCAGAAGACACAATACGGAACACGTCTTCCTCTGGCAATTCATGATAGAGTTTACTAAGAGCCCGAATGGTAAAATATCCAGTAACAATATCCATGTTACCTACCTGCTCAGACGATTTTCCAGAGAATTCATTGATAAAATCCCATACGGTAACGATATTGAATCCTGAATCAGGGTATCTGTTCGTCTTGTTATCTATAAGCATACGCGTATCAATACACGAAACTCCCAGCGCAGTGTCTCGACAGGCGACCAAACCTTTTGTTACACTACGAAGGGAGTTCTATTATGTTTTTGCCTATTGGCTTTTGGGTCTTTGTCGAGAAATATCCATTCGTCTCTTCCTAAGAGACGGATATTTGAGTACAAAGATACTAATTTTTGGTCAAAATACACATTATTTAATAAGAAAACACGCCTTTGGCATATCATTTTTATACTTTGTTTAGCAAATCGCTATGCAAAACGCTCAAAAACGAGGAATATCAATGACTTTTTGATTCGCTACGTCTCTTAGGAAGAGATTGAGAAATTTGCTAAACAAATCTTTGTTTACAACAATCCCAAAATCATTTTGTTTGCTTTATCCACAACCGACGTTTCCAGTGAAGCGAGGTATATTTGTGTGGTTGCCTCTGAGTCGTGTCCCATTCCTTCGCTGATGACAGACAGAGGTACATTCTTTGCCTTGGCAGCACTCGCCCATGAATGACGAGCTACGTACATGGTGAGTGGCCGCTGGAGTTTCAGCATCGTGGAAAGTTCTTTCAGACGATAGTTGACTAAATGCAGAGCATTGTCATATTGCCTTCGTTCATTGGCTTCGCCTTCGTCCGTCACGACTCGGCCATTCAAGCAAGCTTGATGGCTCTCACTGTTCCGTCCGTTGCCCTTCTCTTTGATGATAGGGAGAAGGAAATCAGTCTTGTTTTCACTGCGTTTGCATTATTTAACTCTCTGCTGGGCATGGGGATTACTCTGCTGGGGTTTCGGTACCTTGTAAAATGATTAGTCTTCGTCCAAGTCGTTAAGGTCGAAGTAGAGCAGTCGCGTCGGCTCGTCGGCATCCTCGTCGTTGAGCGGAACGAAACCGTTGTGGAGATAGAATGGGATGGCTGCGGCGTAGGCATCGACCGTGATGAAACGGCAACCAGTCTTGTTGTCAGTGGTGAAGTAACGCTTGATGAACCCCAGCAACGTACTCCCTACATTCATACTTTTTGCTGAGGCATGTACTGCCAGACGTCCTATTTTGGCAGCAGGATAACTTTTCAGGCGTTTGTGGTTGTTGAAGCGGCGGCTGAAGCGGTTGTAACGTGTCTTGTTGTCGAAATCGGAAATGGAAATACGATCGTTGGAGAGGCTGAAGAATGCAATAACTTTATTGCGGTCAGCCTTTTCCGTAACGATATAGGTAACTGCCAGTTTTTCCTTGCGATACAATGGTGCGTCGGTCAGGATAAAGCCATTCAAATCCTCGTCGCCACAGTCAAACGCGGTAACGGTTTCATTCTCGCCCATCTTATGGACGGCATATGTTTGCCTGAACTCGTCGAAACTCATGGTTACATAAAGTCGCAAACACTCTTTACTGCTTCGTAAGCAGCATTGATTCGTGTGCGTTCCTCCATAGAGATACGCCGCCGCTCCTGCATCCGTGCCTCAAAACGTCGTGCATCCTCACCGTAAAGGATTGGGGTTTCTTTTATCGGTCTTGCCATAAATAAATACGTATTTAACATTGATATTCATGTGCAAAGGTACAAAAAAATAATTCAAATTACCGTAGGAATTCTCCTAAATTATTAACAAATGAAGAATTTCTTGACCTCTGCATCCCCTCATCATCCATAACAGTCACGGTTGTCATGATGTCATCATCGTGAACTTCAGGAATTTCTGGTGTGTCTGTCCGCAACTGTATGGATGGAGAGTGAAGGGCAGACAGAATTGTTGCAACAAGTCAAAGAACGCCTTTTCTGAAGTAGCAATTCACTACTTACAGAACGAAACATACGCCTTAGAGAGTTTGTCGTCATAGCGGTTCTGAGCAGAACGCAGAATCAACTTTTATTATTGTAGCAATCTTTGTTTTTTAGGCTTGAAAAGCCGATGTTTTTGAAAAGCCGATGTTTTTGTTAAGACCTAAATACAGGTATGCAGGTGAGCCTAAAATACACGCTCATTTGAATGCGAAAACAACTCCGTTGAAATAAGGAAACAATTCTATTGGTTTAACAATGTTAAACTAATGGAATAAGGAGCTAATTCTAATGGAATAAGAAAAGGGTCGGAAAAGTTCGGGAAACGAACAGCGTGGAGAATAAAAAGGACACTTCGCATTCATCGTGCAGGTATACTAAAATAACTCGGCCTTCCGTGTCACGTGTCAAAGAAACAGGCTGTCATTGTGTAAGCTCGGTGAGAGTACCACCGTACAGTATAAACTGGAGTTGAGCAAAAAAGGTCGTATTCCTAAGAACACGCTGCAAAATTTCACAAAAAAAATTAATCTAACAACCTTCGTTTTGAAAAAAAACGGAAAGAGTGGAAAGATAACGAAATATATTCGTAACTTTGCAGCACGTAAGTAACACTTTTTGAGATGAAGAGAATATCTGTATTGTTGGCATCGCTTATGTTCGCTATGTTCTGTCTGGCACAGTCGGCCATGACAGACGCGGAGGTGATCAGCTATGTGGCCAAGCAGAAGTCGGCCGGTATGAAAGAGACTACTATCACAGCCAATCTGCTTGAACGCGGCGCAACGAAAGATCAGCTGAAAAGGCTGATGCAGAAATATGGAAACATGGCAGGCAGGAGCACTTTGGAAGACAAAGCCTCAGCCACCGACGCTAACCGTATGCGAAAGAACAACGATGAGACTGAGGACTTGTCTGCCGACGATATACCCTCACAGCCGCAAAGCGGCAGAAAAGTGTTCGGCCGTGACATCTTCAACAACAAACTGCTCACTTTCGAACCCCAGATGAACATTGCCACGCCGCAGAACTATGTGGTGGGGCCTGGCGACGTGCTGATTATCGACATCTATGGTGCCACCCAGGAGACTGTGGAGCTGAAGGTGAGCCCCGATGGAAATGTGGTGGTGCCGGTAGTAGGCCCCATTCAGGTGGCCGGACTTTCGGTGGCTGCCGCCCAGAAGCGCGTGAGCCAGCAGATGGGGCGCTTCTATTCTGAGAGCGACATCAAGGTGACGATGGGCCAGACACGAACCATCATGGTGAACGTGATGGGCGAGGTGAAGGTTCCAGGCACCTACACGCTGAGCGCCTTCTCCACCGTGTTCCATGCACTATATATGGCTGGCGGCATCAGTGAGTTGGGTACACTACGCAATATCAAGGTGTTTCGCGGCGGTCGACAGATCTCGGTGATAGACATCTATGAGTTCATACTCAACGGAAACCTGGCGGGCAATGTGCGCCTTCAGGATAATGACGTCATTCAGGTTGGCACCTACGACTGCATCGTCGACATTGCCGGCAGCGTGAAGCGCCCCATGGCCTACGAGACGCGTGCTACGGAGAGCCTCTCCACACTGCTCTCCTACTGCGGCGGTTTCACCGGCGATGCCTACAAGCGTCTGCTGCGCGTCTTCCGCAAGAGCGAAGGGCTGAAGAGCGTGTACAATGTAGAAGAATTTGAATTCGGCGATTTCAAGATGACCGATGGCGACTCTGTCGTCGTCGATACCGTGCTTGACCGCTATAAGAACATGGTAGAGGTGAAGGGAGCGGTGTTCCGTCCTGGCATGTACCGTCTGGGAGGCAAGGTGAGCAGTGTGCGCTCGCTTATCGAGACGGCTGCCGGACTGCGCGAGGAGGCTATGGCCTCGCACGGCGTGATGAGACGCATGAAGGCCAACCGCACCCAGGAAGTGGTCTCCGTGGATGTTGAGGGAATACTTGACGGGACTGTTGCCGACATACCGCTGAGGAACGAGGACGTGCTCCTGATTCCCACCATCGCCGAGCATAACAACCTCCGCATGGTAGAGGTAAACGGCGAGGTTATCTTCCCTGGTATGTACGAGTATGCCGACAACATGACGGTGGAGGACCTGATACTCCAGGCCGGCGGACTGACCGACCAGGCCTCGACAATCAAGGTCGACGTGGCGCGAAGGAAACTTGACCCGCAGGCGTTGACACCTACCAAGGAGATGGTAAACACATTCAGCTTCACCATTGCCCCGGGCTTTAAGATCTCAAGCGAAAGGAACTTCACGCTCCAGCCATACGATGTGGTGTCGGTACGTCGCAGCCCCATGGCCATCACACCCTACAAGGTGGCCGTAGAGGGTGAGATAGCCTTCGAGGGGATATACACGCTGGAGCAGAAAGACCAGCGCCTCTCCGATGTGGTGAAGGCCGCAGGCGGCGTGATAGACGGTGCCTACACGAGGGGTGCACAGCTGATACGCGTGATGACTAATACGGAACGGATGCTCCTGCAGGAGAACATCAACCTGGCACGACAGAGAGCTGCCATTGACGAGAGGGACTCGCTGAACTTGGAGATTATGTCGGAGGAGACGACCTACTCCGTCGGCATACACCTTGACGAGGCACTGGCTTCGCCCGGTAGCGAGGAGGATATCGAGTTGCGCGACGGCGACCGCCTCATCATTCCCCGCATGAACCGCACGGTGCGCATCTCAGGCGACGTGCTGAGGCCCAACACCGTATCCTTTAAACACAACAAGAGCTACAAGTACTATGTTGAGCAGGCCGGCGGCTACGGACGCAGGGCGCGCAAGTCGCAGGCATATATCATCTATCAGAACGGCACCATCGCTAAGGCATCGAAGGGCAAGATCGAGCCAGGATGCGAGGTGGTGGTACCCACCAAAGGTCCCCGCAACCAGAATGCCGTCTCACAGTGGCTCACCGGCGGTCTGACGATAGCATCCATCGGCGCAGTAATAGCGAGCATATTAAAATAAAGATTATCCGTAAAAGGTCAGTAGATTACTTATTCCACGTCAGAAATAAGTTTATTGAGAATTCTATTAATTTCAATAATAGATTGTTTGCTGGTAAACATCCTGACTACACGGTCTTTTCCAGCAGAGGCATATCTGGAATAGAGTTCTTTGTCACTTAGCAGTTTGTCAATTGCTTCTGCGTATGCCTTTACATCGCCAAGCGGTATCTCTATTCCTGTCTCGTCTTTCACAGAAACCCAGTTGACACCAGAACCTTCTAGGGTGAAAGTGACAGGCACACAGCCACAATACATGGCCTCGGCCAGCGCTATGCCAAAAGCCTCCTGCTTGGTGCATGAAGTGAAGGCAAAGATGTCAGAGGCATAGTAGTAGCATCGAAGGTATTCGTTGGGGATACGTCCGATGAACTTAATACGGTCGGAGTTGGTCATAGCTTTCAGTCGTTCGGTTTCAGTGCCACGTCCACCAATAAGGATTACACAGTCAGACTGAATATACTTCTCTGCCTCGATGAGATAGTTGACGCCTTTGTAGGTAGCATGGCGACCCACGAAGAACACAATTTTCTTATGATGGTATTTCTGTCGGATTTCATCTACTATCGTCTCGTCGTTTGTCTGCCATACGAAATCGCTCTCGATGATGCCGTTTGCCACCACCTTCGTCTTGTCGCGATAGTCGTAAATGGGACTGGACGGGTGGATATAGTTGGGACTTGTAGCTAATATGAGGTCTGCTTTCTTCAGTATTAACTTTTCACATTGTTTGACCATACTATAGAGTATGCCTTTGCCTAGAATATCGGAGTGCCACAATAAAACGAGCTTTACCCCTTTTGGAATCAGCTTAGCCGTGATGGGATATAGGAAAGGATTCGGACAATGCAGCAGGATAATGTCTGGCTGTTCCTCGTATATAATTTTCTTCAAGTAGCGATAATACGAGAAAGAAATATCCTGACTGGCAATGTTCATAGACGATGCGATACGGTAGACCTTGATGCCATTGACCATATCAATGCGCGTGATACCATCCTGGCTGAAGCATACGACGATATTCTCGAACATCGTCATCCCCTCGCCTATGTATTTGGTGACAGTTTCTATGCCGCCCTCGACAGGATAATAATACTTTGCAATCTGAAGTATAGTTTGCTTCATTCTCGATTGTCTGTAATAATTTTAATAAACACTTCTGCAGACTTTTCCCAAGAGAACCGCATTATGTTTTCGTAGCCTTTTCGGCGCATCTTTTCTCTTATAACGTCGGCATTGTTTAAATATTGTTTAATTGTATGCAGAATGTCATTGGATTCGAGCGGATTGAAATATATTGCAGCGTCACCGCATACCTCATGTTCTACTGGAATATCGGAAACAAGCACGGTTTAGACACTTTCATATTTGTATCAGACCAAACGAAGCAAAGCCTTGAGCACGTAGAGCCGGTAATGAATCTTAAAGAACAGCGAATTTGTATTGGCTTTTCCACTTTCAGTCACGGTGCCACCATGACGGCGATAGAGCATGAGCGGCTCCCTGATGTAGCCCACACGGAAATAGCGCAGAGCCACCATGCCAAGCCAGAGGTCGTGGGCAACACCATAGGGGGGGAAGGGACGGGCTTTCTCAAACACTTCTCGGTGAAAAGCCATACAACTGCCCAAGAAAGAAGAGAGAAGCAGGTTCTTGAAAAGACTTCGGCTAAACGGGCGCTCATCGGCATAAGAAACTTGAGTAATGTTCAGGTGCTCGTCGGCGATATGACAGTCAGACATTACGAGATCATTTTCTCTGAGTGCTTGAGTCATCTTGATCACTTTTTCAGGTAGCCAGCAGTCGTCCTGATCAGAAAGAATAATTGTGTCGCCTTTCGCATGGCTCATGGCATTGACGAAGTTCTGGGTACTATGGTCAATGTTGAATTTCGTAGTCTCCTTCTGATGCTGTATAACCTTGACACGCGCATCGGCCATAGCGTTGATGCGTTGCACCGTATCATCGGAAGATCCGTCGTCTGAGACGATGACCTCATCGGTAGGTTCCAGTTGAGAAAGGATGGATGACAACTGCTCTTCTATGTATTGGCTACCATTGTAAGTGGCTATACAGACGGAAATCATGCGTACCTTGGGTGATTAATAGGTGTTTAGAACGAGTGCTATCTTGAAAAAAGAATTGGTCTTTTTCACATTGCAGCGGAAATCCGAGCTGGTGCAAAGTCTGATGCGCTTACTGGCACTGTGTTTCCCTGCAAGGAACAAGTCAAGCAGTCGGCGGTTCTCAGCTGGCATCAATTCATAGCAGGCTTTCTTTAGTTCAGCAGCCATTTGAGAGCGCGTATTGGCCTGCTCATTGAGAAAGCGATGAATCCTACGTTTCCATTCGGCGACAAGACTTTCGCCTTCACCGATTACATTGGCCGCATGCTGGCGGTAAGCCATGTGCGGTTCGGGGTCGAATGCAATGCGGGCACCTATGGCTGTAGCAACGAGAACAACCCACCAGTCATGCATATACAGATTATGGGGGGCATGAGCGACGATTACTTCGCGAAGCGCATGGTTAAGCACCATCGTGCATCCGCTGGCATAGGGATGTACCAAGGCTTCACCAAACGTAAGCAAAGGCTGTTGCGCCACAATGGGAAGAGGCCGAAGTTGTTCGTCAGCTGGTTGGGTCTGGCCAATATAAAGCGCAGGAGCATCACCCATGGCTTTCAGTTTGCTGGAGGCACTGGCCATCTTTTCACTGTTCCAATAGTCATCCTGGTCAGAGAAAGCGTAGTATTCTGATTCAGGTGCTTTCCGAAGAAGATCCAAAAAACTACGTGCAGGCCCCACATTGGCTCCCTGATACCATGTAAGCAGGCTCCGGGCTGAATAGTTATCAAGGATGGCCGTAGTCCCGTCGATAGAGCCGTCATCGCGAACAAGTATGTTGACATCAACATTTCTCTGGTTGAGAATGCTTTCTATCTGCTCCGTAAGATACTTCTCACCATTATAGGTGGACATGAGTACGGTTATCTTGCTTTTTTGCGAATCTGCTGTCATGTGGAATGTTAATGTTTAATTGTAGCACGAAATGATAGAAACGTCCATTACAGTCCTGCTTTGTGTTGAATCCTTTGTTTGTATTTCCACTTGTAGTAGAAGAACTTGACAATAGAGCCATAGCCTAAGGAGCGAAGCATACGGTATAGCTGCCAATTCCTCCGTTGCATCGTCCTAAAATTCTTGATACGATAGGCCAGGTCTATATGGTTGAAGTCGTCAGAGCCGATGCAATTGTCCCCATGTTGCCTGTAGTAAATCAGTGGCTGGAAAATGGGAATGATTTTTCCGTTCTTCCTCAATGTACATGCCGTAATCCAGGCATCATGCATCGTTGCGTATGTCGCGGGGAACACGACGCTGGCTTTCACTTGTCTGTTGAAGAGCATGGCGCATCCTGTAACAGCTGTCGAGGCTGCCATCTCGTCAAAGGTAGTAATAAATTCCGGATGCAGGCATATCTCCTGCCAAAAGGAATTGCTGGTGATGTTCAGGGCAGCATCGGTAACATAGAGGTCGGTATAGACAATGATTGGTTTCCCCTGACAGGCGGCCTCTTGTCTTTTCATTTCCTCAAAGGAAAGTTCTACTTTCTGTTTTAGCCACACATCGTCCTGGTCACAAAACATATAGTAATCAGCTTCTACTCTTTGCAACAACGACAGAAAGTTTCTCATGGGACCTCGCTGACTTTCGTACTCCAGGATGTGAATGTTGGAATGCTTTTTGGCATATTCCCGCAGAATGGCTTGTGTGTTGTCAGTAGAACCGTCATCGTGAATGTATAGATGCCAGTCCTTGTAGGTCTGTGCAAGTAGAGAGTCAATCTGTTCCCCAAGATATTTCTCCCCGTTATAAGTTGCCATGAGAATAGCTATTGTCGAGGCCGCTTTTATTTGTTCCATATTCCTTTTGCCGTTCCGTTAATGAGTTTGTTGAACTGTATGCGATTAACGATTAGTCCTGGTGTGTTGACTATACACATAATGACCATAAACCATATTATACTGTTTGTCCATTTGACAGCAAGATATGCCAAGGGAATAAATAAGATTGCCGCCATAGAGGTGAATATCAATTGAAGGCGAAGTTTGCCGATGCCATTGATGAAATAACTATAGCGCATGCTATATATCAGAATAAAGATATAAGCAGCCATTACAATACTCATGGATAGGTCGATGGTAATGTCTTGACCTATCCAGACAGCATAAACAAAATCAGAAAAAATGACCATGGCTGCCATGCAGATCATAATGCATATAGTCATGAATCGCAGCTTGCGTGTGGCGTTCTTAATCCATTGCATATCCCCTCTTTCGTAAGCATCGGTTGTGGCATTCCAGAATGGCATACAGATGACAGTAAAGAGCACCAGCATGATACTGAAATAACGATAGGTGATTTGGTAGGGGGTCACCATTGCCGGATTAAAAAATCTGGATATGAGGATATTGGATGTCGTGAACAGAATGAGACTGGAAAGCTGCATGATAAAAAATTGAATGCTCATACTGATAACGGCTTTGGCCTCCTTCAGATTGATTAGACTGACCACCGGGCGTAGCTGGGGATATTTATACCAGAAAGTATAGGGAAAAGCCAGCAAATAAACTAGTAGGGGAGCAGCACTATTGACAATGGCAATGTGAAGCAGAGAATGGCTTCCACTTTTATATACTATAAAGGTACCAATAAGTGCTAATGTCTGACCTAATGCAATCAGCAGATTGCTGACGGCGGGCAATTGCAAGCCCATATAGAAATTGCCTATCAGCTTAAAAATGAAGGTGGTGCATACCAGTATGACTGTAACAATCAACACCTGGTTTAGGTCTCCAACCTTTGATGGGTCAATATTAAGTAGCTGGTAGTTGTCGCTCACAATAATCAGCCCTGTCAGCACAAGCATGGTGGGGACGATGATGTAGGAAAGGAGTGCAAAAGTGGAGGATATGAGTGAACGTGCATGCTCTGTCTCCTCATGAGCCAGATAGACGGCCAACTTATTCCTTAATCCATTTCCCAGACCGATGTCCATATTGTCTATCCAAAGCATGATGCTGCTGATAGTGAGCCATACCCCATTGTTATATTCACCAAGGCATTTGAGAGTGATGGGGACCATGAGGAATATGATGAATGCTGACCACCCCTTAATGCAGAATGAGGCGATGATGTTCTTCTTCAGACGTGAAGAACGGCTTTGACTGGTTATCTTCTCGTTGGTCATGTCTGCCTAATATTAGCAATCTTGAATTTCTGTTGCGTGAATAAAAAGACGAAGAACACAAACTGAAGAACATATACCATGCTATAGAATACGTTCTCCTGATAGTACTGCAGTACAAGTACATATACAGCGTATGTATAGAGGCAGCAGGCGGTGCTGTTTCCCTGCTTATATAGCCGGTATAGCCAGCCGCTTACACTACCGTACACGGCAGCGAAGAATGCAATGCCCTTATAGCCGAAGTCAATGAAGAATGGCTGGAAAACAGTATAGACATTTGTTACGATAGGAACAAATACAAATTCCTGTTGTTTGTTTTTAACAACAATATCAGGAACTCCAAATCTCTCTAAGAAAAGATAAACGGTTTCAAATGTATTCGTGCCAAACTGTGGAATAATCTCAGGAAGCAGTTGGCAGAATGCGACAGGGGGAGATAGTACATACATGGCAAAGAAGTCAAGTAGTGTCTCTTCTTGATAGGCGCTGTCCTCGCCTGCTCTTGCCAGATTGAAAACATAGAATACAAGTAAGATAACGACACCGAAAATGGCAATACTTCTTGTTCGAATAATCTTTTTCTCGAAAAGTACGTATATCAGACTGATTGCCACAAAAAACAAGGAGCCTTTTTCCATGCTGGCCAATGAGTCTAATATGCATGCAAGACCAAGAATACATACCTGCCATTTGGGAATCTGAGGCCATGCCCATAGTGCTACTATGAACAGGGACTGGTTGATGACGATTGCATAGTTTAATAGTCCTTGCCCCTCACCGAATACTGCAAAAGTACGTGCATTCACCAACAAATCCTCGATACCGAACATTGTCAAAACGGTGAAAATTCTGTAAAGATACAGTGGGGTGATGATAAGAGTGATAATAAAGAAAAAATTAAATAGTTTCTTGTTGAGATGAAAAGGATAGGAGCATGCGTTTTCCATTCTTTTTTCCCAAGACAAGTGATATGTGAATAGCGAACAGCAGCAGAATATCGGAACCCAAATGACCAAACAATAATAGAACTGCTCAGTGATAGGGTATAGTCTGGTGTTAAGAAGATAATATAATCCAATGATTGCAGCCCAGATTAAAATGGTAATAGACCAGGGAGAGAATATGTTGCCCCATTCGAAAGATTTTCTTAACTGTCCGTTCTGGATTTTGCGATAGGCATGTATACCTGCTAATGCGATGATGAGAAATGGAAAGAAATAACTGAAATAAGAGCTATTTGGCTTCAGAGGTACTGAATTGCTTTGTATCACGGCAAACGACATATAGGCGCGTTGTACGAGGGCCTTCTCTCGTGCCACCTCATTTGCAATGTTCCTAAGATGGACATAGCTCAGCTCACATTCATTCTTCAGTGCCTTTTCTTCCTGAATCCACCATTCTGAACGCGACTGTTGATGGGAGTCAGCAAAAGTGTTATATCTATGACATAACTCCTGGTACTCCCTTCTCGCCCTATCCATTTCGGCTGTGGCATTTCTTAGCGCGGCCTCAGCTACTTGGTGACGCTGGTCTGTGACAGTGGCCTGAAGATGAGCTGTAACACTGTCCAACATTTGTGCTGCGACAACCGGGTCACGATCTGTAAAGCTGATGGTGAGGGTCTGATGCTTGATACTTAGGTTGTAGTTGATGTTATCAAGAATGGCATCTATGGTGTCTTCCTTGTTCAGGTACTCACCATACGTCATGCCTTTTTCAGGAATCCATGACTGAGATAAGGTACGGGCAAAATCCCTGCTTTTCAAGATCTTTGCATATACCTCAATGTCATTGATACCTTTGTTGGCTCCGCCTGTGTTCTTCTTGATCTGGGCTTCTATCCTATCAAGTCCAATGGCTAAGTCTACCTCTTTATACTCATCTCTTATCTTTGTTATTGCACTATACTCCTTAGGCACCAAAAGCCATACTACTATGGCAAGTAGTGTGGCTATAGCGATAGCGACTATATAAGGGTGTCTTTTCAAGGAAAGCAGGGTTTAGACGTTGACGAACTGCTGACGGTTCTTCCATAGTAGCATGCCGGTGCGAAGCATGAAGCCAAGTATCATCCAAATGAAGAGCGTCACAACCTTTGGACGACCGCTGTGCTTGATGGGGACGGAGGCTCCCTGCACAATGGTGAAAGCAGGAATGCGCTCCTGTACTTTCGCCTTGGCCAGATGAAGGTGCTCGCTTACCTGCTGGTATATCGCATATTTCAGCTGCATCTCGTTTTGAAGCTCATCGACCTTCTGGGCGTAAGACTTGAGCTTCACGTTCTGATAGGAATCGGCACAGGCGGCGTAGGCCTGACGGGCCTGCTTGTATTGTTCCTTGGCTTCA
>Ga0247611_10005937_pt1 | contig 15847 bp, 18 predicted proteins | sample 177DNAGHGhighgp2_FD_192422 | JGI IMG/M metagenome (GOLD analysis project Ga0247611, IMG submission 192422) | Sheep rumen microbial communities from Palmerston North, Manawatu-Wanganui, New Zealand - 1770 DNA GHGhigh gp2 | ecosystem: Host-associated > Mammals > Digestive system > Stomach > Rumen...
TGGGAGGGGCCGGAGTGAGCGCAGCGAACGGAGTTCCGCCAGTGGCTGGACTCCCTTCCGGACTATTACATAATAAAAGAGGATGACCTCAAGTCAAATTGACTTTTTAGTCACCCTCTTTTTTGTGCGGGAGATCAGACTCGAACTGACACGCCTTTTAATCGGCACTAGCTCCTGAAACTAGCGCGTCTACCATTTCGCCACTCCCGCGCTTTTGGTATCCCGTTTCAGGGACTGCAAAGGTAATAAAAAAATGCGAACTGCCAACTATTTCCTGCCTTTAATTGGATTCGGAATCAAATCGAATTGAAAGCAACTCTTCGCCCAGGCGGTGAAGCCCCGCCTCGATACGCGCACGCTGCTTTGCACGTGGCTTGGAAAGGCCGGAGGCGTAGTGTCCAAGTTGTTTCTGGTTAATACCCGTTATCCTTTGCAGACCTGCCTTACTGAGGATGCCAGCATAGTACTCCATGAAGGAGAGGACATCCATCGAGAACACCACCTCATAATCCCCCTTAAACTCTTCGGGAAGAACATATTCCGGATTCATCGCGCATTCTTCGATGGTAATATCAATAGACTCGAGAAGGCTTTTCTTTACCTCTTGAAGAGTATCACCAATTCCGATTATACCATCAACCTCTTTCAAATAGGCTCCATAATTGTTTTCGGATCTCAAGATGATAGCATGAAGTGTTGTCATATTCTTATCTGTTATTAATTAGATTATCCAACCCAGCCTGTTTGAGAATACTATGATATAACGGTTTCTGCACATCTTCACTCATTTTTCCAGGTACCGTAACGCTTCTTATATAACCATCTTTTTTATAAATTTTATGGTCACCTCTTTCACGTACAAAGCGCCAACCATTCATTTCCAGGAGCGCAATTACTTCTCTAACTTTTTTAATCATCGCAAAGGTAGAAATTTTTCTATTATTCGCCAAAACTTTTCAGAAAATATAGCTGATTCCAAGGATGAGTTCGTTGGGAAGGATGAAGGCGCGGGAGCCGGAATCAAGGCGGCGGCCGCAGCGCTGGCAGGCGTAGGTGGTGTAGAGGCTGTAGCCGCCCCATAGGCCAAGGCCGAAGTCGAGATTTAAGTGAGTGCCCAGCATGGTTGAGTAACCGGCTGAAAGACTGCCGCCGAAGCGGTCGCCTTCAGACGTTTCTGGTCCGGAACGGCCGCCTTCTGCAAACTCCTGCCATTGCAGGCCGGCGCCCATCCACCATCCGGAATACATGTGCCATGGCCACCAACGGGTGCCGGCGGCGACAGTTCTCTGCTTTTGCATCACTTCTTCGCTCCCCTCCCCAAAGGAGAAAGGATTGTAGCGGGCCTGTGCGTTCAGAGTCCAATGACGTGAAAATCCGTAGGCGGCGCCGATGTTAAGGGTTCCCCCAGCGGCATAATCCGCAAGGTTGGTGGAAAGGCTCAGTTCCTGAGCCCCGGCATTCAGACAGATCCCCGCGGCTAGCCCGACCGCGAGTAGAAACGAATTGACCAGCGTTGTTTTCATGGCTATTTATATCTGTTGAAAGCCATCCTTATCATCGACGCCGCTTCCGGATAAAGGAGTAGCAATTGATTCTGAAGAGAAGTCCTGTCGATCACCGCTGGCAGCAGAGCCGCAAATATCTTGTAACGGTTGAGCCCGCGGTCGTCCAGGTAGCGGAAGACCTGTGGCTTAAACCACCACGACGTTCCCGGATAATAGTTCCTGCCCGGATAACGCTCATTGAAAACTGATCCTTCTGCGAAATAGCCCCACATCTCCGCGACCTCGCAGTAGCCGTTGCCGTCTTCCGTACCTGCTCCGTAGGTGACGAAACCGGAGGTTACATACGAAACAAGGATGTACTTCTCGAACTTGCTCCACCAGTCCTTCCCAACCTGAGCGTAATGGCTGGCATGGGAGAGTTCGTGTATGGCGGTGGAGTAGATCGAGGCGTAATCGTCCAAATCCTTAATTCCCAGAGTTATATCCGGCAAGAAGAAGTTTATGAGTGGCGAGTAATCCCCTATCAGCTCTTTGAAGAGTTTATCCACGGGCGAGCCCTGCTTCAGCATCACGGCGCTGCTGCAATCCAGCGCATCAAGCAGCCAGATTTGCAGGCCAGACGGCGGCTGGGATATCTTTCCCGCCTCCGACTTGCAGAGTTCGAACCAATCCCAGCCGGCGTTGTTTACCACGCAGCGGGCGAAGAGCGAGCGATCCGACCGATTCGTTACATGTACGCTGCACCCTTCAGGCCCGTGTTTCCCCAGAGTGGAGAACGAACCCGGCACATAAATCAGGTTCCGGCCTATCATGAATCCCTTCTTATTGTTAAAGAACAGACGGTAACGAGGATTGGCACTGTACGACTCCTTCATCTCGTAATAGCCGTCCGCATCTGTGAAAGCGCGGCAGAACTTCACGAACACGTTGCACGACACGCAAACTCCAGCCACACCTATTGGCTCGCTGGAATAGAGGGGATCAAGGATAGTAATCCTGCCTTTGGGCTTGGCGGTGGTTTTGCTGCCGCCTCGTGTCTCGGGATACATGTCAAGGTTTCCGGTAAGACGGAAGGATTCCCTTTCTACGGCTTCCCAGTCTATGCCGTCGTCGCTACGGGTAGCCAGCGGCTGCTCGGCGATATGGCATTCGTCCAGCACTTCATAGGGTATGCCTTCCGGGAAAGAAAATCCCGGCGGCACCACAGCGTACTGCCAGGTAATCTCACCCTCTGGGATTTCAGGATCGTGATACCAGTCCCCTTCCCTTACCACTCGGTAGTCCACCGGATGGTCCAGGAGCTCCACTCCCAGTGAATCCAACACTGCGAAATCATAGTCTCCGCGCGGGAGGAAGCGCACATACAGATGAGTGGCGTTCACATTCACGCTTCCCGCCTTGGTGGGATAGAGCAAGACCAGAGCCTTCGTTATGTTACGCACGGAATAGGGGTCTTCCAACTGTTCCCCAAGCACTATCATCCCGTGTGCGAGCGTACTATCGTCGACCATCTCCGGAGCCTCCGGGCCATTCTTACCGCAACCCTGGAGCAGCGCCGCCAGCAGCGGCAGTATAAAAGCGATTCTTTTCATTTTGCGTTCAGTTTTCGTTCGGATGCAAAAGTAGAGGGGGAAAATCCGTGTATCAAATCTGTAAACGTTTAAAACGCAAAAAACGCCCTCCGGTAAATGCGGAGGGCGTGAAAATTTTTTTCTTATAAAGCCGCGTGTGCAGCAGAAACTAGAAAAAGTGTATGGTTTTCTGCTCGATTGCGCTCATAAGACTGTTGCCAAGACGGCTCACTCCGTAGCGGAAGAGATCCTTATTCATCCATTCTGCGCCGAGTATGCTCTTGCCGATGCAGTAGTAGCACAGTGCATCCTTCGAATTGGAGATGCCGCCGGCAGCCTTGAAGCCAACCTTGCGGCCTGTCTTCTCATAGAAGGCCTTGATGCATTCGCACATGATGTAGGCCGATGTGGGAGTGGCGTTCACCTCTACCTTACCAGTACTCGTCTTTATGAAGTCGGCTCCAGCCTCCATTGCGAGGAAGGATGCGTCGGCAATCTTTTCCGGAGTCACCAGCAGGCCGGTCTCGAGTATAACCTTGAGCACAACCGGGCGGCCCTGTGCGGCGGCGGCCTTGTCGATCGCAGCCTTCATGACCTTGATCTCGTTGGAAGCTGTCTCATAATCGCCGGCAAGGAAAGCATTGAGAGCAAGCACGATGTCGATTTCGTCGGCACCTGCCTCAACGGCCATTTCGCACTCGCGCACCTTTACCTCCAGGAAGCTCTGGGCGCTGGGGAAACAGCTGGCCACGGTGGTCACATGAAGGGCCGGATCGGGGCGGGCGTCACGCACCACGCCTGCGAAGTTAGGATACACGCATACCGATGCCGGCAGCGGATAGGAAGGATACTCCTTACGAAGACGGGTCACCTTGTCCACCAGCGCGCGTACGCTTTCAGGCGTGTCCTGGGACCTGAGGGTGGTGAGGTCCATGAAGGAGAAGCAGGTCTTGAAGACCTCGGTGGAAGCGACGCTCTCGGCGCCGGCTACGATAGCTTCGATGCTGGAGGCGATCTTCGCCGCATCCGGGGTGTAATTGTACTTTTCTGAGTAGTTCATCCTTTTATCTGAATTTTGATTCCTTCATCTATGAGCGGCTGCACCAGGGCCTGCATCTCCGCTGCGGTATACTTCTGCAGTCCTTCAGCGGGAGTCGGACGGTCCAGGGTATAGACCATTACCTCGCGCGGACGCAGCCTGCGCACTATATCCATCCACGGTCCCAGCACTTCGGGGTTTGAACTGTCAAAGCCCGGAGCACGCAGGAACATGGTCTGCAGCACAAAGTCGTGCCCAAAACGCTCCATATCCGCAACTATCCCCTCCACGTGGTATTCGGCTCGAGGCTGGTTAATCACAGCCGCCAAGGCGTCCGTAGGCGCATCCAATTTAAGTATCGCATTGTCTACCAGATGGAGAGCCTCTGCGACCTCCGGCCTGCATATCCTTGTTGCATTGGTAAGCACAGAAACAACCGCTCCCGGGAAATACCGGTTACGCAGTTCCACGGTGTCGCGCACAATTTGCGGGAACTCCGGATTCAGGGTAGGCTCCCCGTCTCCCGAAAAGGTTATCGAGTCGATGGGAGTACCGTCGGCGGCGCATTGACGCAGTTTCGCTTCTAGCAGCTCCCTTACCTGCGCCGCCGTGGGAAGACGCCTGTCTGCCGTACCGTCCGCATTCCAACCGCATTCGCAGTAAATGCAGTCGAAATTACAGAGCTTGCCCTTTGTCGGGAGAAGATTAATCCCGAGGGAGCTACCGAGCCTCCTTGAGTGAATTGGCCCGAATACGGTTTCTTCTCTTAGCATTAATTAAACTGTCTTTTATTATTTCTGCCGCAAGCGTGTCTACCACTATGAGCGAATCCACTGCGAGCGAATCTACAGCCAACGAATCGACCAACAACGAATCTTCCGCCAGCGAATCCACCGCCAGAGTGTCAGGCCTCCAAAGCAGGCTGTCGTCTTTCTCGAAATCAAGCCTCGGCAGCAAGTTGTCACGCAGGTAGCGTTCCAGTTCAGCCACCTTCTCGCGGCGCTCCTGCTCGTCCTTCAACGACTTTATCCGCTTTTCAAGAATGTCCACACTCTTTTCGAGCAGATGCGAATACCCCTCCGGATTCTGAAGATAATGGTTCACGCTGCGGTCGTAATCCTTGAACGTATAGCCGTGTGCCTTGAAGATAGGGCCGTAGAAATCGCATGTATCGGCCACCCTGCGGGTGGAATAATTGTCGGACACCCACTGGTCGGCGAGAAACATGTCCACGTAAATCTCCGCCAGCTTGCCGGCAGGGATAACGCGCCCGCGCCTTCCGCATCCGGGGAGCAGAAGGAGCAGCACAAGGCCTGCCAGAGCGATATGTCCGACTTTTAACTTCATCTGAGTTCCGCGCCGAACTGATTCTTGAACACTTCGAGCAGCCTGCCCACAGTGCGCTCCACCTCTTCGTCGGTGAGAGTGCGGGCGTCGTCGCGGAGCACCAGGCTCATTGCGTACTGTTTCTTGCCATCGGGCACGCCCTTTCCACGGTATACGTCGAAGATGCCGACCTGCCTGAGCAGGCCCTTGGCGTTCTTGAACGCGGCTGCGCGAAGATCCGCGTAACGCACGCCCTCGTCCAAAAGGAGTGCCAGGTCGCGACGCACCTGAGGGAACTGCGGGAGTTCGCGGAACTTCACCTTGTCGCGCTTCACTATCGAGAACAGGGTGTTCCAGTCGATTTCAGCGGCAACCACGGGTTGTTTAATGCCGAACTTCTTGGCCAGAGCCGGCTGCACGGTTCCAAGCACCGCGAGCTGCTTTCCGCCGTTTCCGGGCAGATACCAGGCGCTGCCTTCGGAGAAGATGTCGGCCGGAGCGGGCTCTTCACGCATCTGCCAGAGGTCGGCTCCGAAGCGGCGCAGCAGGTGCTCGAGGCTACCCTTGAGCTGGAAGAAGTCGCCCTTTCCGAGGCCGCCCGTCCAGTTCTTGTCACCTTCTCCGCTGAGCATGAGGCAGAAGCAGGGATGCTCCTGGTAGCCTTCCAGGGTTTCGGGACCCTTCTCGGGAACACGCGCATACACGCTGCCGTATTCGAAGGTCTTCACCCTGTAAAGCTGGCGGTTCACGTTGTATGCAACCACCTCCAGACCGCCAAGGATCAGCGTCTGACGCATCACGTTAAGGTCGGAACTCAGCGGGTTCACGATCTTGACGCACTTTTCCGCCGGGAAGGTGGAAAGGCCTTCGTAATAAGCGCCCTTCGTGAGCGAGTTGTTCATTATCTCCGTGAATCCACGGGCGGCGAGGAAATTGGAAATGTTATTCCTGATGGCCTCGGGCTGCGGGGTGGGAGTGGGAGCGACGCTCATCTTCATGTGGTGCGGCAGGGCGATGTTGTCGTAGCCGTAGATACGGAGTATCTCCTCCACCACGTCGGCCGGACGGTAGACGTCTACCATGTAGGACGGTGCCTCAACGGTAGCGCCGTCGGCGTCTTCCTTAATGAAATTATATTGCAGTGCGGTTAGAATTGTCTTGATGCGCTCCGCGCCGATTTTCTGGCCGACGAAGGCGTCTACCCAGCCATAATCGAGGCGGATCTGCTTGCGTGCGATCTTCTCGGGGTAGATTTCCTTGATGCCGCCCTCTATGGTGCCGCCTGCAACCTGCTGTATGAGCAGGGCGGCATATTTGAGGGCCTCTATGGTGATGCCGGGATCGCAGCCGCGCTCGTAACGGAACGACGCGTCGGTCTGGAGCCCCTGGCTGCGGGCGGTACGGCGAATGCTGGCCGGATTGAAGTAGGCGCTTTCGATGAAGACATCCTTCGTGCCTTCCGTTACGCCGCTTTGTTCGCCTCCGAACACGCCGGCGATGCACATCGGGCGGGTGGTGTCGCAAATGACCATATCCTTAGCGGAAAGCTTGCGCTCAATTCCGTCGAGGGTGCGGATTAGTTCGCCTTCAGCGGCCCTGCGAACCACGACCATGCCGCCGCCGATCATGCCGGCGTCGAAGGTATGGAGAGGCTGGCCGAGGCCGAAGAGGATGTAGTTGGACACGTCCACGATGTTATTGATGGGGTGCTGGCCGATGGCCATGAGCTTTTTCTTGAGCCATTCGGGAGACTCCCCTACCTTTACTCCACGCACCGTGATGCCAGTGTAACGGGGGGCACCCGTGCTGTCCAGCACCTCTACCGGGATGCCGGCGCCTGCGCCTTCCTTGAAGGCCGACGTGTCCGGCCTGTGGAGCTTGCAGGGGATGCCGTTCAGCACCAGATAGGCGTATATGTCGCGCGCAACTCCGAAGTGGGAGGCAGCATCCACGCGGTTGGCGGTGATTTCGTATTCGATGACGGCTTGAGTCGGCAGGTTCAGATACTCCTTGGCCGGAGTGCCCACGGGGGCGTCGGCCGGCAGCACCATGATGCCGTCGTGGCTCGTGCCTATGCCGAGCTCGTCTTCCGCGCATATCATGCCGAACGACTCCACGCCACGGATCTTGCTCTTCTTGATCTTGAAGTCCCCGGGCAGCACGGCGCCAATCTGAGCGAAGAGCACCTTCTGGCCGGCGGCCACGTTGGGAGCGCCGCAAACGACGGTAAGAGGCTCGGGGCCGCCGTCGTTAACCTTCGTGATGTGCAGATGGTCCGAATCGGGATGGGGCTCGCATTCCAGCACTTCAGCTACCACCACGCCAGCAAGGCCGCCGGGAACGGCTTCCGTCTGCTCCAGCGAATCCACCTCGATACCGATGGATGTCATTATGTCCGCCACCTGCTGCGGCGCGAGGTCGCACTCCAGATAATCTTTAAGCCAGTCGTACGAAATCTTCATATTCTATTTCTTTAAATCTTCGGGATTGAAAAGGTCCTTCACGAACTGTTCACGGTTGAAAGGACGCAGGTCCGACAGACCCTCGCCTGTGCCTATGAAGCGCACAGGAACGTGGAACATGTCGGTAAGACCTACCACTACCCCGCCTTTAGCGGTGCCGTCGAGCTTGGTGACGGCAAGCGAGGTGATTGTGGTTGCGCGGGCGAACTCCTTCGCCTGCTGGAAGGCATTCTGACCTGTGGAAGCATCAAGCACCAGCAGCACTTCGTGCGGAGCGCCGGGGAGCGCCTTGCCGCACACATTGCGTATCTTGGTGAGCTCGTTCATGAGGTCCACTCGGTTGTGCAGACGGCCGGCTGTGTCGATCAGAACCACGTCTGCCCCACGGGCAGACGCCGCTTTCACGGTGTCGAAAGCCACCGATGCCGGATCGGAGCCGGTCGCCTGCTTCACTATCTCCACGCCCGCACGCTCTGCCCAGATGTCCAGCTGGTCCACTGCGGCTGCACGGAAGGTGTCGGCCGCTCCAAGGATAACCTTGAGACCCTGGCTCTTGAAATACGCGGCCAGCTTGCCTATGGTCGTTGTCTTCCCCACTCCGTTTACGCCCACGACGAGCATTACGAAGGGTTTTTTGGAGAGGTCCAGCGATTCGGGGGCACCGGTTTCCAGAAGGGCGGCAATCTCATCACGCAGGTAGCCGGTGAGCTCCTCGAAAGAGACCACCTTGTCGCGCGCCACGCGCTCTTCCAGGTTGTCGATTACCTTGAGGGTGGTGTCCACGCCCATGTCGCTCTCGATGAGGGCCTCCTCGATGGCGTCGAGGGTGTCGTCATCTACGCGTGAGCGGCCTGTGATGGCGCGGCTGATCTTCTGGAAAAAATTGAATGCCATAATAACCTATAGTCTTCGACTATAACCTACAAATATAACAAAAAAAGCCGTTCCTGTAACGGAACGGCCCTTTTATCACATAATAGGAAATTACTTCTTGGCGAAATATTCCTTGGTCTTGTCGGCCTCAACGAGGTGCTCGGTGAAAACGTAGGCACCGGTCTTGGGGGACTTTTCCATGCGGATGCACTTGACCATGCTCTTGGCACCGGCCTTAGCGGCGAACGTTGCAACTGCTTTCTTTGCCATGGTTTAATCTCCTATATTACTTGATTTCACGATGAACGGTGACCTTCTTCAGGTAAGGATTGTATTTCTTCCTCTCAAGACGGTCGGGAGTGTTCTTCTTGTTCTTGGTGGTGATGTAGCGGGACATTCCGGGAACGCCGCTTTCCTTCTGCTCGGTGCATTCGAGGATGACCTGCACCCTGTTTCCTTTAGCTTTCTTAGACATAGCTCAGTGATTTTAAACAAGGTTGATTAATCCTGCCTTGCGGGCCTTTGCGAGAGTGGCGTCGAGGCCGTTCTTCTCGATTTCCCTGATTCCCTTGCAGGAGACTTTAAGAGTGATGTACCTCTGCTCCTCTTCGCTCCAGAACTTCTTGTTCTTGAGGTTGAGGGAGAAGTCGCGCTTGGTGCGCAGCTTGGAATGAGAGACGTTGTTGCCTTTCATCCTCTTCCTTCCGGTGATTTGACAAACCTTTGCCATAATACTATTTTTTTATTTTTACTTGTTTCTAACAAATTTCAGGAACCTTCCCCATCTTATATTGGTTGGGAACCTTTTTCCTTTTACAGTCGAGAGCCATATTACCGACGGCGATCCAACGATGTGGTCTTCGGGAACGAATCCCCAGTACCTGGAATCGAGGGAGTTGTGCCGGTTGTCTCCCATCATAAAGTAATAGTCCTGTTTGAAGGTGTATGTGCCTTCCTCCAGAGCCTTTGCCGGGTCCCCACCCTCGTACACGCCGATGATCCTCTCATAGAGAGGCATGTTCTCCGCCGTCAGCTCCACAGTGGCTCCCTTTGCGGGAATCCAGAGCGGGCCGAAAGCGTCGCGCGTCCAATGGTAGGCCGCATCGAAGGGGAATATCGTGAGGTAGCTGTCGGGATAATCCGCAGGATACTCGTCGATATTCGCCTCCACGCTCACCACGTTACCGTAGGTGCGGATCTTTTCGAGCATCTTTCCGGTGAGCGGCATGGCCGGATAACCGGGAAGGTTTGCGTCGAACCAGAGTTCGTCGAGGTTCAGTCCGAGCTTTGCAAGCACCTTTGAATTGATTCTGCCTCCGGTAGTGACTACCTTATAGCTGAGCTGCATTCCCGGATAAACCGGCTGCTGCTCGCCGTTCACCCAAACGAGGCCTTCACGGACTTCGAGGGTGTCGCCCGGCGTGGCAACGCACCTTTTCACGTAGTGGTCCACCTTGTCCGACGGACGGACGATGACGGGACCCAAGTTTTCAATGACCTGTTTTTTCCCCATGAGGCGGCAGAGCGTGTAATAGTCTTCTGCCGGGGCTTTGCGGAGAACGGTGTCTCCGTGGGGGAAGCCGAACACCACACAGTCGCCTTTGCGAACCTCCCTGAATCCCGCGAGCCTACGGTAGTCTTTCTGGATGAGAGTGCTGTACGACTCTTTACCGAAGATCACGTTGTGCGTGAACGGAATGGTCAGGGGCGTCTGGGGGACGCGTGGCCCGTATGTCAATTTGCTCACGAAGAGATGGTCGCCCGTATAGAGCGTGCTCTCCATGGAGGATGAAGGAATTCTGAAAGCCTGGAAGAAAAATATGTTGATGAAGGTTACTACGATTACTGCGAAGACGATGGCGTCGAGCCAGTCGTTTGCTGCGTCGTGCTTTTCCCCTTCCTTGTAGCGTTTTTTCCAGAAGTTCCAGTGAACTTTCTTCGTGATGAAGATGTCAAAGATAACTACCAGTCCGAACAGCCACCAAAAATTTCCCAGCCAGATTACCCACAGGATATAGAGCAAAGCCCAGAAAGTGAACTTTGTCCACTTATTTCCCGTGAATTCCTTCAGGCTCACCTAATGAGACTTTACTTTACAGACTTGACAATGGCTTCAAAAGCCTGAGGATTGTTCATGGCGAGGTCTGCCAGAACCTTACGGTTGAGGCCGATATTCTCCTTTGCGAGTTTGCCCATGAACTGGGAGTAGGTGAGGCCATACTGGCGTGCAGCGGCGTTGATACGCTGGATCCAGAGAGCACGGAATGCGCCTTTCTTGCGACGACGGTCGCGGTACGCATAGGTGAGGCCTTTCTCGTAGGTGTTCTTTGCAACGGTCCAGACGTTCTTCCTGGCACCGAAATTACCGCGGGTTCTGCTGAGAACCTTCTTACGGCGAGCCCTGGAGGCTACTGAGTTTACACTTCTTGGCATAATTCCTTGCTTTTAGAGTACTAACAGTTCCTTGACCTGCTTTTCATTGCGCTTGTCAAGAATTGCGAAATGGTCCAGATTGCGTTTCTGCTTTCTGGTCTTCTTGGTGAGGATGTGGCTGTGGTAAGCGTGCTTCCTCTTGATTTTTCCCGATCCGGTAAGCGCGAACCGCTTTTTGGCACCGGAGTTGGTCTTAAGCTTTGCCATTTGTTTGGTTTTTAATTAATTATACATATTCTGCCGCTGGTTTACGCTCACGCGCATGCCTTAGGCAGTTTTATTTCTTCTTAACCGGGGCGATCATAATGTTCATCCTCTTGCCTTCGAGAGTGGGGAGGGTTTCGGCGCGGCCGAATTCCTCGAGCTCTACCGCAAAGCGGAGCAACTGCTTCTCGCCCTGGTCTTTAAACATTATGCTGCGACCGCGGAAGAAGATGGTGGCCTTCACCTTGGAACCTTCCTGCAGGAACTCGCGCGCATGCTTGAGCTTGAACTGGAAGTCGTGTTCGTCGGTGTTGGGGCCGAAACGGATTTCCTTGATGACCACCTTCGTGGAGTTGGCCTTCATTTCCTTGGCCTTCTTCTTCTGCTGATAGATGTACTTCTGGTAGTCCAGAATCTTGCACACCGGAGGGTCTGCCTTTGCGCTTATTTCCACCAGGTCGAGCTCAAGCTCGTCGGCGAGCGCCAGTGCCTTGGAGAGCGGATAGATACCCGGCTCAGGGATATTGTCTCCAACGAGACGCACCTGGGCGGCGTGTATCTGATTGTTTATAGGAAGCTCGTTTTCGTCCTTTTTCTGGGCGAAACGGGGATCTTGTCCCGAGGGCTTCCTGGAGCCCGAAGGCTTCGGTTTGTAAGGTCCTGGCATGCGCTTTACGCTAACTCTTCTGCTATCGCAGCTTTAATGTATTTTACAAATTCTTCTGCGGCCATAGTGCCGACGGTCACGCCATCCTTACGAACGGAGACGGTACCTTCGGAGGCTTCCTTTTCGCCTACAATCGCAAGCAGAGGCACTCTGAGCAGGGATATGTCCCTGATTCTCTTACCGAGAGTCTCGTTGCGGTCGTCTATGGAAGCGCGAATTTCGCAATTTTTCAGCAAATCGCAAACTTTTTTTGCATAATCTGCAAATTTCTCGCTGATTGGCAGCACTTTAACCTGATCCGGAGAGAGCCAAACGGGCAGATGTCCGGCGCTGTGCTCGAGCAGCACGGCGGTGAAACGCTCGAGGCTTCCGAAGGGAGCGCGGTGAATCATCACGGGACGCTTCTTGCTGCCGTCGGCGTCGGTATATTCCAGACCGAAGCGCTCGGGGAGGTTATAGTCTACCTGGATGGTGCCCAGCTGCCATTCACGGCCGAGAGCATCCTTTACCATGAAGTCCAGCTTTGGGCCGTAGAAGGCGGCTTCGCCATACTCCACCTTGGCGGGAAGGCCCTTTTCGGCGCAGGACTCGATGATAGCCTGCTCCGCCTTCTCCCAGTTCTCTTCGCTTCCGATGTACTTGTCGCGGTTCACCTTGTCGCGCAGGGATATCTGTGCAGTGAACTTGTCGAACTTGAACACCTGGAAAACGTACTGGATGAGGTCGATGACCTTCTTGAATTCGTCTTTAAGCTGGTCGGGACGGACGTACATGTGGGCGTCGTCCTGAGTGAACGAGCGCACGCGGGTAAGTCCGTGGAGCTCGCCGCTCTGCTCATAACGGTACACTGTTCCGAATTCGGCCAGACGGATGGGGAGGTCGCGGTAGGAACGGGGTTCCGATGCGTAGATTTCGCAGTGGTGCGGGCAGTTCATGGGCTTGAGCATGTACTCTTCACCCTCCTGCGGGGTTTTGATGGGCTGGAAGGAATCCTTTCCGTATTTTGCCCAGTGACCGGAGGTGATGTAGAGCTGCTTGCTTCCGATGTGCGGAGTGACCACCTGCATATAGTCCTGCTCATAGAGTTTGGCGCGCAGGAACTGCTCCAGCTGGTAGCGCATCACGGCGCCGCGGGGCAGCCAAAGGGGCAGACCCAGACCGACGCGATTGCTGAATGTGAAGAGCTTCATCTCCTTGCCGAGTTTGCGGTGATCGCGCTTCTTGGCCTCTTCCAGCAGCACCAGGTATTCGTCCAGCATGCTCTTCTTGGGGAAGGTGATGCCGTAGATACGGGTGAGCTGCTCGCGGTTCTGGTCTCCGCGCCAGTAGGCTCCGGCGATGGCGGTGAGCTTCACTGCCTTGATGACGTCGGTGTTGCGGAGATGCGGGCCACGGCAAAGATCCGTGAATGCTCCGTTTGTATAGTAGGTGATGGTACCGTCGGCAAGTTCGCTGATAAGCTCGCACTTGTACTGGTCGCCCTTCGCCTTGAAATGTTCCATGGCTTCCGCCTTTGGAACTTCGATTCTTGTGAAATTCTCCTTACCCCTGGCGAGTTCGAGCATCTTCTGCTCCACCTTGGGAAGGTCTGCGTCTGTGATCGTGCGCCCGCCGAGGTCTACGTCGTAGTAGAAACCGTTTTCAACCGCGGGGCCGATTCCGAACTTAACGCCCGGGTAGAGAGCTTCGAGGGCCTCTGCCATGAGGTGTGAAGAGGAATGCCAAAATACATGTTTGGCTTCGTCGTCCTCCCACTTGAGAAGTTTTACTTCGGAGTCTTGGTTGATGGGCCTGTCAAGGTCCGTTACGGTGCCGTTTACGCTTGCGGCAAGCACCTCGGCCGCCAGCCTGGGAGATATACTCTCGGCGATTTCATAGGCAGTTACGCCTTCTACAAAGGGCTTTACGCTGCCGTCGGGAAAAGTGATTTTAATCATAGCTTGCAAATATACGAAAGATTTTCCGTAAATTTGTATCTGGTATGGAAGAGAACAAAGTCAACATTTGGTCCGAAGCAAGCGTGCCAGGGCTTATTCTGGGCGCAGTTTCAATAGCATATCTGTTGCTGAATTCGCTCATGACAGGCCTCGCCGGAACCGGCATGCTGGCGTTTCTGATCGGCACCCTCACTTTCATCGTCTGGGCCGGCAAATTCGTCCTCTGCATCTGGCTTTTCGGATTCTTCCAGAAGAAGTTCGCAAAGGCGCACGGCATCACCGAACGCAAGAAAATTTTCCAGTATGGATTGGTCGTGGCAGGCTTTTCAGCACTGCTCTATTCGGTCTTTTCCCTGGCCTACATGCTCTACATCAATCCGGAAGCGCTCAACGCCTCCTTCGACTTGGCCATGCAGCAGTACTCCACGATGTTGGATCCTGTCACCCTTGAATCCATGGAAAACCTCCGTGCCGACATGCCGGTGGCCACTTTCATCGTGAATCTCCTGTGGTGTTTCCTCTTCGGAACCATCCTTTCCGCAATCTTCTCGGCCAAACTTGCGCCGGGCTCCGATAATCCTTTCATAGACGAGCAATAATATGGACATTTCCGTCGTAATTCCTCTCTACAACGAGGCAGAATCGCTGCCCGAACTTCATTCCTGGATAGCCAGGGTAATGCAGGAGAATCATTTCAGCTATGAGATTCTCATGGTCGACGACGGCAGCACCGACTCCTCCTGGGAGGTTATCAAGGGCCTCTCCGAGGCCGACAAGAACGTGCACGGCATCCGTTTCCGTCGCAACTACGGCAAATCGGCGGCACTCTACTGCGGTTTCGGAAAGGCACAGGGCGACGTCGTCATCACCATGGACGCCGACCTTCAGGACTCCCCCGACGAAATTCCCGAGCTCGTGCGCATGATTCGGGAAGACGGCTACGACCTCGTCTCCGGATGGAAGCAGCACCGCAAAGACAACGTGCTCACCAAGAATCTGCCCTCCAAGCTGTTCAACGCCACCGCACGTCGCGTCACCGGCATAAAGCTGCACGACATGAACTGCGGTCTCAAGGCGTACCGCAGCGAGGTGGTAAAGAATATAGAGGTATACGGTGAAATGCACCGTTACATCCCGTATCTGGCAAAGAACGCCGGATACACCCACATAGGCGAGCTCAAGGTACATCATCAGAAGCGCAAATTCGGAAAGAGCAAGTTCGGAATGAGCCGTTTCGGCAACGGTCTGTTGGATCTCGTGAGCCTCTGGTTCCTGAGCACCTTCGGCAAAAAGCCCATGTATTTCTTCGGCTACAGCGGCCTCGCCATGTTCTTCGTAGGCGCCGTAATCGCCATCTGGATAATCGTGGAAAAACTTGTGCGTCAAGCACATGGCACCGATTTCCGCCCGGTCACAGACCAGCCGCTCTTCTATCTGGCCCTGCTTGCCGTAGTGCTTGGCGTAATCTTCTTCCTTGCCGGCTTCATCGGTGAGATGATCTCCCGCACCTCCCCCGAGCGCAACCGCTACAATATTCGCGAAGAACTCTAAAAGCATACCCGACGTACATGCGCTGCGTTCCTAACGTGCATTTTGATCTGCACGTTAGGCGCAAAAAAGCCCCAAAACGCGCCCAACGTGCACCTGTTTTTGCACGATAGGCACACTATGCCACTTAACTGGTGGACGACTCGGAGCGAAGTGACGGCGCATCAGCGCCGCGGCGAAACTGAAGGGAGGAACTCCCCCTGAGGGACGTGCCACCCGCGTGGACACCCCAAAAATCGGCAGATTTTCGGGGACCCCGGATCCCCCCGCTTCGGGGGGACC
>Ga0247611_10005938_pt1 | contig 15847 bp, 11 predicted proteins | sample 177DNAGHGhighgp2_FD_192422 | JGI IMG/M metagenome (GOLD analysis project Ga0247611, IMG submission 192422) | Sheep rumen microbial communities from Palmerston North, Manawatu-Wanganui, New Zealand - 1770 DNA GHGhigh gp2 | ecosystem: Host-associated > Mammals > Digestive system > Stomach > Rumen...
TATCTACAGGGTCTCGACGATCTCGGTTGCATAGGTTTTGCCGGAGGTTATCCAGGTAACCTGCATGAGGAAATCAACAACTTCAGCATCATTGCAGGTGTGTTGGCACGCAGCGAGGAATTCGATGTCATTCATGCTCACGACTGGCTGACATATCCTGCCGGCGTTCATGCCAAGATGGTTAGCGGCAAGCCCCTTACCATTCACGTTCATGCAACGGACTTCGACCGTTCTCGCGGTAAGGTGAACCCAACGGTTTACAGTATCGAGAAGAATGGTATGGACCATGCCGACTGTATCATGTGTGTATCTGAACTCACCCGTCAGACGGTAATTAATCAGTATCATCAAGACCCACGCAAGTGTGTGGCAATGCACAATGCAGTATATCCTCTGAGTGAGGAATATCAGGCTATAGAGCCTCACAAGAAGCCAAACGAGAAGGTGGTTACCTTCCTCGGACGTATCACTATGCAGAAGGGCCCTGAATACTTCATTGAGGCCGCAAAGCGCGTTCTCACACGTTCGCACAACATCCGTTTCTGCTTTGCAGGTTCTGGCGATATGATGAATGCCATGATAGAACTTGCAGCAGCTTACGGAATTGCCGACCGCTGCCACTTCCCAGGCTTCCAGCGTGGTAAGCAGGTTTATGAGATGTACAAGAACTCCGATGTCTTTGTTATGCCTTCGGTAAGTGAACCGTTCGGTATTGCACCGCTTGAGGCAATGCAATGCGGGTGCCCGAGTATAATCTCAAAGCAGTCGGGTTGCGGTGAGATTCTGACGAATGTCATCAAGGTCGATTATTGGGATATCGATGCAATGGCTGATGCCATCTATTCGATATGCACCAACGAGGCTTTGCACAAGTATCTGGCTGAAGAAGGTATGAAGGAGGTTGACGGCATCACTTGGGAAAAGGTGGGCCTGCGCATCCGTTCGTGCTACAACCAGCTTATAGAGCGCGGATACTTTGACATCAGTGACTATTCGGCTGACGTATGAGTTTTTTCACATTGTATATAAATATAAATAGGATATAAGACATGAAAACAATTTGTTTGTACTTCGAGATTCACCAGCCGGTGCACTTGAAGAGGTATCGTTTCTTTGAGATTGGTACTGACCATTATTATTACGACGACTACGAGAACGAGCGTGCAATTACCGAAACTGCACAGCGGAGTTATGTGCCGGCACTGACAACAATGCTGGAGATGACGAAACAGTACGGCAAGGAGTTCAAGGTTGCATTCTCGCTTTCTGGTGTTGCAATCGAGCTTCTGGAGGTTTATGCACCTGAGGTAATCGAACTCCTGCAACAGTTGGCAGAAACTGGTTGTGTAGAGTTCCTTGCAGAACCATACAGTCACGGTCTTTCTTCTCTTGCCAATGAAGAAGTTTTCATTGAGGAAACAAAACGTCAGGCTAAGAAGATTAAGGAACTGTTCGGTCAGACTCCAAAGGTTATGCGCAACTCATCGTTGATATACAACGACGAGATTGGTTCGTTGGCAGGTCGCATGGGCTTCAAGGGTATGATAGCAGAGGGTGCTAAGCACATTCTGGGTTGGAAGAGTCCTCACTTCCTCTATCATTGCGCTATGGATCCAGGTGTTAAGTTGCTGATGCGCGACTATAAGTTGAGCGACGATATTTCTCTGCGCTTCAATGATTCTTCGTGGAACGAATATCCTCTGTTTGCCGACAAATATGTTGACTGGATTGCTCAACTGCCAGAGGAAGAGCAGGTTATCAACATCTTTATGGAACTGTGCGCTCTGGGTATCTTCCAGCCACTGTCGAGCAATATCCTCGAGTTCCTGCGCGCTCTGCCTGCAGTTGCTAAGCAGCGCGGCATCACATTCTCCACTCCCAGCGAGATTATCGGTCGCACGAAGTCCGTAGGTCCAATGGAGGTAGCATATCCCGTTAGCTGGAACGACGAAGAGCGCGACACAAGTTGCTGGCTTGGTAACGGTATGCAGCGTGAGGCTTTCCAGAAGCTGTATCAGGAGGCCGACCGTATCCTCGCTTGCAAGGACCGCCGCATCAAGCAGGACTGGGACCGCATTCAGGCTTCCAACAACTTCCGATTCATGACTACGAAGCCTGCTTCTGTAGGTATGTATCGTGGATTCTATGACAGCGCTTACGATGCATTTACAAACTATATGAATATTCTGGGCGACTTCATAAAGAGAGTTCAGGATTTGTTCCCAATGGAGGTAGAGTCCGATGAGCTGAATGCACTCTATACCACCATCCATAATCAGGGTGTTGAGATTGAGGTTAAGGACAAGGAAATCAGCCGTTTGCGTGCACGTCTCGAGAAATACGAGCCTGCCGCTGATGCTGAGAGCCCCAAGTCGTTGCCATCTGAGAAGTCTGCTCCAAAGAGTGCAGCCAAGCCTGTTGCCAAGAAGGCTCCCGCAAAGAAGGCTGAGCCAAAGGCTGAAAAGAAGGCTCCCGCTAAGAAAGCAACTCCAAAGAAGAAGTAATGAAAAGACTGATTTCGATATTAGTATTTATGTTTGCCCTTGCCCACTCAGGGCAGGGGCAAACAGTTGTTAGCGGTCGTGTGATTGATGCTGACGGTCCGGTCAAGCAAATTATCGTAAATGAAATTGACAGGAATAATCGAATCACTAATAGTACACAGACCGACGACTCCGGTTTGTTCACCATGAGCGTGAAGAGTTTGGATAATGCCTTGAAAGTCTCAGGCACAGGATATCTAAGCAGAATTGTGCGAATGCGTGGTACAAAGAAATTCGAAATCAGTTTGCTTCATGCTTCACAGTCTGTTGAGGAGAAACTGTTTCTTGAACGTCATCCGATAACTGAGTCTTACAAATTGTTGTACGGACGTATTTCTACACGCAAGGTTCCACAGCCAGTTGTAGTGGAACTGTTAAGTGATTCTTTGCTCACATTGTCTTTCCCCATTCACGCAAATAATGCAAATGAAGCGTATCCAATTGAACGAAAGATGATGTTTGTAGATTACGTTGACGGACCTTTACTTACAGGACATAGTATTGTTGAAACATGTCCTGAGGCAGGCGAGCCCAGCGATCGCGATAATGAGTCATATAGTCAAAATCAAATCGTCCGTTATTACTTTGGCGACGATTATATACCTGGTGAATTCTCTTCGTCAACGCCGTATTACAACTATCCGCGTTTTGTCTTCAAAATCAATGAACTGAATTCATTGCTTATGAATGAACAAACCATCTGTCGCGTACTGATAGACACAGCACGTGCTGATAATTATTGGCAACTGTTCCTTCAACCTCACTTTGGATACGAGCTGAAAAAGATAATTGCCAAACAGCGTAAGAAATTACAGAATTAAGGCTGTGTTGGAGTTACCAAATTGAGTTTCCAAGGTAACCACACCATCATGCGACCAGGTCCCCTGTGGTTCCAAGCATAGTAGGGGATAAGTTTCAGGTTGACATCCTGTGTTTCAAGTCGTCCCCACTGGTCGAACTTCAGCACTTGAGCATCTGTTGTGAGTGATGTTACCGTAGCTTTCATGTCTGTTCCCGCCACTTCAATTTCATGCTGATTCTCATTGAAGCGAGGCTTTTGTGACACAAGCATTCCGTTAAAGTCAAACGGGTTTTCTGGCCATTCGGCACAATATACCAACGGACCTCTTTCCACAGCCACACGACCTTTGTCTGCTTCCACCTTCTCATTGGCTGTAATCAATCGTGGCTGCATTTCGAGGTGCATTTCCACGCGGTCACCCTTGCGCCATCTGCGTTGTATGCAAAGGTATCCCTTGTTGAGTTCTGTACTTACAACCTTGCCGTTCACACGAACAGAATAGGCAGGTATGCGTCCGTCGGCATATTCATACAAATTGCTGGGTACTACCTGATTGCGAACCCATCCGGGGATACGGATGCGTAGTGTGAAATCTCCTGCTCGATTGTCGTCAACGTATATTGTCACATCCCCTTGCCAAGGGTATTGTGTTTCCTGTCTCAACTGTATCTTCTTGCCGTTCATCATCAGCGTTACGCTGTTGCCTCCGAACAGATTGACATATACATTGCGTCCAATCGTCTGATAGAAGTATCCTGGAACAGAGGGAATGAAACGACATAGGTTAGAGGGACAACAGGCACATCCGAACCACGCCTTACGATCGTGTTGTCCGTTTGATTCCAGTGGGTTAGGGTAGAAGAATCTGCCTCCATCCATCGACATTCCAGATATAACGCCGTTGTAGAGAGTACGTTCCAATACGTCGTAGTATTTCGAATCACCATGCAGCAGGAACAGACGGTGGTTTACATAAACATTACCAATGGCGGCACAAGTTTCGCAGTATGCCGTCATATTCGGCAGTTCATAGTTGCGTCCGAAAGCCTCGCCCTGATTAGTTGCTCCGATGCCGCCTGTAATGTACAGTTTTTTGCTCACGATGTTCTCCCAAATGCGGTCTATAGCAGCGATGTATGCTGTGTCACCAGTCAGCGCCGCCACATCAGCCATTCCGCTGTACATATAAGCAGCACGTACAGCGTGTCCAACAGCCTCATCTTGCTCAACAACAGGTTTGTGAGCCTGCGAATATTCATGTTTGATTGTAGTCTTGCCACGATAGTCGAGCAAGAACTTTGCTTCGTCGAGATACTTCTTGTCGCCCGTTACTGTGTACAACTTAGCGAGTGCCATCTCTGCTATCTGATGTCCTGGAACAACACAAGCCTGTCCAGCATTAGGGCCTACCTCACGACAAACGCAGTCGGCGTATCGAATTGCTATATCCAGGAACGTACGTTCGCCAGTTGATTGATAATGGGCAATAGCAGCCTCCACCATGTGTCCGAGGTTGTAGAGCTCATGGCTCAGGTCTTCCTCTTTCACCCAACGCTTCTCGCCGCTCCAGTCGTGCGGATGCTTGGGATTCATTGTACGCGCTGTATATAGATAGCCGTCACTCTCCTGTGCCGATGCTACTATTGCAAGTACGGAATCGATATATGATTTCAGTTTAGCATCAGGGAAAGTCTGCATCAGGTAGCTTGCTCCCTCAATAGTTTTATATACATCCGTATCGTCGAACGAGTATCCACCAACCTTCACGTCGCTTGTATCTTCACCCTTCAACTGACGTGCTGCCACTTCAAAATTCTTGTATCTGCCCTCACTTTCGCACTTCGAGAATGCCAAAGGAACTGTCACATCACGACTGGCCTTTATGCGTTGTCCCCAGAATGTTCCCTGTTCTATGTTCACACTTGTGAATGGAACAGGCTGGATGGGGTAGCTCTGTGCTAAAGCATAATTGAAAATTGAAAATTGACAATTGACAATTAGAATGAGAAGAGTGAGACGTTTCATGATAGAGTGGTGTTAATTACATTTCGAGAGATGATTTAATGGTGGTGATGTACGTACGATTACGACGCTCCTGAATGCTACCGTCAACAGCTTTCTGTCGGCATTCAGTCCAACAACCATTTTCATCGTAGGTGTATTCGAAAGTTGTGAGACCGAGCACCTTGCTACCGCTGTTTGATACCTTGCGAATGGCATCGCCTTTATCGTTGTATTCATACACAGTACGAACACCTCCTTTATTTGTCTCCATGAGGCGACCGTGAACGTAGCGGTCGGTTTGAGAAGGAGTACGTGCAGCCTTTGCGTATGTAGAACGAATGGTGGTAGAATCATTAGGATATTGGTATGTCTCGCGACTGCCGTCTGAGGCTTGCAGTTCTGTGAGTTGTCCGTTTGCGGAGAATTTAGGTGTATATGTCACTGCCTTTCCGCTGGGCTGTGTGATTTGTGCCAAGTAGAATCCCAGTCCCTCTTCCATACCGAATTCATAGTATGTATCCCCCTTTTGCGAGTTACGTTCACAGGCTATCAGTCCATCCTCGTCGAAGGTGTATATCTTACGCACCGATTCGCCTTTGGAGCCAGTGATATTCTCGATTAGGGTATCCACGTGCTCAGAGCGAACTCCATATATACGGCGCGAGTAAATGCTGTACTCCTTGCTACGAATGAAATTTAGAATGACGCTGTCCTTGCGCAAGTCTTCAGGCACATTCTTGGCACTGAGGCGTGCAAACTCCTTACGACCTGCCATAATGCGTTTTTCCTTTGCCTCTTCTATCATCTTAGCTTTGGGATAAGCACGACAGAAGGTGTCGTATGCCTTATATGTTCCTTCGCCTTCGGCATTTTGCCAAGCACATGAGAACATGCTGTCACGAGCTTCTTCCAATCGAGGTGAATCTGGAAACTCCATTACGTAAGTCTTGTAGGCCTTTTCCGTATGAGCAAGATTCTTGAAGGCATATTCGTAGAGATTTGCCTTTGCCTTGTCAGCGATGTACGAATCAGGATAGTCCCTTAGATACTCGCGCATACCGGCTTCAGTTTGCGGCATCATGTCGTAGGCAAGACTGTCACGAAATTCTGTAACGCGCTTGTAGTGCTTGCTATTGACGCTCATAGGGAAACGTTCGAGGTATTCCTTACAACGTCCGATATTAGATGCTTTTATCACTTCTTCGAATGTCAGTTGTTCACACTCGTCGTTCACTCTTTTCCTTATCTTCGAGTTTTTGCGAAGCTGGTTGAGCAGTCTTTCATATGCAGCTACAGTGTTTTGTTTCTTAACTTCATTGTGGAGTATACCTTCTGTCTTGTCGATTGCATCACCCAATGTCAGTGGAGAGTTCTCAATCTGCTCCAGGAACTTATCGATGTAGCGCGCATATTTATCTTTCTCCACACGTTTCAGAAAATCGTAAGCAGTACCCGCATTGTGCTTATTCCCGTCTTGGATACTTTGGGCTATGGGCGAAATGTCCATCATGGCACGAGCCAAATCTGGCAATGGACGCAATGCTTCCTTCAGGTCATCAGCTTCCTCTGGATACTTGGCCTTCAGTTTCTCTATTTTCTCGTCCAGTTCCTCGATTTTTTTCTGTGCATTCTCCCATTTCTCTTCGGAGATACTTTCAAAAATCTTCAGCATACGCTTGGCATGTTTCGATCCCATGTCGTTGCTGAAGTGCACATATGTTTCTTGAGCTTCTGCTGGCAGAATCGTCACAAAGGCGAGTGCCAGCAGAAGTATTAGATTTTTTCTCATATCGTCTGAAGTAGGTTGACAGGGTTATTTCTTGCCACCGCCCCAGAAGTCCTCTTCGGCCTTCTGCTTAGCCATATATGCATCGTATGCTTTCCTTGCACGTTCGTTTGCAGCGGCGTTAGCCTGTACCTCACGAATCTTGGTAGCCAGACGGTTGGCAGAACCGCTGACAGTAATGTCAGCCGTTGCAGCTGCGGCGCAGAAGTCGAGGGCCTGTGGGTACTGGCCGAGGGCAGTATAGACAGCAGCCTTCTGCAAGTTAGCACGACCGGTAAGGTCCGCATTATATTCCATAGCCTTATCCAGATAAACCTGAGCGCCAGTGTATTGCTTGCTGTTGATAAGACCAGAGGCAATAATCAGGCATATACGTCCGCGAGTAGCATCGGTCTTGCAGAGTTCGATAGCCTTCTCATAGTATTTCAGCATATCGTCCATCTTGCCCTGCTGCTTACTGTACTGTGCCATACCGATAGCAGATTCGTAGGTAGGCTCAATCTGGTAGGCGTATTCTGCAGCTTTGTAATAAACGTCGGTATCATCACATTCGTTGGCTGACAACACGGTCATAGCCGAGCGCAAGTAAGCCAAATTTGTCTTGTTTGCCTCAACCTTGGGGGTGAACATTGCAATAAGCTGTTCGCGGTTGGCAGCACCGGATTGTGCAAACACTTGCTCAATAACAGCCAGTGGACGGTCGTATTCCTCTACTATGCTCTGTGCTTTCTCAGGGTCTGGCTCTTCCTTTGCCAACTGCAGCATCTTCTCACAGACATCCTTTGTTTCAAGATAGTCGTTCAGGAACTGCTCGCGGTAGTAGTCGTTGCTTACTTTGTAGAGCTCGTGGCTAACTGAGAAGAAATACTGAATGTATGCACCCTTTACTTCACGACCGCCTTCCTCGTTGATAGCCTTGATGCCCTTCGAATACATATCGTAAATCTTGTTGTATGTATATTCGTTGCCATCTACGCCGTAACCATAAATGTGATAGAAGTTGGCTTTGGCGATAAGCACGTCACCAACGGTGGCACGTCCGCGCTTTCCGTCCGGAATTGATGCATTCAACAGGGGGAGATACTTCAGGCGAGTGTCGAACAGCCCCATCAGCTCATCGAGATACTGCTTTTTCTTTGCGGCATCGGTTTCTGAGTGGATAAGCTGTCCCAGCATCACGCTACCACGAGCATATATGCTGACAGTGGCTATAGGAGCATTGGTGATAAGCCACTTCCAGTTATCGTACATCTCAGCCCAGTTCTGGCTGTTGTAGTACATCTGCATCATGGTGACGTATCCGCTAACTGCCTTGCCTGGGTCTACCAACTGCTCTGCGCCGATGTAGGCATTGCTGTTACGAACATCGTCGTTTGTCAGATCAAGGTTGCTGTCTAAGTTCTCATACTGTGCAAACACACCTGTTGTGCTTGCCATAAATGCTAACGCTAATGCAATCTTTTGAACTTTCATTGTTGTATTGTCTATTATTTATTTTGTTATTTTCTATTTGGATGCTGCAAATTTATAATAAATAATGCTATGCTACATAAAAATTTACGTTAAGTAGTGTTATAATATGTAAAAAGAAGTTAATTCAATAATGGTCGAAATGTTCTATTTCCGGTGTTGTCGTGCGTTCCACGAATCTGTCGCACAAACGTCTTGATTCTGCAACGAATTTCTCACCTGTTTTTTGACAAATGCTGATTATCGGATTTTTGAACCATTGTTTGTATGTTGCAAACTTGCAGTGCATACATTGGACCATTTTGGTTTCCCGGTTCTGCGAAGCCTGTGCCATATCATTAATAATCAGGTGTATAACGAGTTAGCTCGCCGTATTCATTTTTGATTACAAGTTCACTGGTAGAAAGACGTACAATGTCCATCGTATCCATACGGTGCATTTCTCCATATTCCGTCTGCAACTTCTGACCGAGCAAAAGATGTCCGTTCCATAGTTTCCATCCGTCCAGTGAAAGACTATCACTGGTGATGAGTCCTCCAGAATGGATAGTTATTAAACCATCCTTGCAACGCCATTTACGTAACAACTGTGTGCTGTTGATGGCTGTAGCCATACTCTCGCCATCGCTTTGCAGCGTCAATGCGAACTTGTCCGTTGTGTTACGAATCTGTCCCATCAAGTTCCCGTCAATACCGTTCTCAGGGTTGGTACGATAGATTTCAAGCGTGTCGCCTGCGTCTGTAATAAATTCAAACGCACTCATTCCCGTGCTTTCGCCCAATCGTCCCCAAATGGTGGAGTCAGGTTCAGAACTAACGTCTGTCGTGTCAGCCTCTATAGGGGCTTCTTCCGTTGTGTGTGGTGCCTGACGACAGGCCGTCATCACGCTTACGCACGCAATAATAAATAAGGTATATTTTTTCATTACCATTTCTTTTGCATGCAAAGGTACGATTTTTAAATTAAAAATTAAAGATTAAAAATTAAAAGTTGTACCTTTGTACGAAATTATGAAAAATAACATTAGTTCAGAATGATGGTTTTCCTATATTTTGTAGGTGTCGTAGCAGGTTTGGCACTTATTATCAAGGGAGCAGACGTGATGGTTGACAGTTCGTCGGATTTGGCGCGTAAGTTCAGCATTAGCGAATCTGTTATCGGCCTCACTGTTGTAGCCTTTGGCACAAGCTTGCCTGAGTTTGTCGTCAGTTTCTTTTCCACTCTTAACGGCAGTGGCGATATGTCTATTGGTAATGTCATGGGCTCCAACATTTTCAATTCGCTTGTCATTCTGGGCGCTTCGGCTTTTGTCTCATCAATAGTTATTCATCGCCGTCCTCTGTATGTTGATATTCCTATGAGCATCTTCACGGCTCTGATTTGTTCGTTATTGAGCTTCGACGTCTATTTACGTGGTGCTGAGGAAAATGCTTTGTCACGTTGGGACGGTCTTTTCCTATGGATATTCTTTGCGTTGTTCATGTACTACAACTATTGGCTATCGCGCCGCAAAAACGATGAGGACAAGGTTGAGCATATATACCAAAAGACGTACATGATAGTGCTGAAATTGATTCTGGGCCTTGTTGTTTTGGTCGTAGGAGGTCAGGTTCTGATTAAATCTGCAACAGAAGTTGCTCACACATTTGGAGTTCCGGAGGCTGTAATCGGACTTACCATTCTGGCAGCAGGAACATCGGCTCCCGAACTTGCCACGAGTGTTGTAGCGGCCTATAAGGGAAAACTGGACCTCGCTATAGGCAATGTCATCGGAAGCAACGTTTTCAACGTTTTCTTCGTTCTCGGAACATGTTCCCTGATACGTCCAATCTATGTTGAGCAGATACAACCGCTCGATGTGGCAATGTTCATAGGTGGACCGATGTTGCTGTGGATTTTCTCGCTCCTTTTCCGCCGCATCAACCGATTGATGGGCTTCATCATGGTGGCAGCCTATGTGTCGTACGTAGTAGTGCTGGTACGACAGGTCATTTAGAAAGTCTGAGAATCATTTTTGGAGGCAGTTTCTGCAGCTTCTTGTTTACAACCTTCTTTACTACAACACCTCCTTGCAGTTCCATCAGATATGTGGAATCCGTCTGTTGTGTCAGACACACAGCCTGAGTCTCGCTGCCTTGGTCGTTGGAAAAACGCAGCGTAGCCTGCTTGTCGCTTTCAATAGTGAATGAAGTCACCATCCAAGTACCCCATATTCCCTTTCCTGCCATATATCCGTTCATGGGGCCGAACATATCCATTCCGGGCACATTCACTGTTTCCTCATAAAGGTCTATTTTCATTTTCACGCCCTCTTCGGGATTAGCAAGAAATAGCTTCCAAGGTTGAGCCGCATTCGATGTTGTGGCTAAGTAAAACAATGCTGCAAAAAGTGTTTTTGTCTGTTTCATGGTGGCAAAGTTAATAATTATACTTGATATACATCAAGAATTAAGGTGCTCTTTTATCATTCAAAACACGCCATGAGTTGCATTTTAAGATTATTTCACTATCTTTGCGGCAAAATTAAGACTCTTTGATGGAAAACAACAAAATTGCGCCAACATTCATCTTCGAATCGAGTTGGGAAGTCTGCAATAAGGTAGGCGGCATCTATACGGTGCTTTCAACACGTGCGAAGACACTACAGACGCAAATGAAAGATCGCCTTGTATTCATAGGTCCAGACTTCTGGAACGGCAAGGAAAACCCATTATTTATTGAGGATGCGAAAAAGTGGTCGCCTTGGGTAAAGAAGGCAAAGCGCGAGGGTATCAGTGTACGCATCGGTCGCTGGAATATTCCAGGTAAGCCGTATGTGATATTGGTGGACTTCACTCCATACTTCCCCTCCAAGGACCGCATCTACGGTGATGCATGGACCGAATTCGGCGTTGAGTCCCTGCGTGGTTATGGTGACTACGACGAGGCTTCAATGTTCTCGTACGCTGCAGGCAGGGTAGTAGAGAGCTTCTATAATTATTACCTCTCTGACGGCGACGAGCGTGTGGTATATCAGGCACATGAGTGGATGACAGGTCTTGGTGCCCTCTACATTCGTCAGCACGTACCTGCTATTGCCACCATCTTCACAACTCACGCCACCAGCATCGGTCGCAGTATTGCCAGCAACAACAAGCCTCTCTACGACTATCTCTATGCCTACAATGGCAACCAGATGGCAGGCGAGTTGAATATGGAGGCAAAACACAGCATCGAGCGTCAGACGGCTCACAATGTCGATTGCTTCACTACTGTCAGCGATGTTACTGCCCGTGAGTGTCAGGAACTTCTCGACAAGAAGTGCGATGTTGTGCTCATGAATGGCTTCGAGAGCGATTTCGTGCCTACAGGCGCTTCATTTACCACACACCGCAAGAAAGCCCGTAAGGCTCTTCTCCGTGTGGCAAATGCGCTTACAGGAACCGAATTTCCCGATGACACAATAATCCTTGCCACCAGCGGTCGATATGAGTTCAAGAACAAGGGTATTGATGTGTTCCTCGAAGCACTTCATCGTCTCGACTGGCAGCAGTCGCTCACACGCCCAGTAGTAGCCTTCATCGAGGTTCCGGCTTGGGTGGCTGGCCCTCGTCTCGACCTCCAGCAGCGCCTTGCTTCTGACGAGGTTTACGACACTCCGTTGTCAATGCCGTTCATCACCCACAATCTGAATGATATGGCAAACGACAATGTAATTAACACTCTGCGTTGGTTTGACAAGTCGAATCGTAAGGATGAACGAGTGAAGGTTATCTTCGTACCATGCTATCTCGATGGCAATGATGGTATCTTCAACATACCTTACTACGATTTGCTCATTGGCAACGACCTCTCAGTCTATGCTTCTTATTATGAGCCTTGGGGCTACACTCCGCTCGAGAGTGTTGCCTTCCATGTACCCTGCATCACCACCAGCCTCTCTGGCTTCGGAATGTGGGCGAATAGTGTGAAGGGTGAACTCTCAACTTTATCAGACGGTGTAGCCGTAATAGAGCGCAACGATTACAACTATGGCGATGTTGCAGACGGCATAGTACGTTGTGTGCTCGAATATGCCGGCTGGAACAAGAAACAGGTGGATCAGGCTCGCAGCAATGCTGCCGCGCTTTCCGAAAAAGCTCTCTGGAAACATTTCATCTCCTATTACTACGATGCCTACGACATCGCTCTGCAAAAAGTGCAGGAGAGAAAAGAACGTATGTAACAATTTTTATTTATTTATTCAAATATCCTATTAAACATGAAAATTAAAGCAAGCAACGTCAATCAGTCTATTCTTCGCCAAATTAGTGTGCGTAGTAACATTCCTGTTGAGTTGAAGAAAATGGAGGAACTGGCACACAACATGTGGTGGGCTTGGAACCACGACGCACGTAGCCTTTTCCGTAACATTGACGAGAAATTGTTTGATGAATGCGGCGGTAACCCCGTGCTGATGCTCGAACATCTCAACTACGAGAAGTTGAGCCAGTTGGCTAAGGACAAAGCCGTATTGAAGAAGATGGACGACGTCTATGCTCAGTTCCGTGCCTACATGGATGTTGAGCCCGACAAGAAGCGTGCTTCCGTTGCATATCTGTGCATGGAGTACGGCTTGAATCAGGTACTGAAGATTTACTCAGGTGGTCTTGGCATTTTGGCTGGTGACTATCTGAAGGAGGCCAGTGACTCTAACGTTGACATGGTAGCCGTTGGTTTCCTGTATCGTTATGGTTACTTCACTCAGACTCTGTCTATGGACGGACAGCAGATTGCCAACTACGAGGCCCAGAACTTCGGTTCTCTGCCCATCGAGCAGCAGTTGAACGAGGATGGCTCACCTATGGTAGTCGATGTTCCCTACATGGACTATTTCGTACATGCTTACGTATGGCGTGTTAACGTTGGTCGTATCAAGCTCTATCTGCTGGATACCGACAATCCTCTGAACTCCGACTACGACCGTCCCATCACTCACACCCTCTATGGCGGCGACTGGGAAAACCGTCTGAAGCAGGAGATTCTGCTTGGTATCGGTGGTGTGCTCACTCTTAAGAAGTTGGGCATCAAGAAGGATGTTTACCACTGCAACGAGGGTCATGCTGCCCTGTGCAACGTACAGCGTCTGGTTGATTACGTTCAGAGCGGAATGACTTTCACTCAGGCTATGGAGCTCGTTCGTGCCTCTTCACTTTACACTGTTCACACTCCCGTGCCTGCAGGCCACGACTACTTCGACGAAGGTCTCTTCTCTAAGTACATGCGCGGATATGCCGACATGCTGGGTATCTCTTGGGACGAGTTCATCGGCATGGGTCGCATGAATCCCGATGATCACGGAGAAAAATTCTGCATGAGCACCTTCGCCTGCAACACCTCTCAGGAGGTCAACGGCGTAAGCTGGCTCCACGGTGAAGTTTCTAAAAAGATGTTCGCTGGTATTTGGCAGGGCTATTATCCCGAAGAGAGCCACGTGGGCTATGTCACCAACGGTGTTCACTTCCCCACATGGTGTGCCAACGAATGGCGTATCCTCTATCGCAAGCACTTCGACGAGAAGCACCTCAGCGACCAGTCTAACGAAAGCATCTGGCACGCTATCTACGATGTCAGCGACGAGGAGGTTTGGGAAACCCGTATGCAGTTGAAGCGTAAGCTCGTTGACTACATCCGCGAGCAGTTCCGCGAGAACTGGCTGAAGAATCAGGGCGACCCCTCTCGTGTTGTTAGCCTTATGGACAAAATCAACCCCAACGCCCTGCTCATCGGTTTCGGTCGTCGTTTCGCTACCTACAAGCGTGCACACCTCTTGTTCACCGACCTGGAGCGTTTGGCTAAGATTGTCAACAACCCCAACTATCCCGTACAGTTCCTCTACACAGGTAAGGCTCACCCCGCAGACGGTGCTGGTCAGGGTCTCATCAAGCGCATCTACGAAATCTCGCAGCGTCCCGAGTTCCTCGGTAAGATCATCTTCCTCGAGAACTACGACATGCAGCTCGCTCGTCGTCTCGTCAGCGGTGTAGATATCTGGATGAACACTCCCACACGTCCTCTCGAAGCCAGTGGTACAAGTGGTGAGAAGGCTCTGATGAACGGTGTTGTCAACCTTTCCGTCAAGGACGGTTGGTGGCTCGAAGGCTATCGCGAAGGTGCCGGATGGGCACTCACCGAGAAGCGCACCTATCAGAACCAGGCATATCAGGACCAGCTCGACGCAGCTACCATCTATTCTCTGCTCGAGAACGAGATTATGCCTCTCTACTACGCTCGTAACAAGAAAGGCTACTCTACAGGCTGGGTACAGGTCATCAAGAACTCTATCGCACGCATCGCTCCTCATTACACAATGAAGCGTCAGCTCGACGATTACTACTCGAAGTTCTACAACAAACTGCGCGACCGCTCTAAGGCCCTGCAGAAGGACAACTGCCAGTTGGCTAAGGATATTGCCGCTTGGAAGGAAAGCGTTGCAGAGCGTTGGGACAAGATCAGCATCGTCAGCGTCGATAAACCAGAAACCCTCATTCAGGGTCTGCCTCTCGCAGGTCAGAAGTATCCCATCCGCATCGTTATCGACGAAGCAGGACTCGAGGATGCAATCGGTCTGGAACTCGTAACCCTCAGCACCGACAAGGATGGTGTAGATCACATCTACTCTGTAGAACCCTTCAAGGTAACCGGTCGCGATGGCTCGAAGTACACCTTCGAACTCCAGCACATGCTCAACGATGCAGGTTCCTTCAAGATTGGCTACCGCATGTACCCCAAGAACGCTGCGCTGCCTCACCGTCAGGACTTCTGCTACGTCCGCTGGATTTACTAATCCCTACATTCGAATCTATAAAGAAGAACGGAGCCCCTCAAGGCTCCGTTCTTCATCTCTCTATATTCCTAATAATATAGAATGACGACAAACACTACTAATGCATGGCCCGAAACATTAGTAATGCATAGCACGAAGCATTAGTAATCTTTCGGCGGAAGACCTATAGTCTTTTTGCGAAACATCTATTAACTATTGAACTGAAGAAACAGACAGTAGATTAGACATACAGACAGAAGCGTCCGCTTGGGCGCTTCTGCTGTTTTCGCAAGTTCATAGCCAAGTAAAGCAAACGCACCTGCCACCAGAGAAGTGACAAGTGCGGTTTATCTTTCCGCCCAAGTAACAAAACTCCTAATCAGAAGCAGAGGCCGAGGTTGACGGCGTGACTGCGCGTCTTGACCTTGTAGCCGAGATTGCGAGCAGTGTCAACAAA
>Ga0247611_10005939_pt1 | contig 15847 bp, 14 predicted proteins | sample 177DNAGHGhighgp2_FD_192422 | JGI IMG/M metagenome (GOLD analysis project Ga0247611, IMG submission 192422) | Sheep rumen microbial communities from Palmerston North, Manawatu-Wanganui, New Zealand - 1770 DNA GHGhigh gp2 | ecosystem: Host-associated > Mammals > Digestive system > Stomach > Rumen...
AAGACAATAAATATGAATATTATAATAAATATTGCCTTTTTAATTTCTCTTCTTCTCATTCAAACAGGATCTCTTTCCCATTCTTCAAAATATGCTTTCATATTTTCTATTTCCTCTTTTTTTAGTGTCTGCTGTTCTCTTCGAATTCTTTCTCTCATTTCTTTATCCATTTCTTATGTATTATTTGATAAATAATTTTAATCTTCAAGGTACAAAAGTCTTTTTATTGTACAAGGAGGACATTGTCTTTCAAATCACATTGTTTTTTGCATATTACATTCATGTCATTTTTGAATACAAACAGTAAAAAATCTAAAGAATAAGAATATACCGAAGAATAGTAATAATGCTAATAAAAAAGCTATTATCGATTGATTATCTCTTTCTGGTTCATCTCAGTGTTTTTTATCTCTTAGATTTTCTATCTCTTCAAGATGTTTTTGTCTTTCCATAAATATTTCTTCTTTGTTCATGTTTCTTAATTTATTTAAACAATTAAGACTATAGGAATATTATTTCTCTTATCAATAATTTTTCATTTAAGTGAAAAGGGATATAATAGATACATTACATCCCCTTAAACTTTAGATAGTACCCTCACGATAGGTGTCCTGAGCTGTCTTTCTGTCGACTCGGTAGTAGTAGCCAGGCTGTCCTGGTGCTGTGTCTACAATCAGCAGGTCACCAACTTCTACAGGTGCATAGTCGTTTTCATCATAGTCATTGTAAGACTCCAAGATCTTGTAATCAAGAGCTTTCGCAAGTTCTTCATCAACAAGAATTCCTTTTCGTTGTTCTGCAGGAAGTTCGAAAACCTCCAATGGATTCTTTCTTGATGTGACTTTGAACGAGAGCTGCTTGCCATCTTCAGGGCTTGTCAGCTTGTTCCGCAGATAGACATAATTCTCGAGATCCTGCCAATTCTCTAAGCCTACGAAGTAGTTCTTCTTGGCTTTCTTTTTCATTTTCTGGTAGAACTCCTCTTGCCAGAAGAATGCTTCGGGCTTGTGATTGTAATCTCTCACAATCTTTCCCTCGCGGATTCTGAGGCATGGGTGAACATCGAGCGCCAACTTGAATCCTTCGGGGTGCTCAATTGATTTAATATATACGTCGAACCTTTCAATGTCCAACATCGGTTTTTTGGAGAGCTGCTCGTCACAGAGCGTAATAATCTCCATTTTTACTACGTCGATTGGAGTTCTAAGACTCTCAATCAACTCTTTCTGGTTTTGTTTTTTTTCTTCGTACATAACTGTAAATCTTTAATTTTGTTGTTGTATGTATATTGACATTTTCTGTTATATATAATTTTGTATATTATTTCAATAGAATTATATGAATTCTATTATAAAAAGTGGGCTTCAATATGAAGCCCATGCTACCTCGCTAGGTACGTAATCCTAATTAACATTATAAGAATAACTAACTAATTATTTATAGTCTCACGACTAACGAGAGATTATTGTAGAAGTACTACACTCCTCTGTTTATTAATACTTTTAAGATTTTCAAGTATTTATTTGATTTTTTAATCTACATTTTTATATTTAAGATGTTTAGAAGGCCTTCTTCTATATATGGGCATCACGAGATGGTGCTAGAGCCTTTGGTTTCCCAGAGGCTCTTTTTTTATAAAAAGATTATCGAAATTTTGATTTAGATGGTTGTTTATTTATACTTATTATGTTTATATTATTTGTTTAAAATGAAGTCAAAGAATGATTATATTAGGATTGTGAAATCTAATATTAAGAATAAAAAAGCAAGAGATTTATTAATAAAACAGATTAATAATTATTTTGAAGTTTTAACCTTATATAAGCAAAAGAACCACTGATATCAGATTTGAGATTCTGTTAAATTGAAAAAATGAACTTTACTCCATTGAACTTGGAAAAATATTGAATGATTAGAGAATATTATTTCTTGATGATTAATTTCATGACAATTTGAATGATGAAGAGATTGAAAATATTTATATACAGTTTCAGTTCGAAATTTAAAAGAGGATCTTTTATTGAAAGATTATGTTAATTATTATAGTTGATGAACTGTTAGGCTTTTTCATTGGTCAAGAGAATGAATTAAGTGATATAATGAGGTAAAAGTAATTCCGTTTAATCAATTCCCTAAATTTTTAGAAACTGTTAAAAAAGATTGAGTTAATACTTGGAATATGGAACAAACAAAAGAAGCAAGATTTATGCCAAGTCTTTCCCAAGATTTTGTTCAGATTTGAATTATTATTAATTGAAGAAATAAATATGCTAAACTTTTAAAAGGGTTTGATATATTAGATATTAACTTTCCTGAAAAAGTTGCAAAAGATTTTGTACATCCTGATGTTTATGAAAGTTTTTTTGTTCCTAATAGAAAAAATAAAGATGCTTTCTTTACTGATAGAGAAAGTGCAATTTTATTCTGATTACCGTCAGTTTTGATAGAATGAATTCTAGTAGGTAGAAAGTATGAGAAAAATAAGATAATGTTAGATAAAATAAAAAAACTTCTTCCTAAAGCATACATTTGCAATTTAGATGGTAAAGTTATTAAAATTTAGTTTTTATTTTATAACAGAAAAGGAGTGCCTGTCTACAGACACTCCTAGTTTGTGGCCTAGCCACGGAAAACGGGCCCTTGTGATCCGATGCGGCATTCTGAGTTCTCAAAGAGAACTATTTGCGGCGGTGGTCTTTGGCCGGCCCAACAGCGGGAACGAGGCAAGATGTTCGTGACGAACCTACCAATGTGTAGTCGCGGCGAAACTTATCTATCGTTTTTTACGTGCTCTCTGTTCCACTACATACTTCTTTTCGAAGTAACTATACTATATTTAAATTACATTTTAATTTCAAGAGAATTTAATATTAAAAGAAAAGGTATTCAAAAACCGAATACCTCTCCAATGTTTTAAGATCTAAGAATGCTAATTAATGTACAAATACCTAGTCCAATAATAAGCACAATTACATAGCGGACTACTCGTCTTGTCATTTCAGCGAGCTCATCGTTTTGATCCTTTGTTTTTTTCTCAGGATTCTCGTTTGGATGAGGATTGTAGTAAAAAGGAACTTCTCACATAATTCAATCAATTTTGTTTGTTTTTATTAGTGTTATCCTATGATACTATATTTATTGTAATATTAATGTCAATATGATAATATTTTCGTTTTCCCATCGAGATAATTTTCATTAATGTATATTGTAAACTGTATATTTGACATTAGTTAAATTTATGATAATCTCAAATATCTTCTTGATTCTATTTCTTTTTGTCTTTTTTTGCTTTTTCTTGTATTTTTATATATTATATTATATGTTAGATATTATTTTTTCATAATGGATAAGAACTATAATTCTTGTAATAATAAACTAAATAAAATTTCTCCAAAAGTTGCTAGTAAATCTAAAGAGCAACTGCGTTCTTTATTGAATGATAATCCAGAATTTTCTGATGAGTTATTAAAAATGTCGGTATCTTCAAATAATTCTAAACATTTTATTATTGTAGACGATAATTATGTTATTTTAGAAGATGGTGAAAGTTTGATTAATGAAATTGATAAGTGTAAGAGATTGAGAAAAAACTGAGTTAATTACTGTTGACCTATTTCTTATAGGGAATTTGATTGAAAGTATTATTTTCTTGAACATAGAGCTCCATGATTGCAATTAGATTTCTTTGACTATTATGATAAAATACCATATTCTGAAGCTTTAAATAGGTATTTTTCGTTTTTAGATTTATTGTCAAAAGCACCTCAGAAACATTATGATAAGTTTTTGAAAGACATTGAATTAATGAAAACTGAATCATTGAAACCTGATTGCTGTAGCCTTTGAAATTTATTTTATGATACTAAAGTTTGATTCAGCTTTATTGATGTTTATCCTTGTAATATTCGTCAAAATGATTCTAGATTATCTGTATCTAATATTTTTAAAGTTATTCTAAATCCAAAATTTTCTTATAAAGATTGTCATGTGATTCCAAAGGAAGAACTGGATAGATATAATGAATATATAAAAATTATTTATGTGAAAATACTAAATTCATTAAAGAAATTTGGTTATTCCGACAAAGAGATAAGATCTTTCCTAGATAAAAAAGAACATATTTTTTCTGAATCTGAATGCGTAAGTTATGATAATGTTGATTGATATATAAAGGAGCATTATGACCCGTTTTCATTTGTTATTTCTTAACATTATTTTCTTTTTAATTACTCTTGACATTTCAGTAATAAATAGATAATTTAATAGTGTTATATAAGATATAACACTTTATCTATTAACCAATCATTAACATGACAAACCCAAATGTTATTAGATGAATTGGCTGATTAGAAGAATTAAAAAAAAACGCAAAAAAAGAAAGGCCATTTCATCAATCAGAACAACAATTCTATTTATTTCATCCTCCAATGCCTACGGAGAATTGAGAAAAATTGAAAACTTATTTTGATCAGAGAAATGCTTTAGAAAAAGAAAAAAGTGAATTAAGGGAAAAGCAGTCTCAGTTATCTGATAAGTTTGATTCTTTAACAAAAGAATTAGAAAGACTTAATACTCAAGGTGATGATGATTCAAAATCAAAAAATGAAGAGATTGAAGCTATTAATAAACAGATTGATAATCTTGTCGAAGAATTAAAGAAGATTAAGGAAGAAATCTCTAAAAAAGATGATGAAATTGATCTTATTAATGAAAAGATTAATGAATTGACCCCAATTGTTATTGAAGAAGAACATACAACATTAGAGGAACAAAGAAAAAATGAGCAAGAGTATAATGAAAACAGAGCAGATTTTTTGAAGTCACAATTAATGGCTGCTTAAACAATATTTATTATAGAAATGATTTTGTTGCCATGGAAAAAGTAGATGAGGGTATGGAGGACTTAGTTAATGAACTTACTAATGTTATAAAAAATTTATGACCAAAGGATATATTAGAAACATTAAATAGTGCCGAGGAGGTGAATAATTTTGTTGAAACTAAAATTGAAACATGGAATACTATTATTGATAACAATCCTCTATTATCAAAAGAAGAAAAAGAAAGTGCAAAGAAAAATTTTAAAAAGTTTAAACAACAAGTTGATAATAATGCAATGTTATACGAGAAATATAATTTTGATGCACAAGATTTTATTAATCAAATATTAAATGAACTTATTGATAAAAAATTATTAAATAAAGAAGCTATTGAATCTTTGGATGAGATAGATATTGATTTTTCCTTAATTTGATGAAATATTGTTATTAAGCTCGATGTCGAAGATATGAATGTTATTTTTTGAAAATGTTTTTGATGATTAATGGCACCAGTGTGTAACGTTGACTGAATACCATGTGCACCTATTTTTACTCGTAAATGAACAAAAGATACAGATTTAATTATTAATCATGAATTGCAGCATTTTTATAATATTTACTTATTAAATTATCCAGATTCAATTGATGGAATTATTTGAAGTAAATTAGTTGATGAAACTATTGCACAAACTCTTTGCTGATCATATTGAGATACAGCAACTGAATGGAAAATTAAATTAGCTCAGTTATATTCATCTTGAGTTCATGATTTTAAAAATAAAAATTATGCTTTCTGAAATTATATTGAATCCCAGGAAAATGCTACAAAAATATATTTAAATCAGATTATATTACGTTATTTAGATAAAGTTGACGTAGCATGGGAAATGAGAGATGCATGAGTTGAAAATTATGCCGATATATTAGCCACCACCCCGCTTGAAAAGCGGCCTGAACTCAGAGATATTTATGGATTATCTAAAGAATCTTAACCGATAACTTTTTGTTATATACTTCATGTAAGCAGTTAATAACTGCTTTTTCTTTTTTTGTAAAAATTTTAATAAAAATTATTTGATAATTTAAATATTCTTTTTTTCGTTTTTCTATTTAACTACTTAACTCCTCTATTTTCTCTAATTTTAATGCAATTTCTCTATTTGTTTTATTTAATTATTTTGTTAAGTTTCATATGATATTTAAAGTATACCGTTACAAATTAGTCTTTCTATGATGATATCTATAAGTTATCAGACGAAAAACGAAAAGTTAGACAATTATTGTCATTATTTTTTATATTATGTCAATAACTTGTCATTAATTTCCACCTATTATTTAATTTTCTTACTTATGCATTGCATTCCTGATTTTGACATAATATAATTTTATTTTGCTTATTTTATAAGTTGTCTATATTTTTTTAAATATAAAAAAAGAACCTCTTTTAGGTTCTTTCATTATTAATTAAGCAATTATTCTAATTCTGCGTTAACTGTGTTGTAAACTATTTCTCACGCTTTACATTCCTCCCTAAAATAACTCCATTCATCACAATATGTTCCATCTTCGAACATACATAATCATGTTTCGTTACCTTCTTCATCGTTTTCAATTTTTATTGTTCATCAATTATCTTCACAATATACTGATGCAGGATTTACTATTCAAAGATTTTCTTCAATAACATCTGCTATTTCTTCTACTGTGTTATAGATTATTTCTCAAGTATCACATTCATTCCTATAATAACTCCACTCGTCACAGTATGATCAATCTTCGAACATACATATTCAAAATTGATTTCATTCATCATCAGTTTCGATTTGTACATTTCAACCATTATTTATACAGTATACTGATGCAGGATTTGCCGTTGAAACATTTTGTTCTCATGTTAATTCTGCATTTTCTGTTATTTCTTCATTTTTATTATTACATCATGCAAAAGTGATAAGTAATGCAAGTGATAGAATTAATAGAGTTTTTGCTTTCATTATTTTTCATTTCTAAATGATAAATATATTAATTTTATAATTAACAGCTAAGTTAAATTCAATAGAGAGTTGACATTTTTTTAATTTAAGTTAAAGCGCTAGATAAAACTAGCGCTTTATTGTTCTTAAAGATGTCCGGGGGTTGGCTGCCCAACGACGAAACAGGTTGGAACATTGAAGACGACCTTGTCGCCGTCAACATCGTATGAGAATACGTCCCGCCAGTTTGGTGATGAGAATTCCTCAACTATTCCGAATGACTTGCATTCAAAGCTGAATTGTCTCTTCCCGAGGTTTTGTACAGGAGACAGATTCTCTGCCTCGATCGCGATGTGAAGAACTTGAGGTTCTTTTGGCTGCTTCTTACCCTTTTCAAGAGTTAAAGCTGCGGTAATAGTGAAAATCGGATTCATAGAATTTTGTTTTGTTTATGTGAGACTTTGTTTAAGACATATATTTTATACAAATTTAATATCTTAATTTCAATATTTTTACGATAATTAATAATCTTCTTCAATTGATTTAAATATTTCTTTAGTATTTTGTCTTAATGCCTCTTCGTTTGGTCATTTTCTTTTAAATGATTTATAGTTATTTTTATTTCTTTTTGGTCTGTTATTCTTTCGAGGTTTTTCGTTATTTTTACTTATAACATAATGCTTTCACATAATTATAATGTCGTAATCTTCATCTAGATCACAAGGAATTACTCGATAACATCAGCTATGGGGATCATCTATAAAATCTACTCTGAATCATCACTCTAATCTCCCATTATCGTTATATGCTTCCATATGTTCTTTCATCCATCTTTTAACGGATTCAGTATTCTTTTTTCATGAGAGTGAAAGTAATATTTCTTCTCAATTTTCTATTGCACTAATTTTATATTCATCTTGATGCTGTACATTAAGAACTTTAATTAGCTCTTTTTTATTTAATTCCTCAATTGTTTTAATCTTAACAGCATTTTCTTGGTCTTTAGCTTTCTCTGGATTTGCTTCTGGATGTACCTCTTTTTTAGGTAATTGTGGCATGTGTTTTATTTTTTGCATTTTATTCTTTTTAAATTATAAAATGTTAATTATATTATATAACTTATTTTAATTTTGTCAATTTATATTATATTTTCATGCCTATCTTCTTTCAATGCATTAATTGAGATTGATATGCACTATCTTGTTCAACTAATGTTGTTGATGACGGAGTAATTTTGTATTTATACCATCAATACTGGATACCATCTGCAGCATTTGAATCAATCTGGGTTTTGATAATAATGTATCATTCTCATTTTCAGAGATCAATTGATTTATCAATAACTTCTGCTTCTTCGTATTTCTTATTAAATTTTTGAGGATTTGGCATTTTCATATAAACAAGATCATGATTGCTAGGCATAATTCAATTCTTTCTAGTTTCTATTTCTAATAATCTTTCTTTTTCTTTCTCAAAATGTTCTTTAAAGTTTTCTTGATCCTCTTTTGATAATACCTTTCCTTCCTTTATTTCATTTTTTCTTAGCTTAAATGAGTAAGTATCTTTTCTTGAATTACTTTTTAATTTTACATCAACACTGTTCCCTTTTACGTCGATTGATTCAATTTCATTATATGCTTTTCACCAATCATCTCACGATGAAGAATATGCATCTCTATATTTAATCTTTCTATAATCTGTTTCTTTTCATCTTTTTAAAAAGAGCTTTACTCAATACTCTATTCCGCATCATCCTCAAGGATAGTAGCTATATTCAACGAGAATTGCTCATATTATGTCTTTTTCAGATGCTCAATAAATATATTTTGAGTCTCTGTATACTCATGAATTTCTTGCTGTTTCTATCCATGAGTCATAACTTTCAGGAATATCTTCCCGATCAACATCTTTTCATAAGATTTTTTTGATATCTTCTTTTGTGTCTTGAGTTGTAACTTCGATTCATTCATCAGTGCATTCTCAAGCTTGTTCTAATCTTTCTTTTTCTGTCATTTTAATGGATTGTTAATTAATAAAATTAATTATTTTCTTCAGACAGCTTTTCTTACAAAAATTTTTCTGAAATCATAAATACTTAGCATCTTTTCAAAGTCTTTATGTTTCAATAAGTCTCTACCTAATATTCTATCAGGAAGTTTAAATGCCTCAACAAAACGATCTGTTCCAGGATGACAATTTCAACTTTCATATGAATCTTCTAGTGTAAAAACTGTATTTTGATGATTTTTAAGGTAGTTTCTAGCAATATCTTTCTGAGTATTTTCTGATAATGAATGAATATTAATACTTAACATGGCCTTCTGAGATAATTTTTTATCTAAGAAAGATTTCCAGTATTCAATTGAGAATTGTTCAAAGATTGCTCTTGGTACATAATATTCAAATTCCATATTAACTTTTCATGCATCTTCAAATAATCTATTATATTGAGAAACTTCATTTTCATAAATTACATGATATACTTCATCATTTAAATATGATTCATTATATTGTATTTTATGATCAGAACAGATTTCTCTAAGTCCATAACTATCAATTTCATTTGCGTTTTTCTTACTTCTATATGCTATATTATCTCATAAAATCCATCCATTAAAATTCCTATGAGATTTATATTCTGCAAACATTGGTTCAACTTCAACTTTCTTGTGAATAATTTCATTTTTATCTCAGATTTCTATTTCATCAATATAAGTACTATCCATCTTAGAATCCGGATGTCCATCAAATACTTCTTTAACTAATCCGAATTGTCAAAGACGAACATATTTTCAGTTATATTTTCTGATTCAAACTACTTTATCAATAAATGTTCATGTTTGCTCAACATCAAATCAGCGATTAATTCAGAAACATTCTTTTCAAAATGCTCTAAAATTAAGATCTTTGGGATTCATGTTTGTTTTATAAGTGAATATCTTTTCTTTTTCTTCAAAATTTTCATCAATATATCTAATTTTAAAAGTATACACTGGCCAATCTTTTAAATTTTCTCACTTAGTTTCAATTGTATTTATCAAATCTCTAGCAGTTCATTGTTCTAAATGGTTCTTTTGACTTAATAACACAGCATCAACTCAAAGATTTACTTTTCAACTTTTTATAATTGTAGGTAAATTTTCATCAACTACTCATCTAGAAGTACACATTGTCATATTTAAGCCATTAATATCATTAAAGTATAATTCAGGATAAGTGACATCCATTCTTGATGTTGGCATATAAATAAGACTTCATTTTCAAGCCATAAAGTTTCCTGCTCAAGATAATCAGCTCCTAGAAGAATAGTATTGCTTTGAATTATAATCTTCCTTCAACTCCTCTGCTCAACTTCACTCTACATCATAAAGTTTTCAAGTTGTCAAAGAAAGTATTACATCTCAATCTCATCCTCCATATTCCCAATTACGTCTGTTTGATCTAGCTAAAATACTACCACGCTTTTCTATTTGATCTTGCATCTTTTCATATTCTTCTACTGGTAGAGATCTATCATTAATTTTCTTAAGATAATATTCTTTATCATTATAACTTGCCCTAAAATAAGGAATATCTTGAGTAAAAGACTCTTTTAGAATTTCTCTTTTTGTTGATAAATAATCATTTAACTCTTTCATTATTCTTCTAACTTCACTTTCAGAAATTCTATCTTCTCATTTGCGATAGATTTTATCGAATATATTATAATAATCCTTTCAAATAGGGAGATTTCCAAAATCAGAGTTATGATAGACATTAAGTTGTCTATTTAAGAATCAATAAAATGTTTTTAAGTCATAAGTTTTCTCTCATAATGCATCTTTTAATTCTGTTTTTATTTTTTGAGTATTATTTTCATTTAATAATCCAGTTAGGATTTCGTTATTTTCTAATGTTTTCATTTTAACAATTGGTAATAATATAAATTAAGTTTTAGGATTTACGGTTACATGTAAGAAATACAAACACATAACCAGATCCCCTAGATATAAAATATGTTAGAATTTATATGCTACTCATGCTGTAGGTGTAATTTTTCAATCTTTAGCAATTCAACTTACTTGAACTCCAAATCAATTTCCAAGATCTACATCTACAACAACACGTCCAAATACTTTTCCATCATAATCTGATTTATACCATCACTGAGCTGTCAAGCTTAAAGCTTCTGAAACCTTTTTTGTAACTGTCAAACGGAAAGCATCAGCATCAGGTCATTTCATAATTTCATGGAAGTATTTTCATTCAAATGTCCAACCATCCTTTGTTGAATATGAACCAAATACAAGTGGCATAATTTCACTCATATCAGGACTGTTATCCACATATGTACATTCAACACTTGATCATACCGTCCATTTTCAATCTCATATTGTTTTACTTCGGTGTGGAACTAAAACAGAAGCTCTTGATACTGGATAATCTTGATCTTTATGAAAGTCATCTAATCTGATGTAACTAACTCATAATCATGATTTTGAATCAGTAGCATCAACACATAATAACATAGATGGCTTATCACTACAAACACTTGCAAAGTCAGGAACTACACTTGTTCATACTTGTACAAATCCACTTACTCAAATGTCTGTTTTTCACTTTTTTTCTTGTTCTAATTCCTTCATTAATCCTTGAATTGTTTTTGTTCATTCTAAACTATCAGTTTTTACTGGTGATGTCATTTCTGTTTGATTTGCTCATCACTCAATACCACTTATAGTCTTTGCATGTCACTCTTGTGGTGAACATAGTAATGCATAGAGTAAAGCAGCTGTTGGTAATACTTTCCATCGTCATACTTTCTTTGTTTCTACGCATTCTCTTCCTTTCATTGTTGTTTTCATCTTAATATTTCTGTTAATTTATAAAACCAAACTTTATAATGAGCAATTTTTGTTTTTATTTTTGTTTTAAGTTTTATTCTTTTTCTTATCGATAAGAGTTTAAGATATAAAACTACTTAATGTCAATCTTTAAACCTCATAGTAATGTTTGTGAATCTCAACTGTTTAATTTACCATCAAGTTTCCCTCATAATCTTGCTTGTGCAAATAATGCGATTCATTGAGCCAACTTATGTGTATATTCAGTTTCGCTGTAATAACTTTTGGTTCCAAAATCGACGAATACAAATGAATCTAATCTTCAATCTTTTCAAACATTTGTTCCAAATGATACTTTAGCAGATATTGGAGAATCGTTAGTGTTTAATGGATATGCAACAACTTTGAATGATCCATCTCATAATTTACCTCCGTATCCTAAACCAAATCTTGCTGGGTTTGATCATGTTCCTGTAAATGTATAATCTCATTCGAGTGATGTTCACTTATAAAGACCTGTTGAGAGAACGAGCTTTCATGAACCTGTACTGTGCAATGGATCATCGAGGTCATAACATGTAAATACGTTCGTTTCTCATTTTTTGTCTTTAAATAGTTTTCACACTCACATTATTCTGTTTCCAAAGAATGCTTTTCATCATACTGTATATCACATTCATGTTTCAATACTGAACTTAGTAGGACTTTCTGGTTTTGCTTCTGGTTGCTCTGATTCTCAATCTTTTAATCCTTTGTCGGCTTCTAGAGCTTGAACCAATTCTCTTGAAAGTACTACATCTTTGTATGATCTTGATTGAACTGTTGAATCTGCTACAGTCTCAACAAGATCTTTTTTTGTTTCATCAATTTTTGTTTGTGCTTGTGCAGACAATGCTCCATATCATAATGCTAATAATCATAATAGAGCAATTTTTGCTTTTCTACCTGTTGTAGATTCTGGTACTCTAGAGGTTCTGTCCTCTGAGATTTTTTTTCGTTCTGTTGTTTTCATCTTTATAGTGTAATTAATAATCTAAATATTGTTTGTCATGTTATGACCTTGTAAAAATATTTCTTATTTATTTTTACATCTGTAGATTATATATTGACATATGTGAAAAATATAGAAAAATGTGTGAATATTTTTCTAATTGAAATTACTAATTATGAATTATAGTTTCTTGATTTTTAAAATTATAAAAAAGTGTGATGTTTAAATTATCACACTTTATACTATGTATAGTTTGTTAAAATACATCTTTTAAGAGTCAATCAGACATCCGTTTATTTCTTGTTATTAGTATCGATTGTTTTAGGAACTCAACCATTTCTTCTAAATCTATATTCCAATCTTTACACCATCCTTTTATTCTATTATCAAAAAGGTCTTTTATTAATGTCTTATTATTATTTGCTAAATAATTTTTAAATTCTCATATCCAGTCAACAGTCTTATAGACTATTCAAACTTCTTTTGAAGAATATCAAAAAGTTCCAAGCTTTTCGCAAATATCGGCAATACGTCTTTTTCATCGTCAATCTCACGACTCTCAAAGTCATAATTTACTACAAATTATAACTAATGCTACTAGCTCTTTTGGAAAATTAGATAACATCTTTATGTTTTCTATATTACTACTCTGATCTGAAAGAAAATTCTTCAATTCCTCAAAATCAATATCAATACCATTATAAGCAATATTATTCATACTTTCATTTTTCAAAAAGATTAACAATTGATCTTCACTTCATTTTAAAGGATTAAAATTATATTCCATATCATCATCTATTTTTTCACAAAAGGCCCACTCGTATGTTCAACCTATGTCACATATATTATCAATACTATTTACAAATTTTCTAGGTACTGGTGTCTTTTTATCGTTATTATTCTCCCTTAATGCTATTTCATTTTTAATAAATTCATAAAGTTCATAACTCATTCTTCATTTAAATTTTTCAGGGAAATAGATTATATTTGCTCCATTTGTTTTATATTTTGGATTATTTTCTATTTCTCTCTTTTTTGTTTCTGGAATAAAAATATAAAAATCTTTCATGTCTATTCTACTATATCCGTTTTGTTTATCTTCCAATGCTGATTTGGAAATTATTGAATATCATCTAGGATCATGACTACTATCTCACAAAGCAAATCATGGATTATCTTGCATATCACTATTTAAAGGAATTCAATATCAACTATTGGCAAAGTTGCTCATAGTATTAACTATAAAAATATAATCATCACTATTCTCAGAATCGTGCGTTCCATATCAATTTTCCCTAAATCATCTTGAAAAGTATATATCTTTATGAGGCATATCTATCTGTGTTATTGAATTCTCAATATCATTTATTCAAGTGTCTCTATTATAATATTTTGATTCTTTTGATCTTTTATAAGCTTCATTTGTAGATATCAGTCATCATTCATTTAAAATCTCATCTAACACATTAAATCATGTTGTATGTATAAAAATATCGTCAATAAAGTTTCTATCAATAATTCTTTCATCATTTATATTAATTTTTCATCACAAATCATTGATTATGTTATTTATTTTAGTGTCAATTTTATCTTTAGAATATATGGTTGGTAAAATTCACCCTAATGAGACACTAATATCTCAATATCTCATAATCACAAAACATTTATTCCTATCCTCTCAAAAATAAAAATAATTTAAGTATGAATTTATCATTTTTACAATATTATTCTTTTTTTCTTTTAGATTTAAAAATATTGAGTCGGATATAAAACTTTTGATTATTTTAATTGAGTTTTCTGAAATATAATCACAATAATCGCTTAACTCGGATATTATTTCTTTAATAGATGTTTCACATGATTTTTTATCTGTTAGATTTTTTCATCAAAATAAATCTTTTATATTGTCGAAAGATGTAAGTTTTAATTTGATTTCATTATCTAATTTCATTAATTTTTCATGTTCTTCTTGTTTTTTATTTATTATCCCTAATAATTCTTCAATTTTTCATTTATTTTCTTCAATTTTTTGTTCACCATCATTGATAGCTTTTCTTAACTTTTTCTTTTTTGAAAATTGAAAAATATTTAATCAATTCAATTTTGTTTTCTTTAAAAAAACATTATGCTCTTCTGATAAATTATTTTTTTCAAGATTATTAACTTCATTTTTAAGTTTATTAATATCTTTATTTAAATTTGATATTTCTTTTTTGATATCTCTAAATTCTTTTTTATCATAGATTCAAAACTTTTCATCAACATACTTTTTAATATCGAGAGATATAAATCCTTTAATTGAATTATATTCACTTACTATATTATTCTTTAATTTATTTAGTATTTTATCGTTTGATCTTATTGATTCGGTCGCCTCGTCTGTGTATTTTACTTTTGGTCAATAAAAATTTTTTCACTTTAAATATGACGCATAATCTTCTTCTAATGAACCTATTAATTCCTTTGAAAATCATTTTTCTTCTAGATACTTTTCAAAATCATCCATATTATCTATTTTTTCAATCTCATTATCAAAGAATAAATCTCAGATTGCTTTAGAATACTTTTCTTTTGATTTTATATAATTGACAAAATTTATTTTTTGTTGTTTTAATGTATCTATTGATTTTTTCTTAATTGGCATTATTTAAAATACTATAATTAAAATTTTAGTATTTAATAACAATTTGAATTTCAATACTTGTTTTACCTAAACTAACATAGTAATCTCTAAGTGAGCCAGAACATTCCATAGAAAGATCAATTCAAAGATTTTTCTTAATATATTTTACTAATGGAATTATAATTTTGCTTTCCATTTGGTTTTGTTGAGATGAAAAGCTTGATGGTCATAATTCATTATTTTTTATTTTATGATTTTCAGATTTTAGTAAATGTTCAAATAATTCTATAGTTGTTGTTGCTGATTTAATATCTTTTGACGTTAACACTTTTCAGTTAATATAAATTTTGTTTTTGACTCAATCTAAGAATATTCATTTTTGTTCTTTAGGTTTAATATCAGTATATGAAACAAATTTTTGTTCATTTTTATCATTAATCATTATGTATAAATTTCAATCTGATTCTTTTCAGATGTTTTGAGTTATATCTTGTTCTATTATTAATCCTTCATAAGCTGGAGTATCAAAATCATATGATTCACGAATTTTGATTTCTGGATAATTGTTTTTCATACTTTCAATCACTTTTTCTAATACCTCTAAATCACTGTCATCT